>Ga0100385_1003971_pt1 | contig 12922 bp, 13 predicted proteins | sample CryGeymeta201509_FD_81543 | JGI IMG/M metagenome (GOLD analysis project Ga0100385, IMG submission 81543) | Groundwater microbial communities from Crystal Geyser aquifers in Utah, USA - Crystal Geyser metaG 2015-09 | ecosystem: Environmental > Aquatic > Deep subsurface > Groundwater | place: USA... | reverse complement strand
CACGAATACAACTACAATGGATACCACATTCTCTGTAAGGTCAATCAGGAACGTTCTAAATTTTACTTTCAAGATCTCAAAATGGATCAACTAAAAAATTTAAAAGGAATAAAATGCAGCGAGATAAGTATTCCAAAATAGCTAAAAATAAACAAAAACGTAGAGTATGACCACGAAAATAAAAGGTTTTATCTGTTTTCAAACACATAGCAGAAAATTTATGTCTACAGTTAGGCGTCAAGATAGCTCCTTTGCCAGATCAGTGTCAAGAAAAAAGTATTCTAACCTCATCTTTTTCTACATCAAATCAGCGGACGAATCTTTCTGCTTATTATTGGCGGGTATACCAAAGTCTAAAAAAATGTTGTTCAGGGCAGCAAGTTTATCTAGATATTTGAGCTGAAAAAATGGGAAATAGAGCTCAAGTCTCAGGTAATCAAGTTGTCCATTGGACGAATCAGCCCCATCATTATGACAGTAAATGAAAAAAACTAAACGAAGATATTGATCCTTGGTGGTAACACCATCGCAACGATCGACAAGAGTGACAATCTAGACTTTGATTATGAGCATTAAACCAACTAGTCTACTAATTTGACAGGCACCTCAATACTTTCTCAGTAAATAGTATAGCTATTTGACTATGAGTAACCGGCCCTTACATCTCTTCATCCAATCAAAATATCCCATAGCACCATTCTCCACGATGGCTGCGTGATTCCCATCCATAACACTTACCTCCTTCTCCTTCCAAAGTGCAAGCGACTGATCCAGATAAAGATAATGAACAAGGAGATAATAGTGATAGAGGGGAAGCACTACAACTACATTCCCAACATGAGCCAGCTACAGAAGCGAGAGGTTTGTCTCCACATGGGCTAGCATGGCATCGTGCTTTACAAGATCAGTTAAAATGGAATATTTCAAATGATATCGCAGGAAAACAAAACGCCCGATACCTGCTTTTGCTCCATCTACTGATACTGAGTTAATATTGCACTGCCAATCATCACATTTATTCGTTATTTTTACGACCAGGTACCTTAGCATCTGATCGCTTGCTATAATCCTGTCTTATGCTGCCCACGTGCTTCACCAATGCTCGGTACTCCTCGTCCTCTAAAGTCCCATCAGAGTTGGTGTCGAACAACTGGAATGCTTCGAAAGTTAGGTCGTCGATTTCCTGAGAAGAATAGTGGTCCTCCAACATTTGTAAGGTCAGGATGAATTTCTTGAACTATTCATAAGCAACCAGTCGATCTCCATCTTTGTCTATCTGCCCAATATCGAAGATGTCTCCATCTTGTGGCGTGATGTATTTGATTGACTGAGATATACTCACCAATAGGACGAGGATAACTGCTAGATTGATGATAGAGTGATTCATTATTATTATGAATGGTCATATCAATTTTGCCAAAACAATCTCAAAATGTCCTGTAGAGGCCGGGAGTGCACTTTATCCATCGATTTGTTGCACCAATAGATCCTATAAGGAATTTGATGCTTAGACTCCAACAAATTGTCAGCAACCCTTACTAAGTAAACTGTGTTATATGCATAGTAAATGGGCTCGAACACTCCAGTTGCCTGATCTCTGATCTTGAGGGTCTTTGTGTCCAGTTCTACGCTTTGTATGAGAAACTAGTCATCATGATGGCCAAAAGTGAGGTCCATTTTGGTGATGGTCTGATATTCTGTGCAGAACAAAAGCCAAAATTAATCACGAGAGATATCAGTTGTAACCTTGAGACCTTTTCCGGAGGTAATTGTACTCTTTTTGTTGAAAAGTATCTCATTGGTCAACTTGATCGGATACTCAACCCATTGTTCTACCAACAAATGCAAATGGATCTGAAGAGCTGAAAAATTATAATTCTCTTGTTCATAGTCAGAAAACCCTCCTAAGACCAAGCAAAATTGTTCCTCAGTGAACTCCTTCCCAGGATAGAAGTCAAACATGACGATAGGCTTGTAATGCTATCTCTAGAATAGACTGGCTTTTTTGATGAGCCTCAATTTCTAGTCAAAAAGCTCATAAACAAGACATTTGAAGTAAGGCTTGATATCTTCCTTCTCATTGCCAAAGAAAAGTAGATAGTCTTTGTTTTTGTATCTTAGGTGTTGCAGTTCGACCAAGACAAACTGGTTTCCAATACCCACGGAGTCAAAATCCTTTATGATGAGATGTTAGTTGTGTATTCTGTAGAGAGTGATGCATTTCTTCTCCACGGCCACCATAAACTTGTTGTTGATAACTATCACCTTGCTTGGCTGGTCTAGAGCCAAGTCCACCTTTCTCAGTGTGCTATCCTTCCCATTGTATGGTATCAAAGAGTATTTTTTGCCGTTAGTGTTTTCGTTCTGAGCAAACATGCAAAAATAGTTAACATTCTCCTGCTCCTTGCTTTCCTCAGGTTTTAGGTACTCAGTCGATAGCAATCTCAGTGAATTCTTACAGCTGCTCCCTCCCGCAAACACCTCCATGAAGTTGACATTATCATCCACATGATTGGCCTTTATTTCCTGATACTAGGTGAGAGGCTGGTAGTGGACAGTGTTGCTGAGAGTGTTGAAAATTTAGAAGTTGTCGAATTCTGAGGTGTAATTCCACAGATTTTCCATCTAAAAGCTGTCCATCTTGGAATATTTATAGATGGAAAATATACTTCTATCGCTTTTGAGGGTATTAGAGACTCCTGCAGAGGTATATCACACTATTTTTATAATCACACTTTTCGACCAAAATTATATTAACCGCCCATGGACTAACTCTCTGTACACCTAGTCTTATTCAGCTACTCCTCGCCTCCAAAGATGTATTTCTCTCACTCTCCATGCAAAAGATAAAAACCCTCAAACAAGCACAATAATTGCTCAAGAATGGCAACAACCCTAAGATACAATCTGTCGTTGATCAATACCACAACATTCGTGAGGATGTATTCGCAAAGATGAATGACAGTTGCCAGCTGATCAACTTCGATAATATGAACTTGGGCATCAATGAAAAGAATCCACTTAGCTACTACTGGGAACGTCCTTCGATTGTGGAAGTTATCGGACAGAAAGGTTCGGGCAAAACTGCTCTGGCTCTGAACTTATGTCAATAATATGCCAGATTCAATCCAATTAAAATAGTGACAATTCTCAACTGCAGTGGCGGTATAACTTTCAGCAGAATGACCCCATTCAAGTAAATCAAACATCACTATATGGATATTTTTTGTCCAGAGGACATTCAAGAGATGATGGGAGGCCTCAAAAATCATCCAAATCATGGACTTGTCTTCCTCGATGGTGTGAATTGCATCATTATGGGGGCCAACCAGAGAGTCGGCCTTGGTTAGATCCTCAATACTCTCAAAGAAAGAGGATGGACGATCATCATAACAAATCTGATCCAGGGCAAGTTAGAAGTCGAAGAAAAGGAGATACTGAATGCACAAAGCTATTTTCCTAACATTTTTGGAAGCATTGTTGACTGTCGCTTGAGGATAGACGAACATATAAACGACTAAAATGTCTTCACTGTAAAAACTCTCAAAACTGTCAACAACAAAGCCCACTCATTTGCTGGCAAAATGACAGAAGAAGGCCTCAAAGATTTGACCTTGCAAAAATGATAGTATGACTTGTCCCAAGTAATATTAATTAAGCTGAAATGCTGACTCTTCGACATGCTCTCAGATTTTGTAGAACAAAAACATACATCGCACAGTTCGATAACCTCGAGACAGAAGTCAACCGATTAGAGAGCGAAGTTCTCCAAAAGAAAGAAGAAGTATGTAGCCCATCATGTAGTTAAACAAATTCAATGAAATCACCAAACTCTCAACAGCTCAATATGTGCTGAAATCAATCATGAAACTAGCCAATCAACCCTACTAGTATTAAGCACTGAAGGAAGAGAGGGAAAGAATCAAAGATCTTCAGCAAGAGCTCAAGCAGTTGACAGAAGTAGGGGATTAAAGAGCTGGTGCCATGAAAAAGTACATCTTTTTTGACTCAGAATGAAAAAATAATAACAAGAAGCTGTTGAGACGGTCTTTCTGACTGATCTCGCAAAGTTTAGCCTTAGTTATCATTAAATCGTCAAGTAGAGCAATTTGCCAAAAGATCTCCAAACAGGCATCGAACTCAGCCACAAATCTCTTGATAAGGTGCTCCTGACGGAAAAGGTAGAATGGATCGGAAGCGAGGGCGACGAAGTTGATCTTGACTTACACAGTCCTGCTTAGGACAGCCTGAAAACTGTCAAATAAGTCGAGAGAAAGGGGTTCAAAGTCAAAGGAAAAATAATAGAAAAAGCAAAAGTCAAATGAGTGTAATGATTGGTCAATCTACTTCGTATCTCAGATGTTTCAGTCTCAAGGAGGAACTTGTACACCTTTTCTGATTCCTGACTATAACATTAATTTTTATTTGTGATTGCTTCAAAAACAAGACCCTTTGGCTTAGTTGATGAGTCCCCGCCATTTCTGATATTCTATTTTGGCCCTGACCTACCAATTTTTTCGGTCATCGCTATACTACACTCAGATATTTATGCTCCCATTTTCTGTTTCTCTTGATGCAGAACGAACAGGATGTCTGGGATAATATTTTAGGGGTTGTGTGTAATGGGATTGAGGAAAAGAAGGGTTCGAGAGGGCTATCTTTGTTGGTTTTTAAAGCCGAATTGTTGATAGATATTCTATGCATTAGATTCTCAAAGGTTTTTCTTGGAAGTTTTTGAGGCTTCAAGGCTTAGATAAGCATAGGAGGAGCAAGTGTTAGGCCGCGAGTGATAAAGTCTGCAGATGTAAACTAAATTAAAAAGATAATTAATGGAGTTGATGATGTGGAAAATAAGAAAGGAAATAATGAGGCCTTAGGAAAGGGTCGCGCTGGGCTAGGCAGGAAGGGGAGAGGTGGTGGGTCAGCTTTTGAGGGAGAGTATATGATTTTGTAGCGTATTTTAAAAAAGGAGGTGGTGTGGGTTGTATAATAAAATAATCGAATACTTGGTATGTCGCAGGCCTGTCCCTAAAGCTCAGAACGCTATGTCTACTAAGGTACAAACATTCACTTATTAGAGAGGCAGCTTTGCCTCTCTAATTATTTAACTTTTATTAATATTAATCTAGTTCTCCCATCATATAAATCCTAGACCGGCATCAGAATCGCCAGAAAGCTGCCCCCCAGCCTCTCTACACCGCCTTCCCAAAAACAACAATAAAACCCTTACGTTTTTCGCCCGAAGTCTTACTCTAGGAGGTCCCTCATCCGGGATCGATAATCCTCCTCACATCCTACACCCCCACCCACAAAAAAATTTAAATTCAGCCATTTCCAACCCTCGAAAGATTCACACCAAAATCAGTTAGAAAAAAAATATCTCTTGACTCAGCTAGCTGATTAGACTCCCTTTTTCTATCCATCGGTTCTCAGGGAAAATAAAATGATCCCAGAAGAAACACAATTCAAACTTCCCCTGAAACTAACTGCAGGAGAAAACAGCCTCAGCAATCCTCTTCTTTCCCACAAAATAGAAATTGTTTCGACTGACAATTAGAAAATTTTAGTCCCCATTCATCAGGGACTTCTGAAAGCCAACAGCAATCACTGCAAGAACGAGCAAAATCTAGAAGGAATTGTCAATCCATTCAATTCTGAACTCAAGCAACATTTTTCTCAGCAAATTCAGTTCATCCGAGACTACAAGAGCGGGTATACTCCAATCGAGCTCCAGAACAGAAGCAAAAAGGAAGATGAGGAGAAGGAATAAAATAAAAAAGAAAGGCATGAATCCTCCTCAAAGACTCACTTCATCAAGAAAAAACAAAGCACGCTTTCACTGTCAAGAACGTGTGGAGTTTCTTACATCAAGCCATCAGAATCAAAGCAAAGTGGACCCTTTGATCAACTACCTCCTTTGATCTTCCAGTGCTCAACTTCCTGCACATATACTTCGGAGCTAAAAGCCCTATATCATTCTCAGATATAAAAAATGGTTTAACTGAGCTCGTCAAGATGGTTTCCGGCGATCATGAGCAATGAATAACATATGAGAGACATTCTGCTTGGAAAACCATTTGGTAAAGTCATATGGATCTTTGGATTGGAAAATATTTGGCCTCTGCTCAACTAAGGAGTTTTCCTACTCATCTTTTTCCATAAGGAGTTTGCTTCAACCGAAGAATAAGTTTGGGCTCAGTTTAACACTTCATACTTTAAATTTGGAGTTCTGGCCAAGAAGAGCACAAGTGGAAGAAAATTGTTCATGAAGAGCATCCAAGCTGACTCTTTGGAAAAAAACAACTAAACTGCATCTGTTCAATCACTGGATATGTTTGATGAGAAAAGCAATAAATTTTCAGTTCAAAATGAGACAGAAGGAAAGAATGAAGTTTAACTTCCTAAAACGGATGTCAACGATCTTTAAAAATCATCCTCTAAGCCTATTTAAGAAGCAAAATAGCAAGAAGCCCCTTCCTAGGAAAGAAAGCAATGCAAAGATGTTTGTGAATAGCTGCTTAAGGAATTCAAAAATAGCAGAACTGTCATCACAATGGCTCTCAAACTAGAAATGTACGTTCAAGAGTCCTTCTGGAAGGGTTCCTCAAGATAAGGTAAAAATCTTCTGAATGCCATCATTCTTACCTTTGAAGAAACGTATTTTTAAATATATTCAGGCTTCAGAAAAAATCTCTCCAGATCATCAGAAATAGACTTGAAATGTTGTAAAAGGATCAGAGAGAAGAGCTCATGAAAAAAGCCCTTGAAAATATCAGATTTGGTTCGGATATATCCCATCTCAAACAAGCTGAAGACTACATGCATACTCAATAGAGAAACTTTAACCTTAATTCTTTAAGATAATTGAATAGCGCTCTAGAACTAAGAGAGTACGATATGAAGAGACCCTTGGTCCCACATACTGAGCTCTATAAAGACAAGGATGGAAAAGAGAATATTTTTCAGTGGGAAAAAGCCCTAAAAATGCCGATATATTACATTTCAACGAGAGATTCTTTTGCCTTCGACTTAGTCTAAAAAATAACGATCTATCATAGACAAGGTCGTCCTTACAAGAAGATCTAGTACAACTTCGAACCTGACAATCTTCCTGAGAACTACACTGAGTATAAAAAGCTATTCCCTAACTTGGATACAGGAGTTGTCTGCTATCATGACTTCTTCACTGAAGAGGAATTGCAATAATTCGAGGGCAGAACCCTTGAAACTGAACGATCTGCCTTTAAAAGTATTCATGCGACGATTCAGATAAGTTCCTACATATGACTGTTCAGCCCACCATAATAGGCAACAGAATCAAGAGGACCAAGTTTTTCTTTGGATACAGGTATATGTGGACCAGATGTCAACTTGCTGAGCCCAACTCATATGTGGGAGCAGGAGTCCGAAGAGACGTCACTGAGCCTCCTAAATGGGTCAAAAAAATTGAAAATCCGATGGTTGAGCACAACATTGTCGATGAAGGCTTTTTGAACTCTGTTGCTATCAACGTCTATCATGATGGCTCTGAAGGTCTGGCTCAACACTTCGATGACGCAGTTCGCTTCCGACAGGTATATTTTCCTTTTATGCAGCCCATTTATACCCTCAGGCTCGTATCCGATGGTCGTCTATCTTTTGGCAGTCAATTCTATGGCTTTTGTAATGGGGCATTTATCATTCCTCTTCCTAGAGGTTGCATCTGTGTCATGAACGAAAACTCATATGCTGCCAACGGAGTCAAGCACTGTGTTCGACCTTGTGACATGTCAGGAAAGAGTGCAGCTGTGATCATGAGACAAATGCATCATCAAGTCGTGAGAGAAGCTTCTAAATATGATGAACTTATTGATTTCCCTGCTTGGCTGTCCACTATTTCCGAGGACCCCAAAGCCATAACCTATGCTGAGCAGAAAAGAAGGTAAGCTGAAAGACTGTTAAACGATGACGACAAGAAGAAAGAGAAGCAAGAAAAGGAGAAGCAAGATAAAAAGTAGAAAGAGTCCAAACCGACAATCTTGAGTTCGGTCTGATTGTGTTGATGATGTTTTGCTGTGACTGATATTATATGCGAGGATGGAGGAAGTAAATTAAATTGTGATCATAATTAATAACTATTGAGATGTTTTCGTCAACAAAGCGATCCACCGTACGATCAACCGTCAGCTCATCACGCGCTAGTGCTCCTCGCAAAAACGAGGGCTTCCTGGCCTTCATCGTTAGGAAAATCAGGGAAATGTTCATGGGACTCTGGGGCTACTCTCGTAAATTTTTGTGGATCTCCACTACAGGTAATCAATAGCTTAGCCAGGACTGATCGTCATCATTCTTCCCTTCGCCTTCGCATACTTTTTGGAAATGCAGAAATAGCTCCTCAAGATCCAGGGCAGTATTTTTTGATTGATTTAGTGGACGGCAGATCTAATATGATGTGAACGACTCCTGTTCTGAATAGCTTATCATTTCTATCCCTCCTCAATATTATCCTATCAACCTTTTATGCCCACTTCAATACTTCTACTTTCAGCAAACTAGCATAACCACGAAGTCCAGAGATCACCATTTTTGTTGATGGACGATCTCAACTAGGAACTGATCAGATTTCATCAAAAATAGAGAGATGTTTATCAATATAGAGCTAGGGTGGAAGTAGGGAGGTGGATCTATAATTATAATCGATAAGAGGCACCACGAATGTCAGAATCGCTATGCAACAAGTGTCAAAAGTTCTACGGCAATCCCAAGAATCTCAACATGTGCTCCGTCTGCTACAAGTATTTCTCACCCCACTCAGACAGTACAAGTAAGAAGAAGGGATCAAGGACTAGGTCCAAAACTTCAAAGTTCCCGAAGTCCCAGAACAACCACCCTCAAGACAGTAGAATCATTCTCGATGCTTTGTTTGCAAAAAGAAAATCGGATTGTTAGGTTTCAGGTGCAAGGCATGTGATTGCTCCTACTGCAATGGCCATAGATTACCAGAAGATCACAAATGCGACGGTAACTTCGTCTAGCAAGCCAAAGAGTAGATGAAGAAGAACAATCCCAACATTACCGCTCCCAAAATATAAAAAATATGATTGTTGTCTAACCAAGCTGAGCTTTATTATTTTATTTTGCCAACCCTTAGCTAGATTTATGCTTAGGTCTTTTATTTAATGAAGGTAGCTTAAAAGAACATTCATTAACCTATCACATTCTGAATTTTTAAATTATAAATTATTCTGTAGCTTGTTTCAAATAATAATGACACAGAAGAATGTTACCCTCAAATATCTGGTAGTTGGAGACAGCGGAGTAGGAAAAACCAGCATTCTGGTTAGATACTGCTAGGATTCCTTCCAAACCGATTATCTGAGCACCATCGGAGTCGACTTCAAAATAAAAAGAATTTAGGTGTAAGGATCCCCAGTCACTCTCAACATCTGGGACACAGCAGGACAGGAAAGGTTCAGAAACATCACAAAATCCTTCTATAAGGGAGCACATGGCATCGTCCTCACCTATTCAATCACTGACCCGAACAGTTTCGGGCACATCTAGTCATGGATAGAACAAATCCGAGAAGTAGGCAACTCAGACACCAACATGATTCTAGTGGCAGCAAAGGCCGATCTGGAGATGGATCGAAAGGTGACAAAAAAACAGGGAGAGCAGCTTGCAGACCGATATAATTTAAACTTCATCGAGACGAGTGCCAAAGAGGGGGACAACATAAACAAAGTATTCCAGGTCCTGACTCAAGACGTAATTAAAAAATTCACTGAATAGGACAAAATAAAATAAGTAACGAAGGGGGGAACCAGCCTGAACAAAGTCGAAAAGTAGAAGAAAAAAGATGATTGCTGCTGATATCTTTGATTTCAAACTATCTCTCCCAGTATTCTCAGAGCTGAACTTTTTCTAGTATCGTGTCAGTCAGTAGGTATGATAACTATCGGGAAAATTATATGAGAGGTGCTCGATAATTTGTCATTTATTATAATTTTAAATGCACTCCAAGATATACAAGGCGAAGCTTATATCCCTCCACAGCCAAAATAATGCCGATGGGGCTAATGCTCACCAACCCTCCGATGCCATTCATGCCCGTTTCGGAATGTTGCACCACATTTTCCAAAGGAACAAATATGTGAGAAAAAACCTTCAATTATCAGGAAGGAGAATAGCGCAGACCGAAAGATCTCCTGCTAAGGAGAATACGAAGAGACAGAGAGCATCGGGAAAAAAAATTGACAGTCCTGGAGCTCAGTAGCCATCTGATGTGAGATTGTCACTCAAGCACCAAAGGATAGAGTTTTTGTCAAAAAATCAAGACAGTTTTTCTCGACAGGAAGAACTCTTTGTCAGCTGTCCTTTTGAAGAAACACAATTCTTTGTTCCACTGGGTCAAGCTTTTAAAGCACAAGCTATCAGCTAAAGAAAAAGGTACTTGTCAGTATCTTCTTCCAGGAAAAGTTAAGGTGAAATCATCATGGACTCTCATCGGAGCGATATTCATAAGGTTCAATCGAAACAACTCAAAAATATGATGAGCATTTCAAAGCCCAGAATCAACATTCGGAATGCAAAAAGTTTTGAGAGAGTCAAAATTGAAGCCTGTCCTGAGACGTGCCATTCGAGTATCAGGACAAGCCAAAGGTCAAACACATCTCGAAAATACTCTTACATGTAAAACTTGAAAACTGAACCCCAAGAAGTTTCTCCTTGGGAAAATAACTGATTCTTTATTTTCTTATCACTCCGCTAAAAATCAAAAGAATGAATCATGTCCGATCTTTTTCGCTTCAGAGTAGATTCTATTTTTTCTTTTTTGATCACTCCTATTCTTGATGCTTGCTAACTTCTTTCCGCCTCTCAAAAAATCATTGTAGCTCATCTTACTGTAAGCACCTTCTGTGTCCATTTTCTCTGATTTTGGATGCTGAGACTGGAATGAATTCAATCTGAGACCTTCTCCTTTTTGTTCCTTCAACATTCTTTCGTACTGGGCTATAGGAGCTTCCTAGCCACTGACTTATCCTGCTTTGATATTTCCACTAATCATATCCCATCTGTCACGTAAAACCTGATTTTCTTTCATGAGACTAAATGTCTCTTTCTCTTGTTTCTCTACATGGGTCTTAAGAGTCTAAATTTTTTATCTTAAGGTAGAGTTGGCACTGATTAGATCTCTAATCATACCAATTGACTCAATAATTTCTTTGGTCGATTTGAGAGTTCTATTACCTGCTCCACTGGTATTTCTTTCCTTCAATAACTTTTAGTAAGTCTTTTCCAGAGCATTTTTCTTATAGTCAGTTGTACTTTTAACATTTGGAATCTTTTCATTCGTATCTACCTTTTTGACGAGCCCTGTTGGGTGTTCACCCTCAAATGATGTATCCATTTTATTCATCAGCTCAGGCTCAGTTCTTCTAAGAGATGTTTTCTTTTTGCATTCAGGACATTCATTGTTTTCCAGTAATTTTGTCAAGTACTCAATATGTTCTTCAAGCTTTTTGAGTTGTCCTTGAAGTTGAGTATTTTGTTACCTCAACATAACATTTTCCCTGATCTTTGGATCGATATTTTTTGTAGGAACATTGCTAATATAACTTGCCATGCTTGCATAGGTCAAGGTTTGAAGAGATTCCTCAAAATGAGCCATAGTCGGATTGAGACATGCTATCATCAAGCAGTAAGAATTTCCTCCGATTGACTGCTTGAGCAGAGATGTCAATTTGCTGTCTCTGTAAGGAGGAAGAAGGTTGGTCTTTCCTGAGGTGGTAGTTTCATACAGTGAAGCTATGACTTGCCGAAGAGTAAACAAACTTTTGTTGATCTAGATGCCTTCCTTGAAGACGACTCCTGTAGATTTAGTGGCTTTGTGTCTTTCACTTCCAGCAAGATCAACAATTTCAAGTTTGCTTTAAATTTGTTCAGATGGGTCTTCCAGCAAGTAACTCTGGACCCGAAGAGTCAGCAGACAATGTGATCTGCTTGAGGTGTTATTCATTTTATGAGAACCCATGATCTTATTTTTTTGACCTTTGTGCCACCACTTCAGAGCCTAATCAACAGACCTGCATTGCCCTTCAAACATATTTTAGACAGTAAACTGTTGCATTTTGTTCCACCTCATCTTAAGAGGCCTTCCATCGCTAGGATCGATCAGATCGTAAATAGCTTCGTTATAAATTTGAATGAATGAAATGAATACTTTATGTCCTTTGTCTGAAGTCGACTTTTCATCAATTATTCTGAATAGATCCTTGATGGCTTTGGGAACAATACCTTCTCCCTATCCCTGCTAACCTCCTTAAATAGTATACGTTTTGCCTGAACCTGTCTGCCCATAGGCAAATATTGTGGAATGGTAACCTTCGACAACCCTCTCGACCATTGATGTTGTCTGTACTTGGTCGTAAAGAGCTGGTTGGCTGATATCGGGACCAAAAACATTATTGAACTTGAATATTTTCTATCTCTGTTCAGTTAGTTCGACCCTACATCTTACATATGATACTTGACATGTTGAGATTACTAATCAAGCAAAATTCTCTGCCTTTCATTTCTTTCAACTCTTTCGTGGGCCAAAAGAGGCCTCATTCTGACGCATACTGAGATGGCCGACATATGAATATTGTTATAGTATTGAATATAATAAAAAGTTACTTATGGGGAAGGACAAGAAGAAAAAGAAAATTGCCAAAGAAGGAAAGAAGGAAAGTCTCATTGATAGGTTGAAGTTCATGCAAAAAGACAAAGGACAGCCCAGCGACAACAAAGCTAATCTGTTAATTAATCAGGTTGGAGCCAGTGATGTGCCTATATTCTTCAAAATGGTACAGTAAGCCTCGAAGGGAGCTCTGAAGACAGCTGCAAAAGAAAAGGAAGAAGATGATATATTCACTGAGAAAGTCAAGGAGAGTTAAACAAT
>Ga0100385_1003965_pt1 | contig 12938 bp, 9 predicted proteins | sample CryGeymeta201509_FD_81543 | JGI IMG/M metagenome (GOLD analysis project Ga0100385, IMG submission 81543) | Groundwater microbial communities from Crystal Geyser aquifers in Utah, USA - Crystal Geyser metaG 2015-09 | ecosystem: Environmental > Aquatic > Deep subsurface > Groundwater | place: USA... | reverse complement strand
ATTATTTAAAGAACCGTCATTTAATTCAATACAGTTCATAACTTCAGGAGAATATTTGTTTATAGTATTGTATAATAAGAGATATGAGCTCGCAACCAAATAAAGATGATGACCATGAATAAGGTGAACTATCAGATTCACCCAACGAGCAACCTCCTCAGGAGCGGCGAAATCCAGAGCGTATCTAGCTTCCTCCAAGAGAAAGATCTCCCTCGAGCTAATAAATTATTTTCGAAACTGTGGTAATGAAAATGCTATTCAGACAGATACAGTGGCTAATGAAAAGAAGAAGAAAAAAATCCACAAAGAGCCAAAATAAAAACGATTTAGTCAAAATAACAAGGAACGGTAAGGGAGCAATAATCGAGAAAAGACAGATAAAGGCAACAGATAATCAGTCGATAAATAACTGAAGTATCCTCCAAATATATACTCACCTTACCCTCCTGAGAACAATGCCTACACTCGAGTTCCTCCTCCACCATACTACCCTTCCTATATGATGCCTCCTCTCAATCAGCCGCCAAATATGCCAGTTGGTTCCATATACCCTTATGCCAATCAGCCATACCTGCCGCCTAACATGCTTCCGAATTATTCGTATGGAGGGGTTCCACCACCTATGATGCCTCAGCAATATATTAGAGGCCCTCATCCAGATCCTAGAAGAGCATATCCAGGTGTAAACTATCATCCAAATCTTCATGTTCCCCCAGTGGCTGCTCCTATCGTATAAGTCAGAGCATAAAAATCGAAAACAGTTTACAGCAGTGAAAAGTCTTCGCAGAATATCCATAAAATTCAGAACAGTTAAAAATCCGGGCAGAGCAGTGCAAAAAATAGATAAATAAAACATGAACAGATTCAAGATCTTAAGACCAACTCAGCTGAAAGAAGTGCTGAAAGATTGTATAACGAAAGGTAAAGCTCAAAATTCAATAGTGCCGAGAGATATTAAAGAGGCAGAGGGAGAGAAGACGACAAAAAAAAGGTAGCCCAATAAGAGTTGAAATCCAAGATCAAAAAGCAGCTTAAAATTTACTCATCTCAACAACAACTTGAGCTTTTATAAACAATAAAGTGCCTTATAAAGTATTCTGACCAGAAGACCCTATCTGAAACAGGAATCAATTAACTTAGGAATTCTTATGGAAGATGTCTTGACTATATAGAGACTCTTTCAAAGTCAGGATCTGAAAAATAGGACTGTCTCAAGAAGATTTTTGAGACAATGAGTTTGAGTTGGGTATGGATGGATATCAAATAAAGAAAAGTTTACGATCGAGCCATGAAGGATAGCAATTTTGAGAAAATAGGACAAAAGATGTTTCCAAATAATATCTTCACAAAATTATTGATTTGAACAGCATGTATGATAGTTGATGATCGATATTATTTTAGAGTTTAAAGAGTCCTTGAAGAAAAAGAAGATCACTTTCAGCATTATCATTCTTGTTTCATAGTTGAATGATCATTTTAAATCCTGCTGTATCAAAATGCCTCTTATAAATTGCTTTAGTTTGATCTCACTTATCTTAATGTTAAAATTAAGAGTTGAATAAACTTATGATATAAATTTTAGTGCTTTAGTCAAAATCAAAGAAAGAGAAGAGTTCAAAATGTTTCGTTCTCTTTTGTAAATTGATAATATTTATAATATGGAGCTGTCATCTTTATCTAATCCGAATCAAACGTCCGAACAATTAGATTTATTATCAGTCTCTGAACCTTTGAATTCAAACAGCCTTAATAATGAGCCAATGCTTTCATCTGGACCTTTTGACAATAGCTATAAAATAGTCAAACCTGGATCAGATATTGCCTAATAAAAAACAAGAGCAAACGAAGTTAGCAATGATAAAGAAACAGATCCTTCAACCAAAACTAACACTATACAATTTTGTAGTTCTTGTAAGGAACTCTATAAGAAAGCATTTCAAGGCTATAAGGATGATACTGTTGAGCTGAACATTAATTTCAAAACTCTGCTGGTTCAATACTTTAGATAGCTCATCTACCTCAAATAGTTGTCAGCTTACTAAATTTAGCAAGTCGAGCAATTTGCCGAAAGAGTTCCTTCTTTCACTTCATTAGGAATGTTCTACATAGATAAGCCTTAAAATCAAAAGGTGAGAAAGCTATGTTTATAGTTTTTAGAAAGCTCTGACTGCATACGCCGGATCCTTTCGGGAAGATGTAGAATGCGTACCAAATATATGATGATAAAATTCATCGAAAAAATGAGAGCTAATTTGTTTTCCAAGAATCCAATAAAATGGAAATAGCGAATATGGGAAAAACAGAAGCAACATAACTGATTCTTCGTTTTGATATTGGATTCTATAATTTTTGGGCAGTTTTCAATTGATAAACATATGTTTCAATGACTACTGGTGTGTTTATTTCTAATGGCAATTCATAGAGTTATCTGATAGAGTACTCCCATTTATTGTCATATTTTTATTCATCATAAATAGTTAAAGAATGCTCAAAAGACATCTTCTAAACTTCGAGCATTTCCCCAGCCAATCTAGCATTCATCTAGCAGCTTATGGTTCTCAAAATACAAAATCGAATCTTATCATGGGCATCCAAGCACCCACCTTCTATGCTATCTGTGGATTTTTCGTGATCATAATAACTCTCTGCTGTTGCGTTATCATTGCTATTCGTCGTCGAAGAACATTACAGGATTACAATGAAAATCCTGAAAGATTTCCTAATTTACCAGACCTTTCTTACTTTCAGTAAAGACATCTCAAAAACACTTAATTTGTTCCTCTGATCAAAGGATAAAATTCAGAGCTTGTCATTGAGAAGAAAACAGATGATTATGCTGGTCCATACTACAAGGTAGCTTTTAAGGGATCATAACCTCAAGCTGTTATTTTCTAGCTCTAACAATAGTCCAAAAACTGTTACTTTGAAATGGAAGTTGTGAATATTCAAGGCGAAGTCGAAATCGGTTTTGCACAGGTTTAGTCGAAAGATAAAATAAAGGCGAAATAATAAGTTATTGGTGCTAGTGGGGTCTCTCTCAGTACCAGTGGATTTGTAGTCACCAACGGATAAAATATCTACAACTACAACTGGAGCCTGAACCATGGAGATGTCATTGGACTCGGAATCACGAAGGAAAGCGATAAATTTAACTAGCGTCGTGCTTGGATATCGAAAAATGGAGTTCTTCTTAACCCTCCTCCTCATGAAGAGCTTGATAAATGGCTTGCCACTGTCAACATTTCAGCAGAAGAACGAGAGAAATTTGCAAAATAGAAAGATAAAGAACGAGGTGATAATGACTATAAAGATGCTGAGGCTGCAGATAAAGCTGCTGAAGCTGCTCAGACTGCTTTTGAAAAAGAACAAGCTTTGTTGGCTAATCAACGAATTCAGCTAAAAACATTCAAAGAGTTCAAATATTATCCTATCGTATATTTCCAAGGAATCAAAGGTCAAAGCGATGGAAAAAACAAAGATACAGTTATTGTTATAAATGTTGGTGGCCAGGTCTTTAGAATGCAGGAAAGCGATTTCAGAGGTGGTATTCTAACGTGATTGATCAGTATCATTGTTTGAGTAATAAATCAATATATCAGTTCGCTTTGTGTTTGTGAGTTGTCCTGAGCAGTGCTAACTTTTTTTCATATTTTGCCGCCATCTTGTTGTCCCTCTTCTCCTTGTAAAGAACGACCAGTTTTTCTAAAATCCGAGAATCGTGCTATTTTTGCCTGTAGCATTGAATCAGGTGGTATTAAACCTTACTCCAGTCACCGACTTATGCATAAATATCAGCAAGCTTCAATCTTCTTTCAATGTTTTTAGGCATTTTTTCCAAGATGCTTTAGAATAGGAAAAATGCCTCATTAGTTTCTCCTGTGATAAGCATAATATTGGCTAAGTTATTGAGGCATCTTATGTTATGAGGGCTTTTTTCGAGAATTTTCTCATATATAACTTTTGATGCCAAATATTATTCAAGCCTATCTAAGCACATCGCCATGTTCTCTAGCACCTATATGTTTATTCCATCAGATAAAGCGTTTGCTTTCTAAAAGCAGCCAAGAGCCTCTTGATATTGTTTGCTTCCAAAGTAAGCCTATCCTAATAATTTAAACACCGAAGCTGTTTCTGAAGTCTCTAGCAATTATTCAAGGAATCCAATTGCTGTTTCGTATTGGCCCATTTTCAGGTGAAGGCGACCTATTGCCATCAGATATTCCCTTCTAATGTTCTACTTGGAAGGGTCCAGTACTGCCAAAGCTGATTGATAGTTTTCAATAGCTTTGACGCAATCGTTTTTATGTTCAAACATGAGGGCTAATTTGGCATATGCTTATGAAGTTTTTTTCAAATTGATTGCCTCTTTATAGTTGAGAAGTGCTTCGATGTATGATTCCTTTTTGGCCAAGCAATCTCCTATTTTCATGTACGACTCATAGTTTGCCTGAGTCTATAGACCTGCTTTGTAAGTATTCATCGCGTTTTCAAAATCAGATTCAGCTTCATATATTTTACCCAATCTAGCAAGGGCCCTTCGATTTCCTGGACTCAACTCAAGAGCTTTACTACATAAATACAATTGTACTTAAGGACTGCAATGGCCTGTTTCGGATATGTTTCGCTGATGATAGAAGCTGTTTAAATGAGTGAAGGAGCATAATCAGGTTTAATGGCAAGAGCTTGTTTAAAATATTAAAAAGCCTCTTTAAGATTGGATGCTGCCAGATGAAGAATACCAAGATAGTGCTTGATGTGCTCTGTCTGTCTCACTTGGTCAATAGCCTTAACAATCTGAATAGCCTCATCAATAAGTCCTTGTTTTTCTAGGATACCAGCAGTGATCAATAAGGTCTCAAGAGAATTCGGTTCTTTTTTGAGGATACAATGAGCTAGCTTAAGAGCCTTGTCCATGGTATCTTCTCTCAAGGAATAACCGTAGACCAGTTTATTCTCTATAGTGATGTCAAATCTTCTGATGCAATTGGCTTTCTCAAGATTTTATACTCCTTGTTCAATTTTCCCAATTTTCAGCTGAAGATTTCCTAAGCTAAGGAATGCGTCTGCGGAATTAAATTTACTACACTTCAGATAGGTTTTCTCAGCTTATGGATATTTTTCCTGTTTCTAAAATATGCTTCCAATGCGAAGTAAAATTTAAATTTTTTCATCTTCTTTCTTGAAGTACTTGTAGATCTACATTAGTCTTTAGTATGCCTTGTCCCATTATTATTTTCTTTCCAGCTATGTAACCTTCAGCATCTGAACATGAAATTGAGCAGACAGAGTGCTTGTCTCCTTCTTTTGTATTTTCGGCATTAATCCTTCCATTGCCTTAGCGAAAGTGGACTATCCAGCTAATTTACTTTTTTTCTCATGCTTGGCATTATTAAAGGTTGCTAGAGAAGCAGTGTTGATGTTAAAGGAACTACCTAGCATTTGATTGGCTTTGTCATCTCCAGATAATGATTACTCCTTAAAATTAAATTCAGACGATTGTCTTGGCGATGACTTGGGAGACTTTGATTCAAATTAATTTTCTTGAGTTACTTTTCGCTTATTTTTCTCCTGAGGTTTTTCAATATTTTTTTTTCTTTAATCTTAAGAAGGTTTTTTTGTGGCTATCTTCTTTTCATAATTCTGACTGATATCTATTTTTTTCTGAGACAGTTTATTTATGTCAATTCTTTTAAGAGAATTTTTAGCAGTGTCAATCTTCTTAAACGATCTTTTGAATTCATTGATCATCTTTTCAGATTTTTTATCCTCTTCGAATTTTTTGAAAGATATTTTAGTCAGATCAATCTTCTTTTCTGATTATTTTTCCAAACATTTATCCTCAAATATTTGCTGAGTTATTTTCCTTTGACTGACATTTTTTGACGATGGAACCACTGGCTTCTAGCTTTATTATTTTGCAATTATGACTTCCTTTTCATTATCATCTTTTTGTTCTGATTCTTTAGGCATAACAAATGGCTTGAAAAGCGATAAATGAGGATCTGGAAGAGGAGTATTTTATTATATTGTTCTATTGCTTATTTCAAAGGCTACATTATCTTCTTCCTCTTGACTTTTCTACCTTGAAGATGGCCTAAAAAGGGAAAATTGAGGCATTGTATTGGGAAGGCTTTACTATATTCCTTTGATGTTTTCCTTCTCGACGATTGCTTCAAGATCAGTTCTTTAACTTTTATCTCCTTGTTTTTCTTTAGTGTCAGGAGCCTATTTGGTTTCAACAGTCTATATTTATTTGGTCTCAGCCTATATCTCCTTCGTTTGGTTAACCTATATTTATTTTGTTTTAGGTGCTTAACCTCTTCTGGTTTCAAGAGCTTGAATATTTTTCGTTTAAAGAGGCTTTATTTATTTGTTTTCAAGAGCGTAGATGGCTTTATTTTCTAGAAATTACGATTACTATTCTTGTCTTGGATCATCAAAAATGTCATTTTCGACAGGAACAGTAAGCATATCTGTTTTCAAAAATGTCCTTTCTTCAGTAGTTGATAAATTTTTTTATAGTTTCGATTTGTTTTTTTCAGGTGGAGTTTCAGTATAATTCTTAATTCTAAAATTAGCCTTTCCTCTCTCAGAGGGTTGCCTTTTCTGTTTGTTGAGGCTAAATTTTTATCTTTTGGAAAACGATGACGTATTGACATTAGTCCTCACTGATATTTTTGCTATTCTCGAATAGCTTTTTTCCGGTTGAGTAAATCCAAGCATTTATCTTTTAAAATGTTGTCCATGTTTCAAGTTTTGCAGATTGAACAAAATTATTCTTATAGATTACTCAATATCGCATCCTTCAAGTTAAGAACAATATTGCAATCGGCTCTTCTGAAATTCAGATTAGAGTTTTTCATATTAATCAACATGTAAATCTTTAGGGCATTTGTTAAGTTCACCTTTAGCTGCTATTAGACTGTTTTTTATGTTGATTTAGAGTTGCTGAGAATTCGCTGAAAATCTCATCATAATATTTTTAAAGAATTTATCTATGCTTTTCTCCTTGTTTAAAAGGTGCTTGAATTTTTTGTCATTTTTCTCCTTGACTTCAAGCAACATATTATCAATCATCGAAGCTTCTTTTTTCTTGATCAAGGGTCCACATTCTCCTTGTCTCTTCTTAGAAGATATCTTGAAAAATTCATGCCTTCTTTGGATGTTTTCGGAAACAGAATTTTGTATTTGATTCTTCTTTTAAGAAATTTGAACTAATTGAGCTTTACTCTCAACATCGAGCTATTCTGAGTCAGCATCAAGAAGAATATCTGCAAGCATCGACGCTTCGCTGAATCTTTTTTGATCCTGCCTAATTTTGATCAGATGAATCTTTGAAATAAGGAGCAATTTAGAATCCATGGGGCTCAGCTCCTCAAACTGTCCTATTTCATGAATCAATTCAGTAAAGATTTCTGAAGATCGATCGATTATACCTTTTTTCTTCAATAGAAGTCCTAAATTAAAGTAGTTTATCAGGGTCATTTTTTTCAACTGTAGACTTTTGACATAATCTCTTATGTCGCCATTAAAAATATTCAGGCATCTGATATAAGCAGAATGAATGAGTGAATTGTGAGCATTAACAGAGTTCAGGTGTCTTTGAAGCAAAACGATTGCCTAGTTGAGTCGATTGTGATGAAAGGCATAAGTTATAGCAAGATCGTGAGCTGCTTCAGGAAAGAAAGGTTCCTATTTCAGGATAGTTTCAAGATAAAAGGTTTGTTTTGAGTATTGGCACTGCAGAGCATATATTTTTGTTAAATTATAAATCAGAATATGTACCTTTTCCAAGCTTTTTCTGTCTACATGAACTTGCAGAAGTTTTAGAGCCTCGCTTATCTGACCTGAATTAATTTGTTGCTTGAACATTGCGAAAACAATCGGAAGGGGAAGTTTATTATGATGTTGATATGGCTCATTGCACATGTTCATTAAGCATGAATCAGTCAAGGCTGTCGCATACTGAGATACCAGTAGTTCCAGGATTATTTTGGGAGTGGTTGCTTCGATACCATCGTCCTTTAGGATGAGAGTTGTTATTTGCGCTGCATCGTGAAAACGTTTGGATTGTTCGATAAAGCTCCTTTATTCGGTCATCTTAATATTTTCTATCCTTCTAAAATAGAATAAACGTAAAATATCACACTTGATTCTGCATCGTCTCTTTCCAGCTTATTAAAGCCTCCTCTTCCTGCTTCTGCAGCTTGTTGAGCTTCTTCTCAATCTGCAAAAACTCCTCTCTCTCCCTTACATACTTCTCCATCAGCTATTTCTGTAAAGTTTATCTTCTCTCATGTTCCATATTCTCACGAGCTTGTTTCGCGTTCTGCCTCCTTTTGCGAATTCCATTGGCGCTCATCAGCTTTCTCTCGAGATCCATCTTCTTCTGTTCCTGTACAACCACTAACTAAAAAAATCAATACCTTTTAGCCTTTACTTCTCCTCTTTGAGAGAACGAGCATTGTCAACTCTTTGCTGGTGAAGCCTCTCGGCCACAGACTAGGCCTAAACAGTTGAAAAATGCTCCACATGAGTCCTTGGCCTGACTTGTGAGAGGGGTCTAACATTTTCCTTGCGGCTAATTCTGCGTCGGAAGTTAGGGGTTTGCTCCCTAACAGCTTAAATTTTGGTGAATATTTTGTAATTCATTTATTGCTGTTTGACAATCTTTTGGGACGCTTTCTTGAAGAGATTGATTCGGTTTTGCATCTTCAATTGTGTGTCTGCTAGTATTTTTTTCATCTAAATAGATGAGAGGTAACTTTTAGTAGATGATGATATTATTGCATTTTGACTTCTGGAAGGATGGGAGTAGATTGCGCGTGTCGAGAGGCCTGAAGAGTGATGGTCTGATAGGGGTACTAGGTCTATTCTTTCATTAAGAACTCTGAATTAGAAATTATAAAGTACAGATTCGATTGCTATGATATTTACAATAAAATGAAGCGACAACCTTAAAACAGCCTCGATAGCAAACAGACCTCCATCATCACAGCTCTATACCGTGCCTGGGACCAGCATCATATTCCAGCTATTCACTATCACTATACTCTTTCTATATTGTCCAAACAAACCAAAAAATAACAAATTAGACTTATGTCCAGTTAGCTCAACCGACTCAAATAAGGCAAAGATCACTATCAGCTAATCCTGAAATGGCTGAAGGTTCGCTAAAATTCTCTCTCAATCATAAATAGCTACATCTCTGTGCTCAGGAATACATCAAATCAAGACTAGCTTGAATGTTCTGAAATCGAGCAGGAGAGTATTGAAGACTTCAAGTTATTATACGAGAGCAGAACAAAAGAAAGAAGAACCAACAGAAAGTTAGAGCAGCTCATCAATCATATTAAAAATTATCAACTGGCTACATATTAGGTCACTAAGGGTATCAACAACTGGTAGCACTAAAACTATTAATTAGGATACGATGGTTTGGTACAGTTCTTATATCACCACGAAGACTACCTCGAAAAAATGCTGGGAGATTCAAATTTCATCACAGACAACTACAGCTAGTTTTTTGAAAAGAATATGTTCCTCATATTCAAAAAGGAACACCAGTTTAGTTAATATTCTCTTATCTATGAAAACCTCAGATTTAATCCTGGCTTTGCTGTAAAAATAGAGGAGGCTCTGGAGGTTATCTCAAATCATCATGCTGAACTTGAGAGATATCGGATATTAGGTAACTACAGGCAACTGGGATCGAGGAAAAAACTAGAGAAGATTGAAAGCATGAAGGGAATATATTGTAGCTACAACAGGAATACTGTTATTGTGAAGGATCGAGAACTTGTGGGAGATAAACTCAAATTCATGGACAACAAAAATGTATTGATTAATCCAGAAGCACCAACTCTCACCAGATTCTCTCAAAAATATCCTGTTATGATCCACAGCAGAGCCAGTATTTTATCAAAAAATAATAGTGAAATCAGACTTCAGCCACTTTCGCATCGAACCAAGATAATAGTTGATGAACCAAGGTCACCAAGGTTGGAGGATAAACTCTCTCAGCGAAAACTAATAATGCTTCACGATTTGACCTCTGCAAATGCCAGCTCTGCCAGTTTGCCGCATGCTCCTTCCATTCCATATCAAAACGAAAGTCTCAGGCTCAGATAGACTGAGCCCACTAGAGTTATTAGGCCAGAAACTCCAATAAAAAAGACATAATCTCATCTAAGTTAAGGTTTTATCACAGATTACAAGGTATAGTTCATTTACGAAAAAGATATCAATCCGAAGGAGATCTTCCACTATTTGAGGTCGGATATATTCAATGACAGTAGTAGAGACAGTGTTGATATTGAATCTATCGCCAAAACTATCCTTGAAGAAAGAGATCGAATCACCTTCATCAGAGCTATCGCAAAATCTATGTTAGTAGCTTGGCTAGCCATTATCTTTGTCAATAAGGATCACAGCTTGAAAAAATCAGTTGAGGTCAAAATTGTTCATAAGTTTCTGAAAATCCCTAACTTTTAGACTGAATTGGTTGAATAATTCCTGAAGAAAGGATACGGGATCGTCAGAATGAATAGCAAGGTCATGAGTGAATGCATAGTCAAGTAAAAGATGGGACATCCTCTGATCTATGTTCACTACAAGCTCCGAGAAGAAGATTAATCAGTGATCAAAAAAATAATCAAATCAGACGACCTCTTGAAGAACAGCAGAGATCTAAAATATTACACATATTCAAAAGATACAAAGTATCATATTTTTTGTGAGCATAGAAAAAATTAATGCAAAGTCAGTTTCTACATCTAGTAAGCAGCAAAAATTAGCATTGAAGGATAGACCTTCATCAAAGTCAAGTGTGACAGTATCAAAAAAATAGGAGCTGTCTGGAAAATAGCTCATCACCTGAATAAACTATCACTTCTGATAGGGGAATCTACAAAAGATATATATTCTTTCAGTCAGCTTTCTTAGATTGATTTCAACAGCAGTTTTTAATCAGGTCAAGATTAAAATGAAAAGAAGTATATGTGCGTTCCATAAATCAAGTGTATGCACAAGTATGTCAACAGTCAATAAAAATCGATTGTTGCCTAGTATTTAAAAATAAATGGCTAAATACCCGAGATTAGGTCTTTAAGGGTTGAGCGAAAATAGCTAAAAGATTGTCTTATTGTTTAGCGCCCATTTGTAGCTGCCTTTGTCTGCAACTCAAAGCAAGATTATGGAAAGACAGTGGCATTGCTTAATTTTGATTGATTAATAAATTTTGGCAAATATCATTCCTAATAATAAGCGTTATCTTTTTTTTATACTCCCACCTTCTTGAGTGTTGTATCTTTCATCAATAGAAGTTTTTAAACTAATCCATTTGTGATCTCTCTAAATGATTCAAAACAGCTATTCAGCATTCTCTATAACTCCAGTGCATGTTCGTCGCCTTCGTATTTGTCGTGAAGCCTCGATTCTGTAAGGCTAATTTCTTCCTGGTAGTAGTTCACTTCGTCAAGCACCTTGTCTATCAACCAAAGAGCCCCTTAGAGGTAAAGAACTCGATCATAGTTCACATTTTCAGCTTCCATAAGCTTTATTCTCTCACTCAGTAGTTTAATCTCTCTCTACTTGATTCTCAGCTCATCTTCGTATTCACCAATATTTTTAAGCAGAGCAATTTCTTCCTGAGGGTTTCTTTTTGTAAACCTGTTCTATTGAAGTTCCTTCTTCAGTCTCTCAATCTGCTTTCTGGCAACCAACTCATCGTATCTTTCGAATGTTTTCTTCTTCATCCTTTGAAGCTACCCTTTATACTGCTCCCTTATCTTCGATGCTATTTGATCCTCTTTTGCCAGCCAAAGTTGATTTAGTTCAAACAAAATTTATTATATGCAAGCTTAATTCAAGACCTCGTACTTTTGTTTGATCATAAGCAAAGCTTTGTAGCAATTTGTTGGAGCCCATATCATCCGCTAGTCAATTTTGAGTTGTTTACATTTGCAGACTGACTTTCTTTCTGGAGAGATGCTCATGGTCCCATTTTTAAGTTTCTTTGCAACTGTCTGTAAAAAGAACACTTCTTCGTAATTTTCAGAATGATTGTAAAAAGTTTTGTATTCTTCAGTTTTTTTAAGGATATTCAGTAATCGCTAAACAGCAGAACGAGCCTGTTAGAGCTCAATAATCTGAGAACCATGAGATTGCTATTCAAATATGACCTGCTGCTCTTTAGTCTCTAATTATTGTATTTTCATGCCCAACTGTTATATTTTGAGAGCATTTGACTTCAACATTCCATCTTTCTCTTGGAGTGAAAATTCTAGTGACTTTATTTTGAGATTGAGTCTGCTAACTTACTTCTCTCTACTATCAATAGTATTTCTCATGGCCATTAGATCTTTGCTTTCAGATGTGCGTACAGCATCGATTTTTGATTATTTGGCTGCCATCAGATCTTGCTTGAGACTTTCAATAAAATTGCAATAGGAAGTTATCTCTTCTTCTTTTTCTCTTTTGTACTTGTCCATCTAAAATTTCAAATATTCTGCATTTTCCTCTGCTTCTCCCAGTTTTTTGAGCAAAAGAATGTTATTCTACCTTGCTTTTGCTAGCTGTTTTTCAGTGAGAGTTATTCTGGTCTACAGGTTTTTTTGTTATTCGATCTCAATGGCTCTTTGAACAGAACCCATGGATTTTTTGCTACTCGACTTATCATACTGCTGCCTTTTGATGGAATTTTTGATTTGCCTGTAGTTTTTGAAAAGCTTATCAGTGAGCTCCTGCTCTTCTTGTTCCTGTGAGGAAGAGATATCTGAGGACTATTATCGGTAATTCATATATAACTGTTATGAAGATAACATTCACTAACAGATTTTGTTGGCAAGTATTGCTTGAATTGATTAATAACAACACATGAGCCAATAAGAAGAAGAAAGAATCTGGGGCATCAAGCGATAAATTGTAGCCGCCATTCT
>Ga0100385_1003962_pt1 | contig 12942 bp, 12 predicted proteins | sample CryGeymeta201509_FD_81543 | JGI IMG/M metagenome (GOLD analysis project Ga0100385, IMG submission 81543) | Groundwater microbial communities from Crystal Geyser aquifers in Utah, USA - Crystal Geyser metaG 2015-09 | ecosystem: Environmental > Aquatic > Deep subsurface > Groundwater | place: USA... | reverse complement strand
TCTTTAATTATAATGAAACAGTTCAAGGAAAATCTGAACACCAAGAGAAACTTTAGACCAAAATCAGTTGGATTCATGACTCCTCAAAGACAAAAGCTGATAAGACAATACAGAATCAAAAGAATCAAAGAGGCAAATGCTCGTCTCGAGCAGGAAATGAAATGTATCAGGTCGAAGCAAAAAGAGTCAAAGAGGAAAAATAAAATAGTTAGCAGTTTGAAGAGAAGGTAACGATCACGAAAAAAATAACAGGAAGTTCAAACAGTTGTTGAAGACATGAGAAGTGTCCGTTTCGATGAGGAAAGCAATTAAGTTTACAAGTATTAGTGTTGGATTCAGTCAGAACATGTAATCGATTCATAGTAGTATTACAGTGAAAAACATTTGGAAGGCAGAAAAAAGAAGAAAGGAAATAAAAATCCGAAGAGGCATCGCATCAAAAGAAAATGATATTTAGAAAGTTCTATTAATAATTCTCATGACAGCAAATGAATCATCATTGGTAGAACTTGTATTTCGAACCATATGCGAATTATTTCAAGTCTCGCTTAGGCTTTTTAACCACTGGCTCAGTTGCCTCGGGATGATAGTATAAGCTTTCTTCATAAACCATGTTCTGCAGTAAGTCCTTTGTGGGTTTGAAGTTGTCCCATCCCCAGTCGAATCCTTTCTTGCTGATAACTTCCTGCTCCTCGTCATGAAGTCCGTCAAAGTAAGGATGAGCCAGGCATTCTTCAACTGAGTACCTCTTATCAGGGTTGAAAGTCAACATTTTTGAGAGTAAATCGGCAGCTTGTGGCTTGATATTGGGGAACAGCTTTTCCCAGTTTTGTTTTGATCTTTTTGGCAAACTTTTGATGTACTTGATAGCATTTTAGTTTCCTACATAAATTGATAGTTACCAATATACTTCATGTCTTCTGAACTAGGAGTGCCAAGGACCGAAATTATGCGCTGAACTTGGTCAAGGAAATCTTATCCAGGGAAAAGGGGCTGTCTTCCGAATAGTTCGGCCAAAATACATCCTACTGACCATATATCAACGGCTTTTGTATATTCACTTGCATTTAGAATAACCTAAGGAGCACGGTACCATCTGGTCACTACATACTAAGTTTTTTCCTCTTCTTCCTCTACATAGCCTCTCGCCAGACCCAAGTCACATATCTGCAGGTCACAATTTTTGTTCTGAATAAATATTGAAATACCAATAGGAGATTGCTAGGTTTTAGATCTCTGTGGATGACGTTAGCTGAGTGCATGAAGAGGAGTCCTCTGAGTATTTGATAGACAAAGTATTGAATGTGGTCGTCGGAAAGTTCCTGCCGAGAATAGATGACTCGATGGAGGTCAGTTTCCATGAGGTCGGTGATGATGTAAATATCGCTGTAGCCAGTGCGGGCCTATGGTTTTAGAATGTCCAAAAGTCGGATGATGTTATCGTGCTTGAAAAATTCTGGATAAACGAATTTTTTACTAAGAAGTTTGATTTCTCTGACAATCCTTTTGGCATCGATAAGGTCCTAAAAGGCGTTGATGACCTTCATAAGAACATTTCAACCTTTTTTATGGCCACTTTCTTATTTTTCTAACGGTCGAGGGCTGAGGCCACCACTCCGTATGCTCCCGAACCGATTTGCTTGATGACTTAGTATTTTTCGTCAATCACGAAGGGAGTTCCTCCCACCTAATAGAGGACTCTTCCCTTGGGGACCTGATTCTTGGGCTCCTTGTGAGTTTTTTATTTTTTGTGATCCATAACAAATAATTATCTATTTGAACAGTTACTATAACAACTAAACGCTCTTTCTGACATAAAACGCACTCACTGCCTCATTACTCCGTAAATTAATGATTAGATTAAGAATTTTGTTTTTCAATATGTTAGTACCATTTAACTATGAATTAGATCATCTTCTCTGCTTGTTTTTTCTTAGCTATTCTTATATAGCCTTCTGCTGAGCGACGAATGAAGGGTTACTCCACTCATTCTCAAAAGTATATGAACTGTTCTTGTTGCTTGAACCATTGCCCATACTTTGCATTATCGCCATCTGAAGTTAGTGGTCTTATCCATTGAGATCCAGGGCTCCCAGAGCATATTCCTCATGCAAAAAATCAGCTCGCTCTTGATGATTCTGAGGTGGCTGCTGAGATCGGCTCTAGTATATGACTTTTGTCTTGATTTCAGTGGCTTTGATAGGCTGGGTAGGAGGTTTAAACTATTGCTTTGTTTGCCTGATACCATATTTGTCTGATGCTTATTTGACCTCTTGAGTTCCATATGTTCTTGGTTTTGGAGCATTGATATTCGAGGTGTAAATGTTCTTGCTGCTACCAACATCTTTAGTGGCTCCGTTTCGGGCATCACGACTGCCTGTACCTTATCGACGATAATCATAGACTCCCGGCTGACGTTGAGGTTCCGGTCGAGTTCCTCTAACTTATTCTCTTTTATAGTTATTGTTATTGTATTTTTGTGTATTTGTGGAAGGTGGATTAATGCTTGAGATATATTTTTTCGGCTCTTCTTTCTTGGTCTATACTCCTCGATAGCCGATGTACTTTTCTGACTATTTTTTCTCCTCTCTCGTAGGCTCGTGCCTTACTTCTTGTCTGCCTCCATATCTGATTTATTGTCGAACTTCAGTTCTAACTTCTTGTCTAGCAGGCTGATGATAGTATACTTTAGGTTCAGGTTTTTAATTGACGATGGGAGCATATTGTCTTTCTTATCTTTTGTACTAGTAAGATGGCCTGACTTTGTCCTTCGATTTGTTATTAGTCAAAATCTGGCTGCTGGGCTCAATGACTCTTCTCTGATGCTGAATATGTTACTGATAGTTTCTTGCTGGAGGAGGTTGCACTATTTTGGGCTACTCTCGAATACCCTCACAAGAAACCAAATGGACTAGATATTATTTATTAGTGATTGGCCTATTGCACTTGGTACAAGGTTTTGTTCTTGACTCGCACTCTTTTAAATGAACTGGGAAGGTCTATACTGGAACGTTGAGGTCGCAATATTCGCAATATCTGGGTTTCTTAGTGCATTTGTTCTCATGGCTTTTGAACTCTGATGAAGGGAATGATTTTTGGCAGTGAGGGCAGTCCTCTTGCTTATGGAACTCTTCGTCATGCTATTCCTGGAAGTTGATGTCATACATTTCATGGCAGGTGGGACATTTTTTAATGTTGCGACGACAGTAGCCAAAGTGAGTAGCCATTTTGCTTTATGGGAATTCCTTAAGGCAGTTATCGCAGCGCTCCATAGGTTCGTTCTCCATATGGTTTAGAATTACGTTCAAAAAATAATATAGTTAAGCTTATCGATTAACATAATGCTTCCAAGACGAAGGCTATTTTTTAAAGCTTAAAATCAACCTATTTATAAGCCAGAAAGATCCTGTTTCCCTCTCGAACTCAAATAACCCTTAATTTCTGCAAGGCATCCATTTAATGCTGTTCTTCTGAGAGACCTATGCTATAGGTTTGTAAGAATCGATTATATTTTTTGTTCTCAGCTGAGAAGTTGTATCCTAATTGCTATTGAGTAGTGTGGGCTGTTGAGGGTTTGTAGTTGTTGAAAGGACTGATAATCACCAGAAATAGTGACAGATTTGTTGCGAAATATAATAATTACTCTTTTGTCGTAACAAGTAAAATGTTCTGGTAAGAAGAAGAGGTCGAAAATCACAAGAAGGGCTACACCAAAATAAAAAGCAAGCAATTCAGGGATCTCTACAACTTTGAGGATGGATAAAGCCTGGGAAAGGGATCTTTTGGTACAGTCGCCAAAGTCAAGACCAGCCAGGGACAGGAACTGGCCATAAAAGAATTCAACAAGGAAGCCAAGAAGGCGTTTCGACAGATTATGCGGGAAGTAGATAGCATGAAGTATCTCACTCACCCTAACATCGTTAGGCTCTTTGATTGCTACATCGTCGATGATAGCAACTTTTACATGGTGATGGAGTACTGTCCCGGAGGTTCTCTTCCCTAGTATCTTGAGAAATATAAGGACATCACATAATATGATAAAATGATGCTCTGCAAAAATATTGCCAGTGGACTTGCATATGCTCATCAAAAGTTCATCGTCCACAGGGATCTGAAACCTGACAATATTTTGATTGGTCGCAAAAATGAGGCTAAAATTTGTGATTTTGGGTGCAGTGCTCGGACAATTAACGAGGAAGGAAGCTAGATTCCTTTGAAGAGCCATATCGGCACTGTTGCTTACATGGACAAGAGGGTTTCTTATCAGGAGAACTATGACATAAGTGTGGACGTCTATTCTATGGGGATGATATTTTACTATATATTCAAGAGAAAGGGGATCTATGATGATTACAATACGGAATACACTATCAACAAGTGTAGAAGCTAGATCAACGCCAATTATGACCAGAGAATGGAGGAACTTCTCAAAGATATTCCCAATCTGATAAAGGAAATCATTAAAAATTGTCTGCAAGAGGATCATACCAAACGGTATAAAGCCCTGGAAATAAGTAATATCTTTGAAAAGGAAATCATGAAAAATTCTCGTTTGTCACACATCAAATCTACAGTCGACGAGGAGGAAATCTAAGATCAATCAAGCGTGTTTGCTATTGGACTCATCAATTACTACAAAAATATCGACAAGGTCCAAAAAAATTTGGCAACCAGAGAAAAAGTATTTGATCTTTTGTTTAAAAAAAGGGACGTTATCAAAAGAATCAAGGTCATGGAAACCATCCAGCATCTGGAAAAGAAAACAAGATAATACTTTACGACTTTTGTCCTCTTCTATTATTTCTTCTGGCTGGATCAGTTTGGCAAGCTGTTAAACCGTTAAGAAACATAATTTTCTTATATCTACACAGATATTAACCCAGAAGCCCTGGAGGATGAGGTGGTTTAGAGAATAAAAAAAATTATCAGTGCTGAGGAGGGTATATACTACCACTTCTTCATGAAATGCTGTAAAAATCAAAGGAATAAGCTCAGCCTTCAGAACGAAAAGATTTACCTTCCAAGTTGCTACAGAAAGATGATTATGGAAGTGACTTCAAAGCAGTTGAGATATGTCAGCTTTGAATAGTTCAAAGATTAAGAACTACGAGCTCACATCCATGAGTTTATTGAAAAACGAATCAAGAAGGACTATAAAACCAATGGGGTCAAAGAATAGGATTAGCAGGCTCATAAAGCATTGGCCATCATTGAGTCTATTGCTTCATAGTTATGATTGTTATTTTAGAATTATGCTAATTAGAATATTATAGCTATCGAGACCCTTTTTGGCAAGATTTTTCATTTTTTGATATCATTAATAATATATGGGACTTAAAATCATCCTTTTCGCCTTGGTCGCAACAATCGTCTTCGCATCCGAGCCTGTTTTGCTGGTCACTGACGAGCAGTACCTTATTCACTATCAAGACACCACCCCCTCTTCACCTCGCAGGACCTCATCTAATACATCGGCAGATAAAACAAAGCTCAGGTTGTCGAACTGAGCGAATCGATTAGCGCTGACTGGGCTGAGCTTAAAAAGGCTCTTCGGGAGTCAGGAGTTTCTAATGAAAGAGTCAGCTCTTTCCTCACCTCCGAACAGAGATTGTTTGAACTCAAGAACATTCTGAGTGACATGCAAATTAGCAAGAAGCTTAATGTTACCATTGAGCAGCTTAAATAGATGCTCAGATAGGGAAAATAAGATTTGGTTATTACCTTCAGCTCCACCATGAAGCCTCGTCGCCTCCAGCAAACAGCTGAGAATGATACAGTTGAGTCAAAAATTTTCAACGATATCTCAAGCTACTCCCTATCTGGACTATGGGTCGGCCTGTTTTTGCTCGTAGTCCTGATGATCGGCATCAACTGCATGTTGGATCTTAAGACCAACGACAGATTTGCTCGTCAGAACTTGTGGGTCGGTCGTGAGTCATGATTCTAAATTGTAATCCTGATCAATAGATCAATTAATCAGACTATTATTCTATCAGAAATCAAATGTTGTTGGGTCAGGGTTTGGAACTTTCAAGCTATTTTTGAATAAAAATTCTGCCAAGTTGTCAACTGGATCGTTGGGGAATGAGTTCAGAAGTTCAACAATGCCTTCAGATAGGATAGGAACGAGATTGGCGTCAAGATATTTTCTAAGAGCTAGAGATGTTTTGTCTAGAATGTCTCTCTCTTCATTTTGCTCATTCTTTTTTTTCATGTCATAGTCCTCCTTTTGAATTTCTCTAATTATTTTCTCTTTTTTGTCCATTTCAGCTCGGAGATTAGCCTTTCTATCCTTTTCCCCTTTCAACCTTTGCTAAATAATGCTCCTTTCTGAAACTTCATCGATGGTTGTTTCCTTGATCAGAGACTCGAGAGTAGCAGCTGTTTGAGGACCAATCTTGACGTGATGGCTCGGAATTTTATTTTCCTTGAAGAAATCTTCAATAACATATTCACCACTATCTGAGTTATTTTGAGCCCTGTAGCGAGCGAGTAGATGTTTTATTTTAACTTGAGTCAAGTGAGTTCGTGAAATTTATTATTCTGGTAACTTTTGAATCCTCTCAATGATCTATTTGTCTGTCATTTCCAGCATGATCAACTTAGTCGGGGCTAGTCTTTCATCAAGAATTTTTTTGCCATTTTCATCAGGCTACTCTCCTTCTGGAACAGGTGGAGGGCTCATAAACAACTCTTTTGCATCCTAATAACGTCTTGGAAACCCATCAAGAATATACCCTCTATTGAGACAGTCATTTTGAGTGAGTCTCCATTTGAAGCACTTGTACACCAGTTAGTCACTCAGCCGAACATCTACAGCTTATGGGTCGAAAGGTGGTAAAGGATCCCCTGAATAGATATTGATTTACTTTGGTCTTTAGGTATTTTCTTCCATTTTTACTTAAATTCCTCATATTAAGCTTGTTTGTTCTGAATCTCGTTTTCTTTCTTTTAGTTGAGGAAGTTTTTAATCTCTTATCCGAACTCATTTTTGAGTGACATGACCTCGTCAATTACAGTCTTGATGGTGATGTGAGGCAAATAATACTTTTAATATAGCCTGAATAAAAAAAAGACTTACTGCTTCGAAAAGTATGTTTTTCCTGATCCAGGAGGGCCCATTATGAATATTTTTTCTTGACGTAAATTGTGAACTGCATTATACTATTGGCGTAGCAATTCAATGTTCTTTTGAATGCCGTCTTTGCTTCTCCAGTCAAATTTGAATCGAACAACTTATTGGCCTTCTTAAGCTTCAATTGCAGCATCTTCCTCCTATATTTTTGCAAAAATCATGGTAGGTTTCATCCTTAAATTCAAAGTAAGCTATTTGACATTCTTCTAATTTCCTTTCGGCTCAATACACTCGATTTAGCCAGTTCCGATTCCTTTTGAAATAGATTCGATTATTTTTTTCTGGGTAGGCTTTGGGTTGTGATCAAGGGCCAGGATGTATGGTAACTTGGGAGTCTTTTCAATTATCTTTTCAATATAGGTCACAAGGTCGGCAGTGTGAATAGTTGGAATACGATTTTTGCCAGCTCCGAAAACAGGAAGCTTGGCAGGAATTTGTAATCTAGCTTGTAGGAAGTAGTCTTGGAACAAATTTTAGCCCTCACCATATTGGAGACCCGCACAAACGACATATGATTTGAGGTTAGGCTTAACATTGCCAGCTGCCAGACACAAAGTTTAAATAGATTTGATCTTCTCGTATTCAGGAGCAGGCTTTCTGAGGTTGTAGTCTTTATCTGTGAATCTAACGTACGTTTTCTTTTCCTCTCCTTCAGCAGGTTCAGGTGCACCTTCCTACTCTGAATCAGGCTCCTCTAGTGGATTCTAGTCGCCTTCCTATTCATCTCCTTATTTTTTCTCTTTAGGAGAAGTGCGTGCCCAGGTCATCACATTGGAGATACAAATTAGTGTTTTATTATCAGTGAAGGGTTGAATTTTCAGAGTTGAGATGATAAACTAGGCCTCCTTCAGATCGGCAGTTGTTAGGTCATAGATGATGACATCTGAGTTGAGGATGACTTATTCGAAAAAGGTCACCTTTTCGGTCTGAGTTAGGATAAAGTACATCGATGACTTTTCGGACACCTGCTGGGACTTAGTGCGTGCTATTTTTTATGGTTGTGCCCACTATTCTATTGGGATTTTCAGGATGAATCTGATCATTACGAAGGCGAGCTACAAGGTGATTTGCTAAGAATGAATTGAGACTGGAGAGGAAGTATTTGACAGGTTGGTAGGGAGGAGGAGCCTTAAATACAGGAGGTTTTTCTTAGTCTGCCATAAGTTATAGTTTTAAAATTTGAAGTCAAATGTTGACCGAAGATCTAAATCACTCAACCTCGACGTTTTGCTTTTTGGTAATATTCTTGATAATATGCCATTCGTCAAGGACTCTTCCTCCTGGAATAGTCACATATTGATATTTAAGATGACCTCCTGATATTTTGATTCTACCGTATCCATAGGAACTTGATTTTTTAGCTGACCACTCCGGGGCAGGTGAAACATACTTAATATCGATGAGGGCTCCTCCTGTGCCCTGAACAGCATATACTGGATACTCTGGTTCTATGTAATGAGTTTTGTTGGCTCCTTTTTTCATGGCTTTTCCTTTGTAAGTGGGCCAGCTTCTCTAATAGTCGTGGACGTGTCCAGTTTGAACGATATCTACTTTGTGTTTGTTCATTAAATCCTCCAGGTGGTGAACAAGGTTGGTTTCATCTGAATGTTCGAACTTGGAAGAAGAGTAAAAGAATCGATGGGCTCCTACGATGATCCACTGAATATTAGGGTTATTTCTGGCTTTCGTCAAATCATCATCTAAAAATTTATACTGCTCACTCGTAAGATTGTAGGGATGCTCAGATGAAAAATGAACGATGTGGATTTGTCCATAGTCAAAGGAAAACCATAAGTTTGTTGAGCTTTAGTTTTGTCGTGGGAGAACATACCGATGAGTATACGCCGTATAGTTGTAATATTTTTCATGGTTTCCTACTCCAGGCATAAAGGGAGTATATGCAGCAAAAGACTCTGTTAACTCACCATAGAGGTCCCAAATTGGTTCAAATTAACCCACCTTCTCAGAATTCATTCCAGCATAGGCGATATCTCCTGATAAAAATACAAAGTCGAAGGGTCGTATGAATTGGTCTTTGGCGATCTGGCTGATGACAAAGTGTCCAAAAGGAGCAAAGGTTCCCATATCAGCAACGACTGCGATATTCAATTATTCAAGTTGTTGGGTCTTGAGTGGAGGTGAGTTGAAGTACTTAATCTTTGAGAAGGTCCGAGTCGTTGCATCTCCTACTCTATAGTAGTACTTTTTCAAAGGTAAAAGGCCTTTCATAACTGCCTTGTAGATTCTCCCGTGAAAGCCAAAATGTCCAACATTGTAAGTAGTATAAGTACCAGCCTCCTCATGTTTAAGAGATGTCGGAAGTCTGCCATACTGCACAATAGGTTTTTCATATACTTCAGGTGTTGAAACCCACATAACCTGCATTTAGCCGTCCTTATTAGTGAGCCCAAGATGGATTTGTTTGTGTCCATTTTTTGTTGTGACTTTGATATTAGCAACTTAGATCAACTACTTGAGAGTTACTTTCCGATCCTGATCAGAGTCGAAGAACTGATGGATTGGCATGATATCTTACTCAGTGATGTTGTGCTCAGGTTCCATGAACCGGAAGTAGTTGACAAATTATTAGACAGTAGCTACTCCATCATCATCTCGATCATAGGTGGCCCAGAAAAAGCCTTTCAGGTTGTCAAGGCTGACCTCTGTACTCTGAACCGAGATCAACAAAGCCAAGGCCAAACTGCATAACAATATCAGACTGATTTTCATTATTATTATAGATTTTGACAGTTCAAGAAAAATCCATTAGTTTGAGAAGTGATATTGCTGGGCATGTCAGAAAATGATTTAGTTGATATTTTAACTGTGATAAATAATGACGTGGACGAGGCTGTTTTACGTAAAAAATCTGAACTCGGCCTTCAAGAGAGTTGTTCCCGGAGTTGCCCCTGGAGAGTTACCCATTTCTAAACGATATCAAGCCGAAATACGCAAGGAATTTAGAATGGCAGGCGTTCCATGGATATATGGTCTTAAATAAGCAAAGTCCAACCCTCGTGACAAAAGGCCCAAGAGCAAGAAAAGAGATGCTGAAAAGCTGATAAGGCTGGATAAGATATAAAAGGCTTTAAAGGATAATGCTGAGAAGGAGCTCGAGTATCGGCAAGAAAGACTCAATAAGCGTAAATTAGGAGGATCTGACGCCATGTTGTCGAAAGGACTGCCTTCTTGGATCAAGACTGACCTCAAATAAATTCCTGACTACATGCTCAGAGGTAGAACAGATGATTAAGAATGAATAGACTAATGTGTTTGTCAACCTATATTGAAAGTAATTCAAGAAAAAAAGTATTTACTAAAAATCAGAGTTTGAATACTCTACAAATTTGGTAATGTGAGAATCAAAGGTTATTAATTTGGTGATTGAAATGCCAAGTGACCTGAGAATCGCTTGGGATGGTACCTTCCAATTGTTTGTTGCTGTTATGAGTGGGGAAGAATGCAAAAAATAATCGGAGAGGATGGAATGTAACTGAAACCGAAACCTCAGACAACAAAGGAGAAACATGAGTTTCTTACTTAGTGGTCAGTGAGTAATCTATGAGATATTTATCTTCAAGAAAACAGTTAACTGCCCCACTCATCCATTCCCTGACAGAGTTTATAGTTAGCTTATATTAGAACCAAAGCCTACATAATGATTTTTTTGTTAAGGATTTTAGAATCTGAATGACTTAAAATAGCAATGAAGGGTGAAATACAAAGCAAACCTTCTGCCACGTCAAGTGCTAATGTTTATATCCTACCTTATAATATTAATTGAAAAGTGGATGACTGAACAACTTGAGCAAAGATTCGCAGTGCCTTCCTTTACCCAGAAACTTTCGGATGATGATTAATTCTACTTCAGTCTGGATTCTGCTGAGTTAAACCTAAGCAACTAGCTTGATGACTGTAATCATGTATTTCTTCGCGAACTCCCCATCATTCCAAAAGAAGTTCGGGATTAACATCCATCAGAAAAGATCAGCTCACATCTTCCACCTCATCCTTCTGAGGTTCCTTCTCCAACCCAATAAAAAGTTACATCTTCTCGGAAAGATAAGTTGACCCACAACCTGGCCCAGAACTTATCGTCCAGCATCAAGACAAAGGTTTTGAAGATTCTCTCTGTTAACTTCAGGGGAAAAAAAGTTGACAAAGATAAACTGAAGGGAAGGTATGAAAATTTTCTGAGATAAAACGGAGCCACCAACAATGGACTTATTGTTCTCTTCGTTTACTTGTTCATGCTCAAAGAAAGTGCCTCAACATACCAAATTGAGCAGCTGCAAACCGGAATTTTGAATTTCTTGAAGGAAAAAATTTAAGAAGCCTCCACCTCTGATGGTCTTCAAGAGGGAGAGGCTTATATACAAAAATTGAAGATCCACAAGCGACTGACAGACAGATACTTGGATGGGTGCAACGAAGATATTGATGTTGAGTGGGTCAAAAGTGTTGCTTCAGGCCTCTTCACTGGCAGACAAGGAAAGGTCATCACTAAACCTTTGGCAGCCCTCGAGAATATCCAAAAGCCTCTAATGAGTTCTTCTTCGGATAGTCTCAGCCAATCATAACTTATCTAATCAGTTTTTGAGAGCACTTCTCGGGACTGAATGATAGATAAAATATTCTTATCATTTATTCATTTTTTCATCTTCATTCACATCATATTGCTACTTGTCCTCCCAAAAAGATATTAATTTAATTAGGACGATTAAATGAGCAGTCGCAACGCCGCTTTACAACTCTACCGGACTTTCTTCAGTCTCACCAAAGATTGTCCTGACAAATCTCTTAAGTTGTACATCCGTCGAAGAGCGAGGGAGGATTTTCGGGCCACAATGCAAATGAATGAGTCAGAAGCATCTAAGTAGTTTGAGCGTTTGAAGAGAGAGGCAGAAGTGGTCCGAAGACAAATGACACTTCGTCATTTTTACTAGCAATGATACGAAATAGCTTATGAATAAAAGACTGCTGTCTATCAAATTAATGAAGCTTACTTTTATTCTGATCACGTTTATAATATAAAATATGTTCACATCTCGCAGTGCCAAAGTCATAACAAAGTTCACGTACACCGTCATCAAGAACGAAATAGCGTTCACTGAGAGCTTCAACAAAGTACAATATATAAGCTATATAGGCCTTGAAAAGTAAACTAGCGCAAAGGAAATAAAATGAGTTTCTGAGGCTTGAAATCAATGCCGGCGGTATGGCCTTTTTTTATTTAGAGGGATGCGAGGGTTTTGTCTATAAGTTCAAATTCGACAGTAATCTTAATGAGAGTGACTATGTGAAGATTGATGAGTCCAAGAGAGTTAATTTCGCAGTTGGAAAGGAAGAAGTAGCATTGATGGAAGGGTCGACTCTTGACTTTGTGAAGGAGATGATGAGATAGACCTTCTTAGTCAAGGAGAATCCAAATGCCGAGGTTTCATGTGGCTGCAAAACATCATTCTCACCCAAAGACTTTGTAATTTGATTCTTTCGAGTTATCTGTTATCACATATTCTTCATTTCATTTATCACATACTATGGCTGAGGGTTGATGCGGTAATACCAAAATCAATTGAGCATATATTAGTAATATTTACAGTTCAAATTCAGGAAAAAATGAGTACTGCACAGCCAAGATTAACTCCCAATAAAACTAATGAAAATTGCAACCCAGAGCATTTAAATTTTGCTCTTTCGAGTCATAAAATCGACAAAGTATCAATTGACAGATTCGGAGGAGTTCACAGAGATCAGCAGATCATCTATCAAAATTATGCTCCTTTAGTGAGGGTTGACGTCGCTGT
>Ga0100385_1003926_pt1 | contig 13001 bp, 15 predicted proteins | sample CryGeymeta201509_FD_81543 | JGI IMG/M metagenome (GOLD analysis project Ga0100385, IMG submission 81543) | Groundwater microbial communities from Crystal Geyser aquifers in Utah, USA - Crystal Geyser metaG 2015-09 | ecosystem: Environmental > Aquatic > Deep subsurface > Groundwater | place: USA... | reverse complement strand
CGCCATCTGCGAGACCGGCTTCACGGTGAACGTGCCGCTCTTCGTCGAAGAGGGCGACAAGCTCAAGATCGACACGCGCACTGGCGACTACGTGGAGCGCTCGAAGGGCTGAGCCCGACCCGGAGCCTGGCGCCCTGCCGACCGGCGCGCTCGCGTCAGTGCTGGATGCGAGCCCAGAGCCGCTACCGTTTCCGCGCAACCTCGTCGGCCGCGCTCCCTGACTGCATGCGGAATGCGCCGGCCCGGCCAGACGCGGCGTAGGCCTGGCTCTCGGCCACGGCCGCCCCCGCGGAGGCGCGCTCGATCACTCCAGGGACTGGCGGACGAGGAATGCGCGATGGACCTGCCTAGGCGGTGCTCTGGCCTCCAGGTGTGCAACGGCGTCGATCTCCGCGTCCGTCAGGAAATAGAGCAGAGTGCTGTGTGGGGCGCGGGCGATGTTGAAAGCGTCCTCCCGGGAGATGGCCCGAGGTCGTTCGGCCTCCTGGTCGGCCGTGCCCACGCCGCGCCGGAAGACAGGCTCCCACCAGGCCTGCTCGAACGCGGCGCGCTCGCTGTCGCTCAGCCCGAGTCGGGCGAGCTCGTCGTGCGTCCGGGCAGCAGCGTCGCTCACGCTCCCGCCGGGCTCGGCACCGAGCTCCCGGGGCGGCGTCGCCTGCGCGGGCGCGCTGCGTTGCGCCGAGTTGTGGGCGGAGGAGATGGGCGGCGCCCCGGAGGCGTGGCTGCCTCCGCAAGCGGCGACGAGCAAGAGCAGGAGGACAGGGGCTCTCATGAAGATCCTTGTTCCTAGGGCGCCCCATCCGACGGAATACCAGGCGGCGTTGGAGCCTCTCGGCGAAGGCCCACCGCTCGCCGAGTCTCGATCCGGCGAGCGCGAACTTGCCAACATGTCGGATCGTCGATCGGGTCATGACATCCAGTCTTTGGACAGCGTCGAGAGACGCGCTCACGTCTCTTCTGGCGCAGACACTTCGATTGACATGGGCCTTGCGACGCCGGCGTGGGTGGCACCTGGTCGCACGACGACGCCGCTTCGTTGCCCGATGCGTCGAGTCTCGCCGTCTTCCTCGACTACCGCGCGAGCCTGCTCTTCCGCATCTAGCGAGTTCGCAGCTCTTCGTCGAAGAGGGCGACAAGCTCGAGATCGACAAGCGTACGGGCGACTGCGTGGAGCGCTCGAAGGGCTGAGCCGACTGCTGTAGGCTGCCGCCGTGTCGAAGCCACCGCGCTATCCTGTCGAGGTCCTGCATCGCCTGGAGGCGCCCGCACCCGTCAGGGTGAGCGGACGCCTGACGGCTCGCGACGACGGCGCCGTGCGCCTGCGCGGAGACACGGGCGCGGTCTGGATCGAGTGCGCCAGCGAGGCGCCCATGGGCTCGTGGGTCACCGCCACGGGCGAATGGAACGGCGAGCGCATCCGCGCGGGTCGTGTGCGGATCCTGAACGCGCCGCGCGTGCCCTTCCCCCAACCCGGCGGAGATTGGGCGCGACTGCAGGACGGCGACGGCCGACGCGCGACCTTGCTGCGCAGTCGCGCCCTGATCATGCGGGAGATCCGGCGCTTCTTCGACGAGCGCTCCTTCCTCGAGGTGGACACGCCACCCATGGTGCCCAGCCCGGGCCTCGATCTGCACCTCGACGCCTTCCCCATCGCGGGCGCCGAGCCCGCGCGCTACCTCGCCACCAGCCCCGAGTACCAGATGAAGCGGCTGTTGGCGGGCGGCCTGCCGCGCATCTACCAGCTCGGCTGCGCCTTCCGACGCGGCGAGCAGGGCAAGCATCACGAACCGAGCTTCCGCATGCTCGAGTGGTATCGCGCCTTCCACGGCTCCGCGGATCTGATGGTCGACACCGAGGAGCTGGTCGCGGCCGTCGCGCGCACTCTGCACAAGGGCTCGATGGTCCTCGACGTGGACGGGACGAGCGTGAACCTGGCGCCGCCCTGGGAGCGGCTCACGCTGGAGCAAGCCTTCTCGCGCTACGCGGGCGTGTCGGCGGAGGCCCTGGCGCACGACGAGGACGCCTTCTTCCGCGTGCTGGTGGAACAGGTCGAGCCGCAGCTCGGCCGCCTGCGCCCCGTCTTCCTGCTGGGCTACCCGGCGTCCATGGCGTCGCTGGCGCGCCTCGACCCGCGGAACCCCAAAGTCGCCGACCGCTTCGAGGCCTACATCGCGGGCGTCGAGCTGTGCAACGGCTTCGGCGAGCTCATCGATCCCGCCGAGCAGCGCGAACGTCTGACCCGCGATCAGGCCGCGAGGCGAGCGCGCGGCCTGCCCGTCTACCCCATCGACGAGCGCTTCCTCGGCGCCCTCGAGGAGGGCATGCCCCCCGCCGGCGGCAACGCTCTGGGCGTGGATCGCCTGGTCATGCTCCTGCTCGGCGCCGACTCCATCGCCGACGTCGTCGCCATCCCCGACGCCCTGCTCTGACGCGTCGGCGAGGCCTGCGCGGTCTGAGCCGCGGAGACGACCGGGCGATTCACCTTCTCAGCGCGGTCCTCAGCCCATCAGAGCGCGTCTAGAGTGTGCTGAGCCAGAGCAGCGCGAAATTCGCGACCACCCGCAGGACGCACATCAGTGGTATCCGGCGCTTCATGAACGCGGGGTCGTACAAGGAAGACAGCATCGGACCGCGGCCTCGCCAGAACGCAGGCTCCGTGGCGGCGTCGACGCTAGTGATAGCCGGCGGGCGGCGGCGGCGGTTCGGTCGCGGACGACGTGTCGGGAGGCGTCTCGCCGCGTCCGAGGGCGAAGTTGTGCTCGGCGGCGGCGCGCTGATCCGCGAGGGCCTGGGCGCGGCGATCATCCTCGCTGAGGTCGGCGAGGGCGCGGTCGTAGAGGCGCCGCGGGTCGAGCGTCACGGCGCGCTGCAGCAGCTCGCGCGCGCGCGCGTTTGCGCCTTCGGGCGCGGCGGGATCGAAGCGAATCGCGATGGCGAGATCGTAGAGCACGGCCGCCTGCTTGGTAGGACTGAGCCTGGTCAGCGCGTCGCTCGCGACGAAGGCCGTCAGGGCCTCGCGCGCGGCCGTGAGCTGTCCAGCCCGCGCCAGGTCGAGCGCATGCTCCACGCTCGGATGCGTCACTGTGAGCAGGCGTGCGCGCAGCGTGCGCGCTTCGGGATCGATCATGGCCATCAGGCGCTCCGCCATCAGCGTCACCGCCTGCGTTCGCAGCACGCCAAAGTCGCGCCCCTCCTCGTCGCCGCGCAGCACGAAGCGCGCGAGCTCCGTGGCGCTCGGACCGTCGTGGACCACGACCTCGAGTCGGATGTCGAGGACGGGCACCTCGTACTCCGTCGTGTGGCTCTCCTGGTAGCAACCAAAGGGCCCACAGACCGTCTGCGGGCGTTCGGTGACGCGCGAGTCCATGCGCTCCTCGAAGCTCGGTGACAATCGCAGCACGGCCGTGCCTGCAGGGATGCGACCCGCCGCTCGCGCCGGCTCCAGCGACGCCAGCTCCACGCGACGCGCGCGTGCGGGGCCCACCTGGTTCAGCTCCAAGACGACGGCGTCCGCCAAGCGCAGCGCGTCGAGCTCGGAGGAGGTCGCGACCCACACGCTGGGGAAGGTGCGCAGGGGCAGCAGCGACGCCGGACGGACCGTGCGCGTCAACGTCGGCCCGCGCCCGCAGCCGAAGAGCGCGAGCGCCAGCAGGCATGAGGCGAGGCGCCAGCGCGGACGTGCTCCCGGGCCCATGCCTGCCATTGTGGCGGCAGCACGCCGCGAGCGGTAGTCGGCCTCCGGCGACACGCGACGTCGTCGGCCTGAGTGGACCGCGTCCCGCCCGTTGACTGCACAAGTGCGTTCCGACAGCGTCTTCCGATGCCTCCGGCGTCCCTCGGTCAGACACTTTCGCAGGGATCCATGAGGCGAATCCATAGTGCTATCGCGTGCGCGACCGCCGCCGGACCACTTCGGCTACGCCGTCTCGCTCTCGGACGGGACACGATTCGCGGTGGGCGCGCCCTCCCAGGACTCGCGCGCGACGGGCGTCGACGGCGACGAGGCGGACAACAGCGCGACACAGGCGGGCGCAGCGTACGTGTACTGACGTGCGTGGAGCGGGAGTCGGCCCCGCAGCCGCGAGCCGCGTCTCAGCCCTGCTGGGCCAGCGCTCGCTTGGCCCCTTCCCAGAGCGCGTCGAGGGCGCTGGCGTCGAGCTCGCGCAGCGTCGTGCCTCGCGCCAGGGCCGCGTGCTCCGCGTGCTCGAAGCGAGCGGTGAAGCGATCGAGCGTGCCACGCAGGGCAGCCGAGGGATCCATGCCGCGCTTGCGCGCGAAGCTCGCCAGCGCGAAGAGCACGTCTCCCAGCTCGCGCTCCGCGCCCGCGACGTCGTCGGCCTCGATCGCCTGGTCGAGCTCGCGCAGCTCCTCGCCGACCTTCTCGCGCGCGCCGCTCGCGTCCGGCCAGTCGTAGCCCACGCTCGCGGCCTTCTCGCCCACGCGCATGGCGCGCAGCAGAGGCGGCAGCGCTACGGGCACACCCCCGAGGGCGCCGCGCTGACCTCGCTCCTGGGCCTTGATCGCCTCCCAGCCCTCGAGCGCACCTGCCGCGTCCTGCACCTCGGCCTGCCCGAACACCCAGGGGTGTCGGCGCTCCATCTTGGCCGAGACCGCAGCAATCACGTCGTCGATGTCGAAGCCTTCGCTGCGCGACATCAGCTCGCTCAGGAACACGACCTGGAAGAGAAGATCCCCGAGCTCCTCACGCAGCGCCGCGGGGTTGTTGCGATCGATGGCGTCCACGACCTCGAAGGCCTCTTCGACCACGTAGGGCCGCAGGCTCTCGGGGGTCTGTTCGCGATCCCAGGGGCATCCATCCTCCGCGAGGAGGCGGCGCATCAATTCGACCAAGCTCGGAAGCGTCTCACCGTTCACGCGCTCGGCGTAGCATCTGAGCGCAGGTCCGCCACGCGGGAAGCCGCGCTCGACGGCTGGAGTATGATGGGGGCATGAGCCGTGGCGAGACGGGCGTGAGGACGGGCCGTAGCCGTGGCGTGGCCATCGGCGTCAGCTTCGCTCTGGTCTGTCTGGGCGCGTTGACCCTGGTGCTGAAGACGACGGGCGCCATCGAACACTTCCGCGCGCCGTGGGCCTACACGCCACCCGACGAGCCCGTGGTGGGCGTGTACAGCGCGCTGAGCAGCGTGACTGGCGTGTGCACGACCGCGCCGCCGGGCCCTGTCATGCCCGGCCCGGCCACGAGGCGCGACCCGGGCTCGGACCTCGGGGCCTGGCTCTCGGAGCAGGGCTTGGTCGAGCTTCCGGAGGCCGCGCACACGCTGGACCTGCCGGCGACCGTGGACAGCACGCGCCTGGCCGGCGCGTGTGGTTTCGCCCTGCTCAGCGTCGAGCCCGGCGGAAGCCTCACGGCGTGGGCCTCCAGCTACGGTCGCACGGACCGCGCCGCGTCGGCCTATGCCCTGTGTGGGATCGACACCGTCTCGGTGGCCGGGACTGGCTCCGCTCGCGCGCGCTACTTCGCGCTCCCGGGTCTGACCGCCGACGCCGTCGAGACGACGGGCCTGTCGGCGCCGACCTTGATGCGCATGGCCGCAGCCGAAGCCTCGCTCGCGCGACGTGGTTTCGTTCCCGGCCAGCGCTATCGGGTCGAGCCCATCGCCGCGGGGCCGGCCGGCGGCACGCATCGCCTCACCCCTCCGGCTACGCCCGCGAGCGGCTGCGTCGCCTGGGTGGCGATAGGCGAGAGCCTGAGCAACGCCAACTCCAGCTTCGAGGGCCAGCCCATCGCGAACTCCTGTCCCGACGGAGACCTCGGCCAGGAGGGCTTCTCCGTCGCGCTCGTCTCGTGCGCGGCGACCGGCACGACCACTGGCGCGGGCGAGATCTCCTTCACCGACACCGACGGCGACGGCGGACGCGTCGTCTTCCGCCCTTTCGGCATCGGCACCTCGGGCCCGCAGCTCCATCATTCCGCCCCGGCGACCACCGTCGGCTCCCTGCGCGAGACCCAGAGCGCCACGATCACGCTGCCCACGCCGGTTCCGCGGCTCGAGCCTTGACGGCTCGGGCCCCGCGCGGGCATCGTGCAGAGCCTCCGGCCGCAGCGAAGCTCGCCGCGCCCTCCTGCCCACTCGTCGATGCGCTACAAGAAATCCGAGATCAGCGCCGCCCAGATCATCGAGGCCGCGATCCGCGTGCTCGCGCGCCAGGGCTACGCCCGCACGAGCCTGATGGACATCGCCAAAGAGGCCGGCATGAGCAAGGGCGCCGTCCACTACCACTACTCGACCAAGGAAGCGCTCATCAACCAGGTGCTGGAGACGGCCTGCAACGCCGTGCAGGACAAGACCCTGCGCGCTTGGGGCAGCGCGGAGACGCCCTTCGGGTCGCTGCGTTCGAGCCTGGCGGCGCTGTGGGCGGCGCGTGCGGAGCGCACGGACGAGGCATTGGTGGTCGCCGATCTGCTCGCCCAGAGCCTGTACGATGACAAGCTGAGGCCCCGCCTGGCCGTGTACTACCGCCTGGCCGCGGACCAGATCACGGCCCACCTCACGGCGCACTTCTTCGCCCTGGGCATCCGCCCGAAGATCCCCGCCGAGCTCTTGCCACGCCTGGTGATCGGGCTGCTCGACGGCCTGGTGATGCAGCACTTCGTGGAGCCCGGCGTGCTCTCGTCGGACGACGTCGTGAACTCGATCGAGACCCTGGCCTTCTCCCTCTTCGAGCCGCCCACCTCCACATGACGACGCCGAGTCCCTTCGACCGCGTGTGGTCGCAGCCCTCCGCCGTGAGGGTGCTGCGCCGCGCCATCGAGACCGAGCGCCTGGCCTCCGCCTACCTCTTCGAAGGCAAGGGCGGCGTGGGCAAGGAGCGCTTGGCCCTGGCCATGGCGCGCTCGGTCCTGGGCGAGGCCGTGTGGCCACGGGTCGAGGCCGGGAGTCACCCCGACGTGCGCATCTTCCGGCCGCGCGACGAGGGCAGCCGCAACCTGCCCGTGGACGTGGTACGCGAGGAGATCCTGCCCGTCACGAGCTTCGCGCCCTTCGAAGCCAAGTGCACCTTCCTGATCTTCCCCGAGGCGGACGTCTCCTTCCCCCAGGCGCACTCCGAAGCTGCCAACGCTTTGCTCAAGACGCTCGAGGAGCCACGACCCGGCGTGCACTTCATCTTGCTCAGCGAGCGCCCCGAGCGACTCCTGCCGACCATTCGCTCGCGCACCCAGAGCCTGCGTCTGTCGCCGCTCCCTGCGCAGACGCTGACGCGTATCCTGGCGGAGCACGGGCACTCGGGCCTGACCGCGGAGGCCGCCATCGCCCTCGCAGGTGGTCGCGCGGATCGCGCGCTCGCGCTGGTGGAGGAGAGTGTGGCCTACGCTCTGCTGGAGCGCGCCGTGGCCTTCGATCTCTGCCTCGCGCAACCGCGTCCGGGCGACCTCGTGCAACTGGCCGAGGAGCTCGCGAGGGAGCCCGACCTGCCGCTCCTGCTCGAGACCTTGATCACCTTCTATCGCGACGTCGCCTGCGCCGCCGAGGGCCTGCCCGCGACCGCCCTCGACTTCCGTCAGCTCGCCGACACCACGCTGAAGCGTGGCGCGCAGCTCGGATCGGCCGCCGCCGCCGCGCGCGCCGAGCTGCTCGCGGACGTGAGCCGACAGCTCGAGCGCAACGCCAACTGCGGCCTGGCCATGGACGCCCTGGTGTCGCGCCTGCGCCGCGCCTGAAGTCGATGGGGCGGACATGACCGACGTGCTCCGTGTTCTTCCAGTCGGCGCCCTCAGGCCTCAGGGCAACGGGACGCTGGTGATCTCCGACTGATCCGCGTGATGGAACGCCGTCAGGTCGTTGATGTAGCCGGCGGCCACCAGGACGCGGCCGTCGTCGAGCTGCACCGCGGAGTGGTCGAAGCGACCGACGCTGAGCGAGGGCACCGCCTGCCACTCACCGGTCGCCTCCTGGTAGACGACGACCTGCGCAATCGCGACCCGTGTGCTGCCGTTCTGAAAGCCGCCGATCACGAGCACGTCGCCGTTGCCGAGCCGGACGCTGGCGGCCATGGCCACGGGTAGCCGCAACGGCGCCGCGGGCTGCCAGTGGTTGGCCACCGGATCGTAGATCTCGGCGCTGTCGATGGCGTTGCCGCTGGCGTCGACACCGCCGACGACGAGGATGCGCCCGGAGGGCAGCGTGGCCTGCGTGTGCCAGGCGCGCGCCTGCGCCATGGGCGCGAGCGTGGTCCAGCTGTCCGCGTCGGGGTCGTAGCGCTCGACGCTCGCGAGCGGGACATTGCCGTCGGCGAAGCCGCCAGTGATCACGACGTCGCCAGCGAGCAGCGTGCTGATGCTCGGGCTCTAGCGCGCCTGGCCAAGCGGCGCCGCGTCGCGCCAGCTGTTGGCGCCCGCGTCGTAGCGCAGGCAGGCGTCCGCGACGCTGGTGAGCCAGATCTGTGGCAGCCCACCGTCCGGGTTGGTTGAGGTGTCTGGCGTCGTCACGCCACCCACGAGCAAGACATCGCCCGAAGCCAGCAAGGCCGAGGCCTGGAAGCCACGTGGGTGGGGCATGAAGGCGACGCGCGTCAGCGTCCGGTCGGACGCCCCAAAGACCAAGGCCTGGGAGCTGTAGCGACCCTGGTCCCAGGCGTGGCGGACGTGGGGCAAGCGGACGGATGGCTGCGCGCGACCAAGCGGTACCGTCGATGCGCGACAGCGCGCTCAGCTACGCGCCGACGTGGACCCCGAGCTCGCTCAGGGCCTGCGTCATCTGCGGGGCCCAACCGCGATTCGCCAGCGGTGACGCGGGGCTCGGATGGGGCACGCTGCCGATGATCAGATCGAGATCGCCCACGACGTCGCGCGCCTTCTTCTCGGCGAACTTGCCCACGCCCACGACGTAGCGCGGTCGGAGCCGCTGCACCGTGCGTCTGAGCGCGCGATCACACGCCGCATAGAGCGACGTGCGCTCGTGGGCCGGGAGCTTCTCGGGGATGCGGTTTCTGCCGCTCTCCTCCATGAACACGAGCGGGCAGTAGTTCGCGACGAAGAAGCGCTCGAAGAAGAGCTCGGGCGTGCCGTAGCTCTCCCGAGCCCAGCCCCAGAGGCGCCGGCCGCTGACCTCGCTGCGCGCGCAGTCGAAGCCCTGGATCGGGCGCTTCGGATGTTCCTCGGGCGGCTTGCCCACCTTCGCCGTGATGCCCAGCCAATCGCGCACGGCCGCGACCTCGCCGAAAGGCACACCGACCTGCGCCATGCCGAAGGGCCCCGGGTTCATGCCCAGGAGCAGGATCTCGCGCTGACCCTTGCCGTACTTCCGACAGTAGGAATCCCAGGCCGGGCGCGCGTAGACCAGCGGGTTGTAGACGCAGGCCGTCGGCGGCTCGAAGGCGAGCCCGTCGAGGTCCGCGATCAGATCGTCGGTGATCTTCTGCAGTGACATGGACAGTCGAGGCAGGCGCGCGCGCTCATCCGCCTTGGACGCCGAAGATGAAGGGATAGCTAACCCGGACCTGACCGCCGTCGGGCTCGGGGAAACGCCAGCGCCGGATCTGCCGCACCATGCAGCCCTCGACGCCCGCGTTGTGCAGGGTGGAGCTGTCGACTCGGGCCGTGGTCACGCGACCCGCGAGATCGATCTGCCAGGCGATGGAGACGCGCCCGCTGAGGTTGGGCTGACGCTGCACCTCGACCTCGTAGCAGTAGCGGATGGCGGCCTGATTGGCGCGCACCACCCGGTTGATCTGCTCCGGCGAGAGGTAGCCGTTCACCGTCGGCGTGCCGCTCGAGACGGAGATCCGAACCTCGTGCGCCTCGCGACCCCGTGCGCCGATGCCGCCGCGTCCGCGACCGACGCCGGAGCCGTTGCCCGCGCCGATGCCCGTGCCGACGTTGCCCGCGCCGAAGAGGCTGCCGGGCCCATCGCCTCCGCCTCCGCCGCCCGTGCCGCGTAGACCGGCGCCGCGTGAGCCGCGACCGACGATGGTGCTGACGGCGCCCGTGCCGCCGAGGATGTCGCTGACGGTGGGCGCGTCGAGGGCCGCGCTGATGGCGTTGCCCTCGCCTCCGCCGCTGAGCGCGCCGAGCAGACCCATGTTGCGCACCTTGGTCGCCACGCGGTCCGTGACCTCGCCCTCGACCTCGGTGTTCTCCTGCGAGGCGTTCTCGTGGCCCACGCGTCCCTCGTCGCCCTCGTGCGCGCGACCGCCCGTCTCCTCCCGACCGTGCAGGCCAGGATCCTCGACGTTGGTGCCGCTCTCCGGCGCGAGCTGCTGCAGGATGTCCTCCGGCGGCGGCGTGACCAGGAACTCGGCCACCAGATCGGCGTTGAGCTCGAGGGGATCGTGACTCGGCGGATCCATGCGCCGCGCGAGGAAGAGCATCACGAAGAGTGACGCGCACAGAAAGAACGCCAGGCCCATGGACGCGACCACGCCGGCGTCCAGGTTCGCGAGCTGCCGGGGCGGTGGCTTGGCCGCGCGCACGTGCTGGAAGAACAGGGCCACGGGGCCGAGGGTGACGATGCCGTAATCGTCGGGTCCGAGCTCGACCACGCCCGCGCTGCGCAGCTCGTCGATCTGCGTGCGTCGACCCGCGATCCACACGCTACCGCCGAGGGCGGGCGAGATGCGCAGGCGATAGCCGTTGCCCGCAGGCTCGAGCACGACCAGCGACGACTCGGCGATCACGCCGTCGGGCAGCGGGAAGAGCTGCCCATCGCCGAAGCCGACGGGCGCGGGCAAGGGCAGCTGCTCTTCGAATTGCAGCGTCTCGTTCCAGACCAGCGCGCAGCGCAGCTGACGTTCGGCCTGCGTGACTTCACGCGCGGCGGGCACGGCTTGGGGTTGGGCGGACGCGGTCATTCAGAAGGTCTCTTCGTGAGCCGATCGTACCAGCTCCGGGATGAAGGAACGATGCGGCAGCTTGGGGCGGTCGAACTCGGCCCGCAGACGGTTGAGAAAGTACAAGAGCTGCGGGGACTTGAGCCGGCCCGAGATGTCGAGCCCGCTGAAGCGGATGACCTTGACCTTGTTGCCACCCTCCTCCACCTCGCGTGATTCCGCGGTCGAGGAAGAGTCGTCGTGGTCGTCGTCACTGGCGTCATCGTGGGTGTCGGGAGAGGCGGACTCGTTTCGTCCACGTGCCCCGGCAGGATCTTGACCCGCCGCGATGACGGAAGTTCCCAAGGCCGTGCTCGCGAGCGTCAGCGCGAGCAAGAGAGAGAGCTTCGGGCGGTCGTTGCCGGTCATTGCGGGCTCCTCGGAGTGGGCGGTGGCGCCGGGGCGGGGATCTCGGTCAGGTAGCGCTGCGCGTCCTCGCGCTTCTCGTGGTCCCGCGGCGCGAGCTCGAGGAAGCGCACGAAGCGCTCACGTGCGCGCGACCTCCGGTCGAGGAACTCGGCCTCGAGCACGCCCAGGTCGAAGAGCGCGTCGACGTCCCCGGGGTGGGCCTCGAGCACGCGGTTGTATTCGCGCTCGGCCTGGTGGGGATGGCCGAGGCCGCGCAGGCAGATGCCGAGCCCGATGCGGGCGGCTGCGTCGTTCTCGTCTCCGGCCAGGAGGGCGTCGTAGTGAGTCTTGGCGCCCTCGTAGTCGCCCGCGGCCAGGAGCACGCTGGCCTCGTTGGCGTGGGCCGGTGCGAAGCTGGCGTCGAGGGCGAGGGCCTCGTCGAAGCGCGAGAACGCGGCCTGGGTGTCACCCCGCGCCAGATCGACCAGCCCCTGCTCGTTGCGGATCTCCGCGCGCTCGGTGCTGTCCGCGTCGGTGGTGAGAGCGTAGGCCTTCTGAAACACCAGCTCGGCGACGTCGAGCCTGTTCCGGGCGCGGTACACGCGACCGACCTCGAGCAGCGCGCGACGGTTCTGCGGGTTGCGAATCAACACCTCGCGCGCCTGCGTGAGGGCGTCGTCGAAGTCGCCCTGTCGACGATTCAGAGCCGCGAGGGAGATGCGAGCTTCGGCGTCGTCGGGGTGCGCGCGCACGAGCTGCTCGAGCAGGTGCACGGCACCGCGGACGTCACCGGAGGCGGCTTGGCTCTCGGCCAACCCGCGCAGCGGCTCGACGGCGGCGGGCTGGATGGCGCGAGCCGCCTCGAAGTGCGCGATGGCGTGCGCGAGCTCTCCGGCGCGGCGATCGAGAACACCGAGATCGTAGTGCGCCTCCCAGAGGTTCGGATCGATGGAGAGCGCGCGCTCGAAGCTCGCCCTGGCCCGACGCATGCGAGCCGGGTTGCCGCTGCGCATGAACCTCACGCCCTCGACGAAGGCGCGCACGGCGGCCGGATCCGCGGGCGGCAGCTCGACGGCGTGCACGGCCGAGCCGCCATGGCCGCAGCCCGACGCCAGCAAGAGCACGAGCAAGATCGAAGCGATGCGCTTCATGGTGCGGCCGCCTCGGAGCCAGAGGTGGGCGCGTGTCCGCGCGAGAGCGCCTCGAGGGGTGCCGGCAAGGGCAAGGCGGAGTCCTCGGCGATGCGCCCGCCGGCCTCGCGCAGTGGCGGATACTGCACGTCGTTCAGGCGCGTCAGACCTTCGCGCAGGCGCGCGGTCCAGGTGTTGTAGATGTGGAGCTCGAGCGCGCGCTGATAGCCGCCCTCGTAGGCCTCGAGGGCACGCTCCTCCATGGGCACGATGAAGCGCGCGAGCTGATCCATGTAGACCTGCTCCTCCTCCTCGCTCAGCCCTTCGGGGACCTGGAAGGCGCGCATGGCTTCGGCGAAGAGCTCGTAGCTCTGGCCGATCTGGAACAGGGACGCCGTCACCCACTCGGCGACGCCGAAGCTGACCGTGTCGGCGTAGATCGTGGCCGCCTCGCGCAGCAGCTCGCTCTTGCGCGTCAGACGATCGGCGAGCCCGGCCTGGTCTCCCGCGATTTGCACGGCCTCGTACTGCGCGAGCACGGCGTCGCCCTGCGCGTGGCGAGCCTGGGCGGCGTAGTAGAGCCCGTCGCTGAGGCGGCTGCGCTGACGGCGACCGAGGTTCACGGCGGCCGTGAGTGCGCGTTCGGCGCCCACGTCGTCCCCGGCGTTGTGCAGCACGCCGGCGAGTCGCGTCTGG
>Ga0100385_1003923_pt1 | contig 13005 bp, 12 predicted proteins | sample CryGeymeta201509_FD_81543 | JGI IMG/M metagenome (GOLD analysis project Ga0100385, IMG submission 81543) | Groundwater microbial communities from Crystal Geyser aquifers in Utah, USA - Crystal Geyser metaG 2015-09 | ecosystem: Environmental > Aquatic > Deep subsurface > Groundwater | place: USA... | reverse complement strand
AGGCTTAAGTAAGAGTTTCACAATTTATGATGGCTCTGAATCAAAAGCAGTTGTTAAAACAATTTTACAAAGAAGAGGAATATCTCAAAAAGACGTTTCACCATTTGAAGTTTTATATTTCATCGAAGATCTTAAAAATCACGGACATTATCCTGATCGTAATATGGAAGGTAAGGACTATACTGTTGACACTGCTGACATGTTCTTCGATATGTATCTTGATTATGAACGTGAACTTCATAAGGCCAACGCACTTGATTTTGGTGGACTGATAACAGCAGTTATTCAACTCTTTGAAAAATTTCCTGATGTACTTTTGAGATATCAAGAAAGGTTTCACTACTTACTTGTTGATGAGTACCAGGATACAAACAGGGCTCAATTTGATTTGGTCACGAAGCTTGCTCAAATAAAGAGAAATATTTGTGTCGTTGGTGATGAGGATCAATCAATTTATTCTTGGCGTGGTGCAGATATAAGAAATATTCTCGATTTTGAGGAAGTTTATAATGATGCAAGAATTTTAAAATTAGAACAAAACTATCGCTCCTCAAAAAATATAATTGAAGCCGCTGGAGCCGTGATTTCTCGTAATACGCAGAGAAAGGGCAAGGATATGTGGACTGACAACCCGGAAGGTGAGTCAATCGAAATTGTTGAATGCCACTCAGATAAAGAAGAAGCTGAATTTGTCGCAACTCAGATAAGAGAATTATCAAAAGACAAACATCCTTACGATGAGATGGCGGTATTTTACAGAACAAATTCTCAGTCACGTTTGATAGAAGATGCACTTCGTAAGGCAAATATTCCATACCGAGTTGTTGGTGGAATAAAATTCTATGAGAGAAAAGAAATCAAGGACCTCCTTGCATATGTAAGAATCGTAGTAAACGATAAAGACTCGTTGGCCATTAGTCGAATTATCAATGTTCCGGCGAGAGGAATTGGTGCAACATCTCTAAGAAAAATTGAAGATGAAGCAGTTAAGACAGAATCAACAATGTGGGAAGTCTTACAAAATATTGTTGATAACCCTGAAGAATATAAGCACATTCGCCTTACCACACGTGTGAAATCTTCTCTCTCTCATTTCGTACAGTTCATTCATGATGCAAAAGTTGCGATGAACAAAGGGGATAGCCCATCAGATATTTATGAAAAATTACTTCATGAATCTGGTTACTATGAGATGTTAAGAGCAAGTAAAGACTATGAGTCGATGGCGAGGATAGAAAACCTTGAAGAGTTAGGTAACGCTATTTCTCAATTTGAAGAAGCAAACCCAAAGCTTGGACTTTTAGAGTTTATGGAGACAATAACTCTCGATACAAGTGTAAAAGGGGAAGAGGGCGAAGAAGATTCAGGGGAAGTTTCCTTGATGACAATTCATGGAGCAAAAGGACTCGAGTTCTTCTATGTTTTTGTGACAGGAACAGAAGAAAACGTATTTCCGAGTTACCGAAGTCTTGAGTCCGGGGAAGAAGCAATTGAGGAAGAGCGAAGACTTTTCTATGTTGCAATGACTCGAGCAATGAAAATACTTTATATAACCTTTTCACAAGGAAGAATGTTATTTGGTCAGCTTAAATTTAATGGACCAAGTCGCTTTATCTCAGAAATACCAAATAAGTACTATCGTTGGAAAAAGATTGGTGGTGGTTATCAAGATCGTTCGTCTAATTTTGATAGTGATGATGATTCTAAATGGGATAACTTCTCTGATCCAATATATGATGAGCCAGTCTATCGTGTCGAAAGCTCACCCTCAAAAAAACCCGAGTCTAAATATCAAAAAGGACTACGTATCGTTCACGGACTATACGGAGAAGGAAAAATTTTAGATTGTGAGGGACCCAAGGGTGATGAGCGAGTTACAATTCAATTCAAAGATGGCGCTAAAAAGAAATTTATGGCTAAGTTTGCACCATTAACAGTACTCTAGAGACTAGTAGATACTGGATGCCCTCTAGTAATAAAAACACATTTAAATGATAATACTAAGTAATTATATATATAATGATCGACCTTTATGGTCAGATAATCGGAGTTCGTGTGAAAACTAAGTCACCGCTTAAGATAATATTTATCGCCTTTTTAGCATTTACAATAGTTTTGTCTGGAGCAATTTTCTATGCATCAAAAAAACTTAAGCCAGATGAATTAAAGCAAATTATGGTAACTCAATTAGAGGCCGCTTTTCCAAATTCAATTGTAAAAACGAGTTCTGTAGATTTCTCACTCGGACTTACGTCTGTTCTAAATATTCATGGTGTTGATATCACCTTGAAGAAACCTCGAGCGTTTCCTTTACTCAAGCTAGATAATTTAAGATTAGAAATTCCTTTTTGGGCAATATTATTTGGTGGAGGTAAAATCGAGCTTGTCGCCAATAGTCCGAAGGTAAACTATATCGAATTTGATAAGACATCAAATTGGGTATTTGCAATGAGTGGGAAAAAAGAAAATATTGATGTCAAAACACAAACAAAGAGTGATACCGCTGTAAAGAAAGCAGATGAAGAAGACAATTTAGTAATCCCTGGATTTATTGCGGCCTCAGAGCTAAACATAAAAGTTCAAAACCTTGAGCTTGAATATAAATTAGCTGATAAGTCATCGGGACAAGTTAATGTGGAAAAGCTTTTGTTAAAAGACGTTGGTGTAAAATCAACGACTGCATTTGAATTGAAATCAGCGCTTGACCTCTTAAAAGGAACTCCAAATCATACAAAGTTAGAACTATTAGTTATTGGAGAGTCCCATCTCTTTAATTATATTAAAAACAAAGAACTCGAAATAAAATCACAAGTGATTTTGTCTAATATCGAAAACTCACACGCCTTGAGACCAATTAAAAATTTATCGATGAATTCAACTCTACACTTAAAAAAAGATAAGAGTATTCAAGTTGATTTTGTCTCTTCATTAGAAGAGAAGCAGATACTAAAAGGTAGGTTTGAGAACAAGCAGGGGATATCTAAGATTAAAGACATTGAGTTAAGCTTTATTATTAAGGATCTTCTCGAGCTCGTTGTCGCTCTCGATCAGATTCCTGTTTTATTTTCAGGTAATGAGCAGTTTGAGTTAAATGGGGACGTTGTCTTAGGAGAGAATATCCAACCTAATTTTGACTTTAAAACAACGAAACAATTAAAAGTTAAGCAAAATTCTATCAGTGTGGATATAGGCTTATCTGGAAGTGTTAGAAAAAATGGTCTCACTGCAAATGTCGATATTGATGCTTTTTCAGGAAAGGTTAATGCGAAAGCTTTTTTAAATACAAATTGGAAGCCTGAGAGTTTTTCTAATTTGTCTCCTGTCGATATAAGTGTCATTGCACGTGACATGAAAATTGATCCGAGTAAGTTGATGGTTTCTGATTCAGCAGCAAAAAATAATGAGAATACTGAGACTAAAGAAAGAGACAAGACGAAGAAGGAAAAAAATGTTGCTATAAAACCGACTATAATCCCTGTTCCTATGAAAGTGAAAGTACAACTTGAAAATATTCTACTAGGAGAAGCAAAACTCTCTGGTGATCTTGATATCGTGGGAGCACAGAAAGGGATTAAGGTTACGTCTAATAATATTAAACTTGATGATGGAAAAATTGATATGGGAGCAACCATTTCAGTTGTTGGTAAGGATCTTAAAAATAGCTTTGATTTAAAGTTGGTAAAGTTAAATTTAAGTTCACTAGCTTCTTTGTTACCAAAAGGTCTTCTCGAGGCAATTTCGGGGGAAGCGAATGGGGAAGTTAAAGGACATACCATCGGTGATAAATATTTTGCAAATATCTCAATGAAGCTTTTCAATGGGCGATTAGACAAGGTTAATGTTGGACAGTTTGTTGAGGGATTAATTGATAAACTTGGACCTCTTAAAGATAAAGTAGATCCAAATAAGTTGAAAATTAATGGTGAGTTTAGCTCTTTCGTCTTCAAGGGAGCATTTGATAATTCTCGTCATCAAATTACAAGTTCAGAGTTTATTGATAAGGGACATAAAGTAAACCTGCAGTCGAGTGGGAATATATATTTACTCGGTGGAAAACAGAGTGCTCTCGATTTAAATCTAAAAATTACGGATGCAAAAATTTCAAAGGATCTCAAGAATTCAATAGGAACGGATACCTTTCCAATTTCATTGAATGGTGTTGGTTATGCCTTGAGTCCAGATTATAGTAGGACAATTAAAACGATTGGGAAATCAGCCCTAAAAGAGCAAGGTACTCAACAGTTAAAGAAATTGTTAAAGGGAAAGGATCCCAAAAAACTTTTAAAAGGATTATTTAAATAATGAAGTACGAAAAAAAAGCACCACTCGTCTGGAATGGTAAATCATTAGAGTTATTAGATCAGCGCTTCTTACCTCATCAGCAGATCATTGTAGAGGTAACAAATGTTAAAGAGTGTTACAACGCTATTAGAGATATGGTCGTTCGTGGAGCACCATTAATAGGCTTTACTGGGATTTGGGGTGCTGTTTTGAGCTGCCTTAATGATGGAGACTTTGAAAAAGATATTACATATTTAAAAGAAGCTCGACCAACGGCCGTCAATTTAGTTTATGAATTAAATCGTTGTCTTGAAATTTTTAGATCATTTGGAAATGAAGGTCTAAAAGATAGAATTATCGATTTTGCAAATCAGCAAATGGAGAAGCTAGGAAAAGATAACCAAAAAATGGCAGATCTGGCCCTTGATTATATGGACAATAACCATAAGAGTGAGAAGTATACCTTTCTAACAATATGTAATACTGGCTATCTCGCATGTGGACCAATGGGGACAGCCCTTGGTGTAATTTCAAATGCAAATAGCAAGAATCGTTTAATCAAGGCTTATGCTACTGAAACGCGACCTTACTTACAAGGATCACGCCTTACTGCTTACGAAATGATGACTGAGGAAATTCCATTTGAAATTATTGTTGAAGGTGCATTTTCTTACTTACTAAAAAATAGAAAAATTGATGCTATTTTTGCCGGAGCTGATCGAATTGCTCGCAATGGAGATACCGCTAACAAAATAGGAACTTCAACCTTGGCTATCGTAGCAAAAGAATATGGAATCCCATTTTTTATTGTAGCTCCTACAAGCTCTTTTGATCTTCAGATAGATCATGGTGACCAAATTCCAATAGAGTTAAGAGATGAAAAAGAAATTACACATATCTTTGAAAAACCTATTGCTCCTACTGGTGCGCGCGCTCTTAACCCAAGCTTTGATGTGACTTCCTCAAAGCATATTACAGGTATTTTTTGTGAAAATGGAGTGATTACAGATTTTGATCCAGATAATGTTAGAAGGATTGTTAAAGGTGAGTAAAGTCAGAGCATCAATAGATATCGGGTCAAATAGTACACTACTTTTAATTATGAATATTGAGAGTAAGGAGATTCTAGCTGAAGAATCAAGAATAACCGCTCTTGGAAAGAATCTTGATCAGACAAAGATTTTTATGACTGAATCAATGGAAGCTACCTATGATGCGCTAAGTGTTTATCGTGACATCGCGGAAAGCTATAATATCTTACCACAAGAAATAATTGTCACTGCGACTGAAGCTTCAAGAGTTGCCGAAAATGCTAAAGAGTTTTTCAAAAGAATTTCTGATGGACTCAATATTGAAATAAAAACAATTTCAGGCGAGGGCGAAGCCTATTACACAGCACTTGGTATATGCTCCATGGCTACATCTCTTGGGGGTGAAGTCATTATTCTTGACGTTGGTGGCGCTTCCTCTGAATTCATTAAAGTACAAACATCCCCGTTTAAGATACTTGACACAATCTCACTCCCAATTGGTTCTGTAAGAAGTAGTGATTGGATTGAGAAAGGGACATTTGAAAAAGAGCTTGACCAAATTTTTTCACAAAATAATATTAACGAATATTTGAATACACCAATATTGGGTGTCGCAGGAACTTTAACTTCTTTAGCGTTAATGAATGCCAACACTCTTGAGTATGATGCCGATGAAATTAATAGTCTTAGTTTAACAATCGAAAACTTTGAAGAATTTGTTAAAGAAAAACTTATGAAGTTCAGTGAAGATGACCTAGAAAAGTTTACTTACTTAGGAAAAAGAGCTGCCACAATTAAAGGTGGTGGGATTTGTTGTTTGGAACTTCTCAGTCGGGTCTCTTGTCCGAGTTTGATGTTTTCTACTTTCGGATTACGATATGGAACATTGCTTAGTGGAGGAATAGATGAGTTATACCTTTTATAAAGAAACACGAATTGAAAGTGGAACAATTCTTATGAAAGAAAACGATTCTGCTAGTTGTATTTTTCTTTTGAAATCTGGAGTTGCTATTGGTGCAAAAGAAAATTCGGGGAGATTGATTAAGGTCGGCAGCTTTTTGGCCGGCGATTTTGTTGGGGCTGTCGACTCGATTTGGTCAAAAAAATATAAAGAATCTGTTTTTGCAGAATCGGACCTCATTGTAATTCCGTTGCCAATAAATGATGTGTCTAAAGTTATCGAAACGTGCCCAGAGTGGATTAGAAAGTTACTTAAGACACTTGTTACTCGATTAGATCACAGTTTGGAGTTAGTTACAGAACATAAAATAAATGATGAAACCGTTGTGCCTTTTGATAATGAAACAGAGGCCAGGTTTAGAATGCTCTTAAAAGGATAGTGAATGAAGTACTTTTTTATAGTTTTGATTTTTGTTGTTTCTTGCGCAAAAAATGAACCATCTTGGCATGGTGGTAAAGATTCAAATAGTGACGGAGTGAGAGACGATATTGGCGTTTGGATTAAGACGCAGTTCAGTGGCAATGCACGATTAGAAATGGCGATGATGAAATTAGCATCAATTGATCCAGCTTCTTGTGATTATAAATATCATATAAAATGCTTAGGACAAGTTAGTGAAGACGCTCTTTTGTTGCAACTAAGTCTATTTGAGAAAATCTTAGATACTGATGATAGAAGAGAAGCCTTTAATAACCGAATTAGTCATTGTCCTGACATCGATGATCGTAATTTAAATTTTAAATGTGACTTCTAAATTTAGAGCGTGATTCTTCCACGATTGTTCAGAGCTGCAATCGTGTCACTTACTCTTTTTTTCGCACGTTCGACATCTCTATTTTCTGTAGAACCTAATTCCTTCATAAGATATGAATAAGCTTCTTCAGCATATGCTCTTGGAGCAAGACTTAATAACGTTTTTTGGAACTCTTTTGGTGATCTCTTAAGTGCAACTCCGAAAATTGGGGCCTTCACAAATTGAATCAAATGAGTAAGGTCAACATCATCAAGAGCATAGACAGTATCAAATGTAATACTTTCAGCATAAAGCTCTTTAGCAAGTGCAGGATTTCTAAGTTGAATATTTTTTAATAGGGTAGAGCGTTCATCTGCATTCATGAACTTTAGCATTTCAATGATCTGACCTTTACCATTAATAAAAATTCCATTTTGGCTATTCGCTTCCATTACTTAGATCCTTTGAGATTAAACATCCCACTTCATTTTTTCTTTCATGTATTTTTCACGAGCATTCTCTAGAGTGTGCTTATGAGAGGCAACAATATTACTTATTTCACTGTCTTGAGATTTCTTTAATTCGTCAACTTGATCTTCATGAGTTGTTTTAAGATTATCAATAACACTTGTTAAACGCGACTTCTCGTCTTTGAGAATCATCTCATTCTTTTGTCGTACTTGTGTTAGTTTTTGCTCAGTTTCATTCTTTGTAGAATTAACCTCAACTTCGAAATCTTTTTTCATTCTTTCAATTTGAGATTCATGTTCTTTTTGGGCAAGTTCAAACTCACGACGGTGCTCAGCCTTCATTTTTTGTAGGTCCAGAAAGTGCCTTTTATTTTCGGCTTCTGTATACCTCTGAGCTTTAAGTTGGGCGATTTCTGACATATTGTCCTCTACTCTTTGACGTGCTCTTAGTTACGTCATAATATATTGTAGCGATTAACTACTGCTTCACTCAAGGGGAGGAAAATATGTCCTTAAATAAAGGCTCTCGCGTATTTTTAGTATCTGGAAAAAGAACTCCATTTGGAAAATTTGGAGGCTCTCTTCAAGATATTACCCCTGTAGATTTAGCAGTTTATGCCGCTAAGGCGATGATTGAAGAAACGGGCATAAAACCAGAGCAGATTGATCAGGTAATTCTTGGTAATGTTGTTCCATCTTCTACAGATGCTCTTTATGGTGGAAGACACCTGGCCCTTAAGGTCGGCTGCCCACAAGAGGTTCCTGGTATTGTAATTAATCGACTTTGCGGCTCAGGTATTCAGGCCATTTTGGATGCTACGAGATTAATTAAGCTTGGTGAAGCTAATCTCGTTTTAGCAGGTGGAACAGAGAATATGTCGATGGTTCCTCATCTTACTTATGGTGCAAGATTTGGAACCAAGTATGGATCACTGAAAAATGTTGATATGCTTCTTGATGCTCTAACTGATCAGTATGCAGGAATTCCAATGGGAATCACAGCTGAGAATCTTGGAGATAAATTTTCAATCACACGTGATGAAAGTGATGATTTTTCTGTTAATTCTCACCGAAAAGCACAAAAAGCTTATGCTGACGGACTACTTCAAGGTGAGATTTGTGAAATCCCACTGCGCAAAGGAAGTTGTGCTAAAGATGAGCATTTAAGAGAAGATGCAACTCTAGAAGGGATGCAGTCACTTCGTTCGTCATTTAAAAAAGATGGGCTCGTGACTCCTGGTTCAGCTTCTGGGATCGTTGATGGAGCTGCTGTTTGCTTTGTAGCAAGTGAAGAATTTGTAAACGCAAACAAACTTACTCCTCTTGCTGAGATATTAGATGGTGAAGTTGTTGGTGTTGATCCGACGATAATGGGAATTGGTCCTTCTCCAGCAATTAAAAATATATTAAAGAGAAATAACCTTTCATTTGATGATATTGACCTTGTTGAAATAAATGAGGCGTTTTCTGCTCAAACACTTTCTTGTTTGAAAGATATGAACCTTCCTGCCGATAAGTTGAATGTATGGGGAGGAGCGGTAGCTCTTGGTCACCCTTTAGCGGCGTCAGGAACTAGAATTGCTGTAACGCTAGCGAGACAATTAAATCACTTCCAAAAAGATATGGGGATTGCCTCTGCTTGTATTGGTGGTGGGCAAGGTATTGCGTTACTAATAAAACGAGTAAAATAATCAATGAGTGAAAAAATTACTTTTACAGAAAGAGATTTCTTATACTTTAGGCAATGGCTTTGCTTAGATATAAAAAGTGTTACCTGGCAGGGTAAGTACTCTGCAGACTTTGAAAAGTTTTGGAATATCTTTTTTAAAGATAGTTCATCTTTAAATGAGATGTCGAAGCGATTCATCTACGCTATTGAGCGATCGAAAGTTGGACCAATTAGTTCTTGGTTTACTTGGCTACGTGATAAGTTTATCTGTTATGTTTTTATTGAAAAAAGAATTAGCTTGTCTTTACTCTCTGATGAATTAAATATTCCTTTCCCTGTTATCGCTAGAATTTTAAGAAATTTTCTTTCAGAAGTTTTTCCACATCATGATGAATATCTTAATGAAGTTTTTCTCGTTACAAATAGGGTTTCAAAAAATATTGATATCAATATTGAGAGAGTTGTTAAAGAGCTTGGTGAAGAGTTAAATTTTTCAGGAAGTCACGATGAAGAAGTGATGACTTCAATGGAAGTTACTTTATATGAAGATTGGTCGATATTCTTAAAGAAAATGGAAAAAGATTTTGGTGTAAAGTCACTAAATCTCAACCAGGTTAATACATCTGAACAGATAAGAAGTTACTTGCAGACTTTTTCAAATGTGCTCGCAATTGTTGGGGTTACAATTTTCTTAGTTTGGTTAGTTGAATTCGCCAATAGGAATTATGAAAAATATCTTTCAGATAAAATTAGTATCTATGAGCCTCAATTTCGTTGGGAAGACAAGGGATTGAAGTTCACAGAGGATCAGCCTGGTATAAATGAATTAGCAAACTTTGAACTAGATGTGGGTGATATTGAGAATGTTGATGATTCAGAAAGCTTACTCGGTGAGTCTCTGGAGGATCAGGACAGAGTTGGTGTTGAAACAGACGTTGTTCTTACGTCACTTGACACTCTCCCAAAAGATTTTGATGTCGCCGATTCGGAGCAATCTCTTTACGAAGAAGAAAAGACCTCTGGTTATCGCGATTCAAGGTATGGAAATACTAAAGTGTATCGAGTGATGATGAGATCAAGTGACACCGGAAGAGCGAATACTATTTTAAAAAATTTATTAAAAAAGTATGAAGTTTCTCAAGTTGATAATGTTGCTCCCGGACGATCGGTTCCTGGCGGTTATTATTATAATTTATATGTTCCAAGAACCTATCTTAAAGAATTTATGGCCCAAGTTGGTGAAGTTGACACGGCAATAATTTATGAGTCTCGAACAAGAACGAGACGTAATCCACCAGGTAAGAATAAAGTTTTTATCTGGGTTAAGAATATCTAATTACATTTGTCCATCAGGAATTTCAAAAAGACCTTTCACTTTACGCAAGAGAATATGTGCCTTACCGAGGTACCACCACTGTCTAACAAAGCCTATTAGCATTGCCGCTGCAAAACCATAGACAACACCTGAATGGGTAGTTTTTTCGACCATATTTGTGTCATGAGCTCCACCAAGTAGAAAAGCAATCATTCCAAGAATCAGCATTAAAATTGTCCAAGGAATTGTCTGTCTTTTTGCAAGGTCAGCTTCGTGAACAAACCTTTTTACTTTCTCTTTATATGGAGTAAGATCAGTTGGAGGATTATCAAATAATTCATCAAGGTTAGTTTCTGTGCCGACAATAATATTGATATTATTAACTAGTCGAGAAACACCAATAAAATAGAACATAACAAAAGCTTGCGCAAAAATAGTATAGATAAAAGTAGGAATGGCCAATTGGATATGACTTAGCGGAAAGTCAATAAATCTTAGTGCTACGAAAACCGTCAAGGTAACGCTTAGAAGCATGATGAGAATAAGTGATCGTAGAAGATATGCCATAAAAAACTCTTTAGTTTTACTTAAATCAATTGTCAGATTTTTGCGGATTTGCTAAATGTGTGCTCATACTAGAATAAATTAATACAAAAAGGCAACGATTGCTTATGAATGATACAAAAAATACTCAATCAAAAATTGATAAAAAATTACTTGAGAATCCATTTGTAGGTTCCCTTATTGTTCCAATAGCAATTGTTCTTGTTGGTGCACTGATTGTTTTTGGCGTTACAAAAATGATTTCAAGTGAGCATTCTTATAAAGACCTTGTTACTGAAATGAAGTCAAAAACTTTTGGAAATAAATGGGTTGCAGCGCTTGAACTTTCAAAGCTAATTTCAGCAAAAAGAATTCCAGTCGAAGATATTCCATGGCTAGTTCAAAGTATGGATGAGATTTATACGGGTTCAATCGATCCACGTACAAGAAACTTCATCGTTGTTGCAGCAGGAGCTCTTGGCGATGAGAGAGCACTCAAAATTTTTAAGAAATCGTTGGTTGATACCGATGATAATGTTCGATTTCATACAGTGGTATCACTTGCAAATATGCCAAAAGGTTTAGTTTTTGACTGGAAGCCAGTTGTTGAATTACTTGATTCAAAAGATCATGCCATGGTTCAAACTGCAATCTTTGCTTTGAGCACACATCAAGTTCCTGGAATAGAGAAAAAAGTCGAAGGACTTCTGAATGCTGACTTAAGTTTTGGAGTAAGGTACGCCGCAGCAACAGCTTTAATTGCTTACAAAAATGAAAAAAGTTTACCAATTATTGAGGAAATTCTTTCTTTAAATGAAACTTCTTTAGAAGGAAAAATGACTGTTGATGAGATACGTGGACTTAAGTTTAATGTCTTTGAAGCGATCCAGAGGGCTCCTTGGCCGATACTTGCTGCGTCAATAGAAAAAGTTGTGCAGGACGACAAGGATGTAAAAGTAGTTGGACGTGGAAAGGAAGTTTTAAAACTGTTGAAAAAGTGATAGTATCCACTCATAATTTTAGGGATTGTAATAATTTATAATAGAAATATTTTGAAGCATTGATTTTCAGATCAAAGTTTTCTAATTGTTTTTAAGCTACTAGAGGTTAAAAAATGTCAGAAGATTCGAAACTGCAACTTAACAGAAGAGAGTTCTTTAGTTTTATTACTGTTGGTTGGGTTGCTTTTACATCTGCTTGTGCAGGGTTGGTGAGTTTAGCTTTTCGCTTTACTTACCCTAACGTTAATTTTGAACCAGAGATGGATTTCATTGCAGGTTTTCCTAGTGACTACGAAAATGGTGTAGATGAAAGATGGAAGAATGGTTTCGGTGTTTGGATGGTTAAGCAAGAAGGTAAACTTGTTGCACTTTCAAATATCTGTACTCACCTTGGTTGTGTTCCAAACTGGCTTCCAGCTGAATTAAAGTTTAAATGTCCATGTCATGGTTCTGGTTACTATATGAGTGGTGTTAACTTTGAAGGCCCGGCTCCAAGACCACTTGAGAGATACAAAATTTCATTGAACCCAGAAGGTAAAATTAAAGTCGATAAGACTAAAGTTTATCGTTATGAAAAAGGTCAATGGGATAGTCCAGATTCTTACTTATCAGTTTAATTAAAAAATAGAGGTTGTTGAAATGGCTAAAAAAGGTGTAGCTGACTACATTAGAGAAACACAGGTCTGGAAATCTATTTTCAGACATGGTCCTCCGACCAATGCAAGAAATAGAGCCGCAGTTGTTGCTGGTAACGTCTTCTTGCATCTTCATCCAATCAAGTTAAAAAAATCAGGTGTGCAGCTTGGTTATACTTGGTGCATGGGTGGACTAACATTTTTTATCTTCTTAGCACTTACTGTTACAGGTCTACTGTTAATGTTCTATTACAGACCAACAGCTGAGTATGCTTACAATGATATTATAGCGCTAAAAGAACACGTACCTTTGGGAATCATGAGAGAGATTCACAGATGGGGTGCTCACGCCATGGTTATTACTGT
>Ga0100385_1003917_pt1 | contig 13015 bp, 14 predicted proteins | sample CryGeymeta201509_FD_81543 | JGI IMG/M metagenome (GOLD analysis project Ga0100385, IMG submission 81543) | Groundwater microbial communities from Crystal Geyser aquifers in Utah, USA - Crystal Geyser metaG 2015-09 | ecosystem: Environmental > Aquatic > Deep subsurface > Groundwater | place: USA... | reverse complement strand
CCCCACCCCCAACCCCAACCCCACCCCCAACCCCAACCCCAACCCCATCCCCTTCCAGCTAGTGATTCTTATTGATATTGATATATGAATATTCTTAAGGTATAAGGTATGCGAGAGGGCAAAGTAATATTGGGATGTTGTTGAGGAGTATAGTCGGCAGTTGGATTAGTAATGTTTATGATAAAAATTCTAATAAAAAGTTGAGGATTGATAGTTTATGTAAATTGGCAACTCCAACAATTCTGAAGATCTGCTTAATCTAACGGAAGACAAGAGTTTTACGGCTCTGCTCAACGAAAACTAATAAATCATCCTTTCCACATACATCCTTAAATATAATCGTCATGGCAAATGTGAAGAAAGAATCCTCCTGGTTACCGATAAAGCTATCCTCAATATCCTCAAAAATTCCAACCTTCTCAAAGTTTTCATCAAAAAATTCGTTAAGGTGGAAGACAAGTACGAAATCAAAAGAAGAATTCCACTTTCCCAGCTATACGGCATCACTATGACTCCAAACCGGAACTAAAATATGTTTCTTCTGCACGTCAATAAGGACCACGATTACTATTACCAGGCCTATAATAATAAGCTCATGATCCTGAAAGCGATTGTAAATCAGTTCAAGAAAGTCACAAAAAAATAATTGCCCTTCTACTTCAAGGACCAGCTCGTCCTGCTCAACTACTGTACCTATAAAAATCATCTCAAGGAGAAGAAGGATCTTAAACCCAAGGAAGATCCTCACTATCTCAATGAAGACTATTTTGCAGACAAATAATTTGAAGATACCGAGTATTTTAATTAGTGCTTGTTTGAGACTGAATAAAATATGGGGATTCGACCCAAAAATTTCAAAAGAATTGATCTCAATCTCATCAAGCCAGACCTGACATACTTTATCCTCAAGGAGTAGTTTTATAAATCAATTCATCTGTCTCTGCTTCCCAAAAATCCTGGAATCCTCAAACCTTGGTTCCTATTTTTCAACTAAAAGAAAGAAATGCTCTTTGTGCCGTTCATGCTGGGCGGTTGTCTAAAAAATTACGTCAGTAAGCACCTTCCTCTTCCGTTCTAGTATTTAGTATTTTACCTGAACCAGCTGATCAATCTTCTGATGAAAGTTGAGGAGTAGGGCTGGTTATACTACAACTTATCACTTGACAACATCTTTGTAAAAAGAAATGGCTATCTTGTTCTGGATGGACTGTAAAACATGGAATAAATCAACAAATAAGAACAGCCAACATTGATGAGGAAAATATCAGGAAATCCATACTACTTCGCACCAGAAGTTATAACCTTCGAAGGATATCACAAAGAGCTCATAGTATGGAAACTAGGAATATGCTGCTACTATCTCTTTACAGGGAAGTTTCCCTTTCGAGGAAAAAATATTAAAGAACTGTACTATTAAATCTTGAATAAACCAATATAGTAATCTGACGTGCCGGAGTTTGTCCTTAAAATGCTGGAAAAAGACAAAACAAAGAGGATTACCTTAGAAGAGCTGAAGTAGTTGCCGGTACTGAAAAAAACGAACTGGAGCGATTTATAGGCCGAAAAAATAAAGGCCCCTCTGAAAGTTAATATTCAAAACTGGACAGGAAAGATGCCGGTAATATATGAGCTGAGAATGTACGATATTGAGAGTCCCAGAAGATCAATCTCAATATGATAATGATATTTTTGTCTCAACAACACTAACTATCATTTATTCACTCCCCATGATACTTGTCAATCAGGTTCATCGCCTATGAATATCCTTTCAAGACAAACTGGTTTAGCATATTCGGGTTGATCTGCTTGAGAGCATCTTCAGTTTGAGAAAGAAGCTTCTCATCGATTTGGATGTTTTGACCATTGACTTCCAAATTGAAAATGCAATAGGCTAGGAGAGGGAATTCGTATGGTGAGAAAAAATAACCTATAGGTCCATACCTGGTGAGCTATTCTAAGATTGGAATGCACTCGGCTACTTTATGGTATTTTTATTTGATCGTCATAGCGAATACTGACTTGATGAAGACTGATTTTGGAATGTCAATCACATTGTCAAGGTTGAAGAAACATTTTTAGGATAGACTGTCATCGTTTATTTGGAATTTGACAATCAAGAAGAGTAATTAAGCAATTTAGGTCAATTTCAATACATAAAGTTTTGACTCCAGCTTTTTTGCAACCTTCTTAATAGCTTCAATCACTCCGTTAATTGAATCTTTGGTTTCATAGTCTATGTCACTTTCGTTAAGAATCTTTAGAAAACTTATGAGTTCATTATTGGAAAGTTTCTATATCTTTGAGCTGATCACTTCACCTATCATTGAAAATTTGCTATTTTCATAGAATTTTTTACGGTGCATTCCTAAGAGGAATTTGATTAGGTAATGCTCATTGAGCTCATTGAGTGGAAATTCCACAAATTTGTTCTCAAGCTGCTAAAGAATTCCTGGAGTGGCATGAGCAGTACTGCAGAGAGAATAGTAAGCAAATGCAAGTTGTCGAGGCTTGAGGGAATGTAAATGTCGGATCAGTTATTTCTATAAACACTCCCATGTTTCCTTATCTCCTTTGCCGATTCGTCCCCAACTCCAGACAATATCCTCAAACTGCTAGAGGGTGGCGAATTTCGCCATTCTGAGAGTAGTCGTTTTGAGCATGCTTAGTAAAGCTCCTTCTTTGAATTTGAAGTAATACCCTGAAGTTGACTTGAGAAGGGCAACAAAATCTGTAATTTTTATTCTATCTTTTGATGGATAAGTGTTGTAGAGGTATTACTCCAGTTTGAGTTGAAATCTGTTCGAACCCAAATCCTGAGTGAGCATATACGAGCTAATTTTAACAAGCTAGGCAAATGACATTCTGGGAAGAGCAGTTTAAACATGTTCTTCAGCAATTTTGAATATTCCATAGCCTCCCTTGGCATTCTATGATACTTTACTCAGCATGTAAGCCGCTTAAGCCAGCTATGATGGTCTAAATTAATGCTGGCCTATGGTCAGAGTTTTACTGATATGCGAATAGAGAACTGCACTTCCCTGATTCAAATGAGTATAGGAGTAAAGGATTTTTCTGATAAGAGGGTAGTCAATCTTGATCCTATCTTCAATAATGATCTTTTCCACCTATTTCATCAATTCGTATTATTTTTTGCCTTTTTTGACAAGTTTGTACACAAGATCTATCATTTCCTCAAGAGGTAGTTTTTATGACGCATACTTCACTGTTCTGATGATCTTAGCATAGGTTTTTTTGAGTTCTATACTGTACTAGCTGTCTTGGTGTTAACAACTAAGCTCAGCTATTCTAGTTAGGACAGGGACTGGGATCATATTTGTTCTCTTTTTGACCTCCTTAACAACTGTCTTTAGTGCCTCTTCATCAACTTACCACTTTCCATCTACTTATTATGCTTGTTCGAGATGTTTGATTGCATTCTATAGCCTATGTTCTTTTTTTTCTCTGATTTAGTATATTTTATGAGGAGGTATGATCTCGAGATAAGTTTTGAGGATGTCTGCTTTTAAGCAGAATCGATAGGCAGGAAGACGAGATATAAGTGCTATTTTTTGTAAAGTTAGTATGCTTCTGATCATAATTATAATTGAAGTCATTTAGTTAAGGAAAAAACTATTTTGATCCTTGAAGCTTGAAAAAGGTGATAAAACTCATGCTTTATATGTCAGCAAGATGATATATTTCAATTGTAATTAATTAAATATCTATGCTGGTTAGAGGACTAAATCTTCTCAGAAACAATTATAGCTCTGAGTATGCCAAGGCTATGTACGAGGCCTGGAAGAAGAACCCTAAGGATGTTCATGAGGATTGGAATCTAGTATTCAACTCAACTCCATCTGAGGGTAGCAGCGGAAGTGTCAGCGAAGCTCAGCTGTCGAAAGAAAAAGGATTAGCTTTGAACGCCTACATGTTGATCCGCTATTACAAAAATAGAGGCCATTAGTAAGCAGAGCTTGACCCTCTTCGTAAAATGATCTTTATTCAGGATTGGTCAACTTCAAGGAGTTCGGTAAAGTTTATGTTAAGACCAGTCTTGATACTGACCTTGAGAAGCATGGAATTCTTGAAAAATCATAATTTGATGAGCCATTCAGTTTCCCCAACGAACCAATTTTCCAATAGCAAATCGCTGTAACAAATTCTTCATTTAGAGCTTCTTAGGGGAGCAGGATAGGTGGACACTTCGATAGATCCTTGAAAGACTTGAAAACACTTATTCAAACAAAACTGGAATTTAATTTATGCACATCTCTGATACAAATGAGAGATCTTGGCTGATGAAGAGATTTGAGCAAGTAACAGTTGAACAAACAACCAAAGAAGATAAGCTTAAAATTCTCGAAGAGTTAACTAAATCTGAGACGTTTAACCAATTTTTGGAAAACAAGCTAAAAACAAGTAAAAGATTCGGAGTGGAAGGTCTTGACTCAATGATCTCAGGGCTGAGTAAATTTAATGATATTCAGATGAGCTAATCGAGGAAGCTGTTGATAAAGGCGTTGAATATATCGGTCTCGGAATGGCTCATAGAGGAAGATTGAGTACTCTGACTAATGTCTTTGACAAACCTATGGAAAAGTTGTTTGCCGAGTTCCAAGAAAATGTTGATTTGGAGGTTTGGGGAAATTCTGGAGATGTCAAGTACCATCTCGGAGCAACTACTGAAAAAGAAGTTAATGGGAAGAAAGTGAGGCTGACTATCATGCCAAACCCTTCTCATCTTTAGACAGTCAACCCTGTTGTCATGGGCCACGTCAAAGCAGTCAAGGACAAACTGAAAAATGAAGAAAATTCAATGACTGTTATCATTCATGGTGATGCAGCTGTTGCCGGTCAGGGAATTGTCTATTAATGTCTTCAGATGTCCTATCCGGAGGCTTATGATGTTAATGGTGTTATCCATATTGTAGCAAACAATCAAATCGGATTCACAACAACTCCTGCTGAAGCCAGAACCGGCCTTTACTGTACCAATGTTGCTAAATCTATTCAAGCTCCTATAATTCACGTCAACAGCGATGAACCTGAAGATGTCAACAAAATGGTGAGGCTTGCTGTTGATTATCGTCAGAAATTCAAAAAAGATATTTTCATTGATATCATCGGATACAGAAGATATGGTCACAACGAGCAAGATCAACCTGCGTACTTTTTCCACAATTTAGTTTCACTCAGCCCATGATGTATCAAACTATTGCTCAAAGGCCTCCAGTCTATAAACTTTATTCAGACAAGCTAATCAAAGAAGGAGTTTTCTCAGAGGAACAGGTGAAAGAAATTTGGAACAAGCACTTCAACAGAATCAGCCAAGCTTACGCAGAAAGTCTGAAAGAAAACTTTGACATCAAAAACTGGAGAAGTCCCACTTACCACAGACTTGTTGACTATACTAAATTCGGAAGACTCAGCCACACTGGAGTACCAGAGAAAGAGCTAAAAGAAATCAGCAAGAAACTGACAATTATTCCTGAAAACTTCAATCTTCATCCAACTCTCAAGAAAATTTATGATCATAGAAGATCATCCTTCGAATCTGGTACAGGAGTTGATTTCGCTATGGCTGAAAGCTTGGCCTTTGCCACACTTTTGGAAGATGGATTCAACGTGAGAATATGTGGCCAAGATGTTGAAAGAGGAACTTTCTCTCATAGACATTCTGTCCTTGTCGACCAAAAAAATGAAAACAAATATACTCCTCTTCATAATTTTTTGAGTCCCGAAGAAAAATGGAGGTGCCAAATTGTAAACAGTCCCCTGAGTGAATATGCCGCTATGGGATTTTAGTATGGCTATTCTATCACCAATCCTAACACTCTCACAATCTGGGAAGCTCAGTTCGGAGATTTTGCTAATGGAGCTCAGATCATTGTTGATAACTACCTAACATCAGGAGAAAGCAAGTGGGTTGTTCAAAACGGATTGGTTCTCAATCTTCCTCACGGTAATGATGGTCAAGGACCTGAACACAGTTCAGCAAGAGTTGAGAGATTTCTTCAGATGATGAACGACAGTTGGACCCAGCTTTACAAGAAAGGAGATCTCGAATATGACTAAAAAGCCTTGAGGCACGCAAATATGTCAGTTGTTTGCTGTTCAACTGCCCATGGAGTCTTCCACTCTCTCAGAAGACAACTCCGCAGAGATTTCAGAAAACCTTTGATCAGCATTGTGAATAAAAAATTATTAAAGATGAAGGATGCCATGTCAACTTTCTCAGAGTTAACCAGAGACAACTTTGACACAATCATTGAAGACGATATCAAAGGTGCTGACCCAAGAAGCATAAACAAGATCGTTCTTTTGACTGGACAAGCATATTATGCTGTCAAGGAAAAAATGCAAGAGCTCGGCAGAAAGGTATAACTATCAATATTCAGGATATTGCTTTGATTAGAATCGAGCAGATCGCTCCTCTTCACTATTCTCTCCTGGTCAAGATCTTTGAAAAATATAACAATGCTAGCGAAATTTTTTGGTTCCAATAATAACACAGAAATGCAGGAGCCTGGTCCTATGTCAACCCTCGAATTTCGATTATTTTGGAGGTTCTAAAGAACAAGAACAAGATAAAGACTGGAGTGTTGGACTGCATCAGCAGAAAAACAGCACCTGCTCCTGCCACTGGAAGAAAAGGCATGCACGACGCTTAGCAAGCTGATATACTAAATCAGCTCTTTGCTAAATGATCTAATGGATATAAACAATTTATTCACTATATTAATAAAAGTATATGAGCCATCGAGATACATAACGACTGAGGGGAAGATAAAAACAATATGATTACTTTAAAGGATTCAACCAAGTCGATCACACCTGTCCCAACACTATCCCAGTTCCCGATTGCTCGGATGTTCGGTAAAATATCAACAGTGAAAATTTATTGGCTGGAAGTGAGCTGAGCTTATTAGAAAGATTCGCTGAGATTAATGATAAAATGTGTGACTCAGCTCTCACAAATGAAAAATAGGAGGAAGTCCTGGCAAAACCTTGCAACTAAATGAAATTTAGTTTCAATAAAAATAATGGCTTTGCCATGTCAAGCCCAGGAAATACCTCCAGGCAAACCACCAATAGAAGCAGTACTTTGAAAGATATTTACTATAAGGAATTTTAGAAGCAGTCATCAAGAATCAAAGATTTACAAGAGGCTCGCAAAAACTTATTGTCAAATACCAACAAAAAAAGAATAGTTACCAATGGAAATCGAAACACATAAAATTTAGTGAGCTCAACCAAGGGCAAAAACTTCACATAAGATAAGGTAAAGCTCAATAATGCTTACAGCAAGAGTACCCTGAATTCTGAAGCTCTGACTTAGCACAATAGAAATGTTACGCCTCCTCCTGACCGAATTGATGTGTAAGAGGAATAGGAAGCTATCTCGTTGAAGTATCTTCAGTAATCTCTTGCGAGGAGAAAATAGACTCAAATTCCTCTCACAAAGGTCAGCTATCTGTAAGCCAACAGTAGCAACAATCAGCCACCTATCTCAAAATTCTAGCCAACAAATCAAGTCGAATAATTCAATGCAAGATAATAATAGTTTGCTTCATATTTATCTAAACTATTTGATCAGCTTGATCTGATGAAATCAGGAAAGCTCAATCGATCAAACTGCCAGTATATTGCACTACGCTAGGAATTCAAGATGGCCTTCGGGTACATTCTGATAAGAATAATGATGAAAGACCTCATCCTCAACAAGGATGAATTCATTCGCCTTGGTCTTCAGATTATCAAATAACTTGATTCTGAAGAGTTCAATCGTCTTCTGAAAGATGTCAATAAAGTAAATTCATACATTTCTTACAAAAATCATTATCATTCGTCATCTACAAGTAATGAAGGCTTAGAAAAAACAATTAAAAAGAACTATGAAGAGAGGCAAGATGCTAAGGATAGATCTCGATATTTAGCCAATAGATAATTGAATTAATCACCTCGTTATCTGAAGTTAGGAGCAAAAGACGTTGAAGATTTTCATTAATTTCTGACAACAGTTGAGAGAAAGTATTAGAGCATGCCAATGTTTGGACAAACGAAGACCAATTAGGCTGTTATAAAAAATAAAAATCCACAATATGACTACATGAGCTCTATTAATTTCACAGCTTAGTTTCCCTAAAAACAAGCATCATCTTAGTTAGGATTTTATCAAGACAGAATCTACAAGAGTCGATTCAAAAATCCTTCCTAAGTAAAGCAAGTCAGCAGACTTGTGACCTTCAATGACGAGTAATTCATGAAAGAAGTCTCTCAACCAGCTAAGAAAAAGATGAGAAATATTTCTGAAGAGATGATTTTGTAGCATAAACATAACTTGGAGTTGATTATTCGGCTCAAGGAAAGGGTATAGAGTTGTTTAACAAATAGCAGAAGAATTGTCGAGGAGCATTCAGCTGAAAAATACAAAAAAAGCTACTCTCCTGAGCCATTTAAGTTGAATAACAAACTTGAGGAATGGCACTTTTGACTGATATATGACTATAATAATTTTAAATGCTGATAAGCTATACAATCAAATTTAAATTTCGCTGCATACAGTCATCGTTTTGAATATTTTAATGCCGGTGATATATAGATAGAAATTGCCACGAAACCTAGACACGCTATACACAATTAGTCAAGCGGGTATTAATAGGAAGCACTTCTATATTCTAATCAACTATAAATATTATTTAAGAACCTTGGCATAATGAGTAGAAACAGCACCAAAATCCCCAACAAGGGACCATAGTAAGTTATCTTTTATTTAGCGTCTAAGTTAACATCTCCACCTGGACCAAAGACTCCCATGGACTGTATGACTATGAGGCACAAGAAGATGCTTATCGTCGGTAGACCCAATACATCAAGAATTCCTGCAAAATCTACAGAGATAATCACAAATCCGATACAGTACATCGATAGTAATTCCAGATAATCGACACCAACAACAAGCACCAATAAAATAATAATAATTCTTTGGTTGCTGAAGTCCTCATTGACAAGTCTAAAAATACTCCTGAGTTCAAACTGAAGTGTAACTTCAAAAAAGAAGCTGAAAACCCTCATGAGCCAACCTACCATTACAGAACTCCTTACCTTGTCGTCAGGGAGTTTAATAAAGTTGGCAATTTTAGCGGCTACCCTCTAAGTAAGATTAATTCTATGTAGAACCCGGAAACATCATCAAACTCGGAAGAGTGGAATATATGATTATTGAATCCAAGAACGAAAATAAGACAGAATCTATCAGAAACACCAACCATTTTGAATAAACGAATGGAGTTTTTGAGGTCTAAAAACACATTAAAGAGCACGATAAGGCTCTTGAAGAGGGTGAAGGAAGTTGCAAAGTCTGTCTCTGCAGTGAAGAAACTGAAACTGATCCATTGATTTCTCCGTGCAATTGCAAAGGAAGTTGCAGACTCATTCATGTTGGCTGTCTCAAAACTTGGATCAACTCAAAGGTCAAAAAAGAAATCAAGGGGATCGTTCAATCTTACAACTTTACCAAATTCGAATGCGAAATTTGCAAATTCCCCTTCCCTCAAATTGTGAGATTTGCTGAGAAATAAATTGAGATGATGACGATCTCTAAGCCCAACAAACCTTACATTCTGTTTGAGAGCATCGGCAACAAACATGAGAACAGAGATGAAAGATGGCTTCATCTTGTCTCCAGTGAGTAAAACTCATCCATCAGAATAGGGAGAGGTCATGACTGTGAAATCAGAATCACTGATATTTCAGTTTCCAGAAAACACGCTGAAATCGTCTTGAAGGATGGAGATTTCTACATTGCCGACACCAAAGCTAAGTTTGGCACCTTGATCAGACTCGAGGAAGACTTCACTCTTGTCCCCAACAAACCCATCAGAATCCAGTTTGCCAGAACTGTCTTCGAGTTCAAAGTCAAATCTGAACAAATGGAGGAAGTTGAAACCGAATGATCAAATGATTGTTGCTCAATTGTCTAATTGTCATAACTTTTATAATCTGACTCAATAGTGTAGTCATACTAAATTCCGACTCACTCAATTCAGCTCATAAATTTTCTTAATGAGTCAAATTGCGCCCAGTCAAGACGAGTACTTTGAGATCCTCAGGAATAGTTATGATAAGCTCACCTCCAACTATATGTCTCTGTCAGAAGAAAATAAAACTCTTGAGTACACTCTCAAAGCATAAAAGTAGAAGCATCAAAAAGAGCTCAGAGATCAAAAGGGCTACTATTAATCAATCACAGCTGAGCAATCAAATAAAATCACTGAACTATAAGCTTTATGTAGGAATCTTCAGCAAGAGGAAATAGTTCAGAACAAGAAGTAGTTCAGGAAATATGTTGAGGGAATCAATGAAAAATAAGTTTAGCTAAGCAATCTGAAGAGACAGCTTCATACTCAAAAAAACAGAATTGCGTCTCTGGAGCAGGAGGTGAACAACCTATCGAATATCAAAGAAAATTACTAAATTTTTGTGCTGAAAACAACTGACCAGATCAAAAACAATGTCAAAGAAGCGTATGCCTTCATTGATGACATGGAAAATGAGAAGATGGTAATGGAGAGCAAATACAGACAAATGAATGAGAAGACTGTTCTGATCCATAACCAGCTTTTATAACTTGAAGGACAGAAAAATAATGCTGAAGAGAACCACAACAAAATAAAACAACTCTACAAAAAGTCAAAAGATTAATATCTTGAATGTAAGTTCGAACTGGAGAAACAAAGAGAAGCTGCAAAGAATCATCTAATATTTGGTAGAAGTGAAGCCCTCGAAAATGATGCAGAGTTACTCATCATGAAATAATTTGACAATGTCGTCAATCTCAATGAAATACTCGTGAATTATGAAGAGTGTCTTAAACAAACGAGCGAATTTGCTGATCTCCACAAAGAAATTCTTGAAGAAAATACAGCTTTGAAGCTGAGAATCAATGAACTCTCAAATGAGATCGATGAAATGAGATTAAGGTCACCTCAAGAGCATGACTCTCTTCTGAAATAAAACGAGCCATCTTTGTTTGAGTATCTACAGTCCAAGAAAAATCAAGTTAGAGAATTCGAAGTACATATATAGAAAATCGAAGCATACATGGAATAAAAGGATGAAAAGATCAATGCAATTCTAAATGCTCTGACCTAAAATGGCCTGGAATGTTCCTGTGGAAAACAAAAATTTCTTGATGAGACTTTATATAAGTACGAATAACTGAAGAAAAGATATGATTTTATAGTAGAAAGCAACCAAAAAAAGAAAGAAGAAAAGAGCAGATATGAGGCAAAGCTGGAAGAATTTCACAAAATTATCAAATAGCTATTTGGCAAAAAGAAGAAGGGTTGCTTTAGTCTTAACAACAAGTGTGCCCATTGTTATGCTATCTTTGAAAAAGGTGCAACTCATTATCAGTGTGAAGACTGCAAGAAGAAGTTCCACGAATTCTATTGCTATGACAAACACGAATGTGATCTCTTCAATATGCAAGACAGTAAATCGAATTATTCGTCCAACAAAAAAATATGATTGCCAGTCGCACTATTTTTACATATCATTGGACTATAAATATAAACATCATATAAGCTCAATATCGGTATCGACTGAGCTGGATTGCTCTCGAATTGTGTAGTTCATGCTCTGAATCTTTCAGCCTGCTTCTCAGGGATTATATCTCTGCGAATAGCATCACGATCAGACAGAGTTGTTCTTGTGTCTTTCTCTCGACCGATGATTCTCCACTAAGAGCTAACTTACATGAAGCAACCTACTAGTTCAGGTTGATGTTCTCAAATGAAAGCCTGTTGATTTAGCTGTTCAGCACTTGGATCTTGATAGAAGTACAGGTACCTTCTGCTGAAGTATTTAAGCCTTCCTCAGTTAGATTTCAAAGTAGTGATTTTTTGTATTAAGTTTTGAATTTTAATTGTGAAGGTTGTTGAGAACATCCCGCAGTTTGATATATTCTTTTTCTAACTACATGTTCCTGCATAGACCAAATAATACTTATGCTCGTAAGCGTGAAGGTGAATGTTGTTCTGGTCTTGATTACTCTTCATGAAATTGTAGTCAAGCTGCAGCTATTTGAACTGTCCTGTTACCAGATCAAGCTCATCTTCCAGCTGATATATTTTGCTATAGAGCTCTTGCTTATCGGTATCTGCATTTTGAATTGTCTCGAATTTTCTGATTGTCTGACTGTTGAATTCAAGCAGTTTATCAAGCTACAGTCTCAGTTTATTAATTTGCTGATTGGCAATGGACAGCTTATGCTAGCTTTATTTGAACTTGGTTTGTAGCAAGCGCAACTATCTCTAGAGCTGCATATTTTTCTATTTCAAATCAGATACTTATCTAAATTTAGAGGTATGCCTGTCATTCTCTTCTTCGAGATGTCTCAACTGATGCTATAGTTCATGGGAATTTTTTTTGTTTGACTTAAGCTCCTTGATCATGCTTTTATATCTTATCAGCTCCTTTTAGCTTTATTCTAGTTTATGTTTCTGCTTGAAGTAACTTTACTCATTAGCAGCAATCTGTATATTTCTGACCTCAATAATTTTTTATAGGTTTTCGATTTTCTTTTGCTGAGACGTCATTCGACTATTATCAAGTTGGTGCAGTTGGCTTTTTTGAGCCTACATTTCATATTTCCTGATGATTTATTTATAGTTTTATATTTCTCTGGTGTTGGTTTACATTTATTCGCTTACTTTTTCAATTTCAAGCAACCTCGAATCTATTGATTTTGTCAGGGTTATCAATTTTTATTCCAACTGCTGGTTTTCCTCTTTCAATCTTATAATTACTCTGTCTTTTTCCTCCAGCTATTCTCTGAATTTGAGACCTTACTACGATGCTTCAGCACTCTCTTTTTCCCTTTGATTTATGTACTCCTTCAAATCTTAGAGCTCTCTTTTCTGGAGCCGATCTATTTATTTTATCTTTGATTCAAGCTGAAGAATGCTTTGATTTTTGACCCCTAGTTCTGCTTCAAATTCACTGTTATTGT
>Ga0100385_1003883_pt1 | contig 13080 bp, 9 predicted proteins | sample CryGeymeta201509_FD_81543 | JGI IMG/M metagenome (GOLD analysis project Ga0100385, IMG submission 81543) | Groundwater microbial communities from Crystal Geyser aquifers in Utah, USA - Crystal Geyser metaG 2015-09 | ecosystem: Environmental > Aquatic > Deep subsurface > Groundwater | place: USA... | reverse complement strand
GAATAGTTCCAACCCAAACTTTTGTGCCGGTCATTCTTCCTGTATCTTTTCTTTCGACGACAAGGTAATCAGGTTTGCTTTCTGCATTTACAATTTCGTTTGCAATATTATAGACATAATTTAAAACCTTCTCTTCTCCTTTAGCATTTATTTTGTCAACATCGTCGGAAGGTTTGTGGTAATCTGTATGCGTTCCGGTAAAGAAAAATAAAACAGGAATTTGTTTACTGTAAAAAGAAGAGTGATCGCTCGGTCCGTATCCTTCGTCATTAAACGTTAAAGAGAAGTTATATGTATTCTTTTCATTTAAGATATTTTTCCAGTTGGTTGAAGTTCCTGTGCCGTAAATTATCAATTCATTTTTATCATTTAGTCTGCCTATCATATCCATATTAACCATGGTTACCATTCTGTCGGCGTCAACAGGAGGATTATTAACAAAATAATTTGAACCAAGCAGTCCGAGTTCTTCACCCGAAAATCCCACAAACATGACACTTCTTTTTAGTCCATCTTTTAATGACGCAAATTTTTCAGCAAGCTCAAGCACACCGGCGGTTCCGGAGGCGTTATCATCAGCACCGTTATGTATCATCGGTTCATCACCCATGTAAAGAGAACCTGTTTGACCCATACCGAGGTGATCGAAATGAGCGCCGATTACTAAGTAGTCATTTTTTAATTGCGCATCGTTTCCTTCGAGAATTGCTGCTACATTCCATGTAGTTTTTTCAACTTGTTTAACGCCGGTTTCAATTTCGGCAGTTATGCTTTTAAATTCAAATGAAGCAGGTTTTTTTTCTTCGCTCATCTTTTTCTGATATTCCGCAAAACCAATGCCTTCATTTTCAAAAAGTTTATCTACAATATTTCTTTTAATCTGTACTGTGGGGAAGCCCTCAATCGAAGCAGCGCCGTCATACTTAAATTCTACAAGTTTATCCCTATCGTCCTCAGGCAGATATCCGTTGACGAAAACTATTCCGAGCGCTCCCTTATCACGCGCTACTGTGGCTTTGTAGCGTAAAGAAGAATATTCATCAAATTCTGAATGCGGAAGATTAAATTCGGGATTGGAACGCATGACGAGAACAATTTTATCTTTCACATCAATACCAGCATAATCATCGTATTCCAATTTTGATGCTGAAATTCCATATCCGACAAACACAAGTTTCGCCTCTACTTCACCGCTTCCGGAAAAAGGGACAGGAATAAAATCTTTATATAATTCGGGTTCTACTTCTTTGTCACCGATATTAAAATCTATTTCATTTTCGCCAACCATTTCTATTCCGGCGATGAAAGGATATTCCTGCAAATAATTATCTCCAAAAGCAGGCTTTAAACCATACTTCTCAAATTCTGCTTTGATATACATCGCAGCGTTATAAATTTCTTTACTGCCGGAAAATCTTCCTTTCATATCATCGGATGATAAATATGTAATATGGTCTTTTATTTCGGATGCTGTTACTTCGGCGTTATCAGCATTCTGCGCAAAAGTTGTTGTAGTGAAAATGACTGCTGCATACAAACAAATTAAGAAATTCTTTTTCATGTTTACTCTTTCCAATTATTAAATTAATCTTTCCACTCGGCAATAAAAACGTTTGTATCGCCGGGCGTTTTATTAGCACGATTCGAACAGAAGACAAGATATTTACCGTCGCTCGTAAAAATAGGGAAGCCGTCAAACGTTTCATTAAAAGTAATTTGCTCAAACCCGCTTCCGTCTATGTTGATCATATACAAATCAAAATTACGACCATTGTCACTATTTACATTTGATGAAAAAATTATTCTGTTTCCATCCGGATGAAAAAACGGAGCAAAACTTGCTTTGCCAAAATCAGTTATCTGTTTCATGTTCTTTCCGTCAGCATTCATTACATAAATTTCGAGGGCTGTTGGGCGCACGTAACCAAATTTTACAAGTTCATCGTAATCCGCAAGTTCAGCTTCAGTTTTTGGGCGGCTTGCCCTAAAAACTATTTTGGAACCGTCTTGCGAAAAGAAAGCGCCGCCGTCATAACCTTTTTGGAAAGTTAATCTTGTTTGGTTACTTCCGTCCAAGTTCATTAAATAAAGTTCAGGGTCACCATCCCGTGTTGATGTAAAAACAATTTTATCACCCTTTGGCGAAACTGTCGCTTCCGCATCATAACCATCGGTTGTGGTTAACGCTTTCAGATTCTCACCATTTGCGCTTGAAGAAAAGATGTCGAAAGTTTCATAAAGTTTCCACACATAGCCTCGGCTTCTGTCCGGCGGGGGAGGACATTCGGTATTATCAAGAAAAGTTGAAGCATACAATATTGTAGTATCTCCGGGCAGGTAATATGCACATGTGGTTCTTCCCGTTCCGTTTGATACCATTTGTTTATTGCTGCCGTCAATATTCATTGTGAATATCTGATCGCACTTTAGCGCGTCATGCGTGCTCTGATAAATTAATTTCATACCATCGAACGAAAGATATGCTTCTGCATTTTCCCCTCTTTCTGTAAGCATTTTAACATTTTTAAAATGCTTTTCACATGTCATTATTAGTGAGTCAGCACTTTTATCCTGCTGAGCATTTAATAATGCCAAAGCGGATAAAACGAAAAAAACAATTTTAACAGAATTCATTGATCACTTAAATTTAATTAAAAAATAGTTATTGAATGTACTTGGAAAATGAAATAATACTAATCCGGCACATGCACAAGGAAATAATCCTTTGCCGAAGCGCCTATTGATTTTGCTTCGTTCATCGTCATGTGCATTTTATTCGGGGAATCTTCATCCTGTCCGGCTTCGAGCACGGCTAAATCGCTATTCTTGGCATGCCTTACAAGTTCTTTACAATATGCTGTATCGCCGCCGTAACAAATTTTAGTTCTAACATAAGTGAACTTGAATCCAAGCGCCGGCACCTGTCTTGTTGTTTTTCCATCTGATAATAATTCGTTATGAATTACAGGGAAAGGCTTTACCGTAACATTTTTAGTTTTAAATGATTTTGGTACGCCGATTTCTTTTAAATGAATAGAGTAGGAGATGGAACTCGAATAAACCTTTTTAAATGCATGATAGATGCTTTCTATTTCAACACATCCTTTAGGGTAATGAATTGAAAGAGGAGTTCGTTTATTCATAACTCTTAGATATGTTAAGAAAGACCAAACGCCGCCAACGTGATCGTGGTGACCATGAGTAATGAACAAATCGGAGATTGACAAAATTTGGTTTGTGCCAATTTCATTATTTAAATCCCTTAAAATTCCATCGCCCGGATCTACTACAAGATAATTATCACCGGCTTTTAGCAAAATACCTGTAGCTATATTAGGGATTGAGCAAAATACTTTAATGGAGAAATTATCTTTTTGCCATTTGAGCGGATACTTTGGTTGTTTCATTACTTTCAATTTGTTATGAACAAAAATAGAACATTATTGTTTTTGTTTTTCTTTATAATAGCGGCACTCTTTAATGTTCTTACAACGCGCAAAAATATTGAATGAGTAACTTTCCACTTTAAAATCAAGAGAAGCAGCTATTTCATCGGGAAGTTTTTTTACTTTGGGAGTCATAAATTCCACAATGCGTCCGCAATCCATGCAGATGAGATGATCGTGCGTCTGCTTTCGGAAATTACTTTCATAACGTGTTAAGTTTTCTCCGAAATTACGTTTGCTTATCAAATCGCATTGCACTAGTAATTCGAGAGTTTTGTAAACAGTTGCACGGCTTACTCTGGATTTTTGGTTTTTCATTTCGATGAACAAATCATCAGCTCCGAAATGCCCTTCATGATCCAGCGCGGCATCCATAACTTCAAATCTCTCCGGAGTTATCCTATTCTGTTCGCTTTTTAAGTAATCTCTTAATATTTCTGCTGCTTGTTGATGTTTCAATTTAATAAGAAGTATTTATTTGCTACCTAAATTAAATTTCTAAAGTCTAATTAACAAATTATTTTAAATATTATTGAACGCCAAGAAATCTTAAGCCGTGAACAGTTATAAAAGTAAGTACGTACGCTGTGCCGGTGAAAGCAATTAATTGAAGAATAGGTATGCGCCATCCGCCGGTTTCTTTTTTAGAAACTGCAATAGTAGATATGCATTGCAATGCAAATACAAAAAAGATAATCAGCCCGATAATAGTGGAGGTTGTGAAGAGTTTCTTGCCGGTTGATTCAATTTCGGCGCCGTGCATCGCCTCAAGTAATGAATTTTGTAAAGTTTCGTTATCGCTTGTCACTTTGAAGATTAAAGCCAACGAGCTTACAAATACCTCGCGTGCTGCAAACGCTGCAATTAAAGAAACTCCAACCCGCCAGTCCATACCGATGGGAGTCATAACAGGTTGAATAAACTTTCCGAGATCAGCAGCATAGGAATTAGATAGTCTCTCCGCATTTTTTAGCTGAATAATTTCTGTTTCAGATAAATTATTCGTATCAATTTTTGGATCAACGTTCGGGAAATAGGTTAACAACCAGAGTATAATTGAGAACCCTAAAATAATTGGACCTGCTTTTTTAAGATATATTTTTGCTGAGTGATAAGTATTAATCAAAACTACTTTTAACTGTGGTTTTCTATATGCGGGAAGTTCGAGTATAAATGAAGAATTATCTTCTTCTTTAACTATTCTATTTTTTAATTTATTTGCTATTCCCGCAATCGTGATAGAACTAACTATACTGAATATATAAATTGCAGCCAAAGAAACTCCTCCGAGCCATGGTTTATCTGCTGGAATAAGAAAAGCAATCAACAGCGCATATACCGGAAGCCGCGCGCTGCAGCTCATCAGTGGAATAATAAATATTGTTAATAATCTTTCTCTTCTATTCGGGATAGTTCTGGCTGCAAGAATTGCCGGAATTGCACATGCGAATCCGGAAAGCATTGGTACGAATGATTTACCGTTTAATCCTATTTTTGAAAGAGGATTATCAATCAGCATTGCGCCCCTGGCGAGGTATCCTGTGTCCTCAAGAAGCCCGAGGATTAAAAATAAAATTAAAATTTGAGGAACAAACACCAGCACCGAACCGGCGCCGCTGATAATTCCATTTGCAATCAAATCACCAAACCAGGAGAAACCAAATGCCGCTAAACTTAAGTCCGCTAAGTAACCGAACAGAGCGTCAATCCAATTCATAAAAGGGGCAGCCAGCCAGAATATGGAAGTAAAAGTTGCCGCCATAATCATAAAAAAGAAAAACAAACCCCAATATCGATGGAGCAGATATCTATCAATATTTAATGTTGTTTTATCTGGCAGGTGACTTTTTATTGATTTGGTTTCTGGCTGGTTTAATATTTTTAGTTGTTTGTTAGCTTTTATGAGATTAGCAGCCCCATCGCCGTTTGAAGGAATTTCCCTTAACACTCTTCTTTCAATTATTTCAATTTCATTGTAAGAATGAATTAATCTATCAATCTCAAGATTGCAGCAGTAGGGCAGAGGTTCCGGTTTGAGATGATCTGTTTTAATATTTTTTTCAATAGCAGCGATTAATATATCTATGCCGGAACCGGTTCGTCCATCCACAACAACTATTTCACAACCGAGCGCTTTTTTAAGTTCATCAACTAAAAGTTCGTGTCCTCTTTTTTTGAGAAGATCCGCCATCGTAATTGCAATGATTACGTTAAATTTCGATTCTATGAGTTGCCTTGCAAGCAATAAATGTCTCGAAAGCTGGCTTGCATCAACAGTGGCAATAATTAAATCGGGTGTGCCGAGGTGAGGATGAGCATAAAGCGATTCAATAGAGATTTTTTCGTCGGGCGAACTTGGAGTTAGACTTACGATTCCCGGAGAGTCGAGAAGGTTTGCAGTTAATCCAAATTTTGTTTGAAAGCAGCTGATCGAATATTCTACAGTTGCCCCGGGGTAGTTTACAGTTTTGTAGTTTTGCCCGCTGAGAAAATTAAATAAAGTAGTTTTCCCTGAATTTGGCGGACCGGCTAAAGTAATTAGTGGAATAGATTGAACAATGGAAAGACTCATGCAACCTTAATACATTCGGCTTCGTTTTTTCGGATAGCGATAAGAGTTCCTCTAACAGCAAAAGCAAGCGGGTCGTTAAATGCTGATTTTGAGACCAATTCTATTTCCTGTCCGGGTGTAAACCCGAATTCGAGAATTCTTCTGCATGAAGGGTGATTACCGTCTAATGAATATATTATTACTTTTTCGCCAAATTTCAATTCAGAAGCTGATCTCATTTTTTGACCGCGTTATTTAATTATTAAGATTTAATCTACATAAAAATAGAGGTTTGGACTTAGAATGTCAAGATAAAATTTCCCATCTCAACTAATTGTTTTTTATGTCGACAATAACTCAAGGTCAAATATGAATAAAAAGTTGTTTCATTTTTATTAAAAAGTTTTGTTATAAAATAACTTAATACTATTTTTTGACGTTTATTTAATAAAACAAACCGAAAACCATGGAAAACGATCATAATCATCTTCTGAATGAAAAGATAAATGAGAGATCAGATGTAGAGGATATTTTATCCGTCTCACAGGAAAATGTTATGTATAGATATGATTATTCCTCCGGTTTGTATGATTACATGAGCAGCGGGATTATCGATCTAACCGGCTACACAAAAGAAGAAATAAATAAAATTGGTTTTAGTTCAATTATTAAAAAGAACATAATTACCAAAAAAGAAAAACACACCATTAAGAGAGACGATAAACGGGAATTCCTTCAAGAGTACTACGGCAAATATTTAATCCAAACAAAGAACAATGAAAAAAGGTGGATTGAAGATACATCTTTCATTTTATTAAATGAAGCTGAAGAATTACTGCTAAGCACCGGAGTGATGCGGAATGTTACAACATCCTATATTCTAACCGAAAAACTGCTTGATGAAAAAGGGAAGATGTATTTTATACTCGATATGGCTCAGGTAATAATTATTGTGCTCGATAAAAACTTCAACTTTACTTTCATCAATAATAAAGGCTGCGAACTAAGCGGGTATGATAAACAGGAAATGTTAACCAAAAATCTATTTGATTTTGTTTCCCCTAATTTGAAAAGTGAAATTCAAAATTCATTAAACAATTTTTTAGCCGCTGGCACAAAAACAATAAAAACACTCGAAGTGCCGCTATTGACTAAAAAAGGTGACACAACAATTACCACATGGCAGATTATTATTCTTCATGATGAGAACAACGAGATTTACTTTGTTGCTTCAGCTTACGATGTAACTGAACAAAGAAGGGAAGAGAAAGTTCAAAAAGTAATTATGCAGATATTGGAAGCTGCTAATACCGGAACAAATCTTGAGGACTTTTTTAAGTACATCCATTATTCTGTTGGGGAATTAATGAATGTTAATAATTTTTACATCGCTCTTTACGACAAAAATTCTGGAATGATCAACTTTCCTTATTTTATCGATCAATTCGATGAAGTTTCCCCTCCAAAAAGATTTGGTAAAGGGTTAACCGAACTCGTACTTACTACTGGCAAGTCACAATTGATAACGAAAAAAAAAGATAGAGAGCTTGTTAAAAAAGGGAAAATAGAATTACTTGGCAGTGAATGCGCAATATGGCTTGGAGTGCCTTTAAAAATAAAAGACGATTCAATAGGAGCAATTGTAGTTCAGGATTATAAAGAGGAAAACACATATACCAAAAAAGAAAAAGAGATCCTGGAATTTATTGCTTATGCTATTGCAAGGGCTATAGAACGAAAAAAAGTAGAAGGTGAAAGAAATTTTCTTATACAGGAATTGAAAGAAAATAATAAATCGAAGGATAAACTTTTTTCAATCATATCACACGATTTAAAAGGTCCGTTTAATTCATTACTCGGGTTTTCTGAAATATTAACTAACGAATATGAAACTCTTACATCCGAGGAGATCAAGGAGTACATAAGCATTCTTCACGAATCATCTAAACTTCTCTACAGTATGACAAATAATCTTCTTCAATTTTCCCGATTCCAGATGGGTAAAATAGAATTTAAACCGCAAAAGATTATTTTTAATAAATTAGTCAGCGCTGTTATTAGTATGTTAAAAGGCAATGCAATCAAAAAACAAATTTCAATAAACGTGGAAATACCCCCCAATCTTGAATTGATGGCAGATGAAGAGATGATTAGTTCAGTGATACAAAATCTTGTAAATAATTCAATTAAGTTTACAGAAACGGGAGGAGATATAACAATATCAGCAGAATCCAAACATGAGGAAGAAAATTATTTTATTGAAATTATGGTAAGTGACACCGGGGTAGGAATGAGTCAGGCTGAACTTGACAAACTAGAGAGCGCTGAATTATTCTCTACTCCCGGAACAGAAAAAGAATACGGGACGGGATTGGGTTTGAATCTTGTGAAAGAGTTCCTAGAAAAACACGGGGGTAAGTTGATAATTCAAAGTGAGAAAAATGTGGGGTCCACTTTTATTGCAAGATTACCGATTACCGGTTGATACAGTTCGCTGTAACTAACCGGCTTTCAATTATGTTATAATCCGGAAAGCAGGCGTAAAATTAACAAAAACACATCGTTACCAGGAAAAAGTTCTAGTAAAGAACCGACAGATGCAGTTCTATTCGAAAGTGAAAAACTTTACAAAACAATCGTCGAAAGTTTGCGCGAAGGGTTGATGATAACAGACACAGATGGTAAAATATTATTTGTTAACTCAAGGATTGAAGAATTTACACAATACGCTTCGGACGAACTTGTAGGACAACTCGGTTATAAAACTTTGCTCTCCACTGATTCGTGGAATCTAACACTTAATAAAAATGAATCAACATTAAATGGTGTCGGGGATGGTTATACCGTCGAGATTTACAGAAAAGACGACTCCAAATTTTGGGCTAACATAAAAGAAACTCCTTATAAAAATTCTGATGGTGTTATTTCAGGAAAGATAAGCGTAATTACAGATATTAGCGGATTTAAAGAAACTGAAAAAGCGCTTGAGTTAACTGAAGCAAAATACAGATTGGTGGTTGAAAATGTTCGGGAGGTTATCTTCCAAACGGATAGGGAAGGGAAGATTACATTCATCAATTCCTTCTGGATGGAAATAACCGGCTATAAAATAAACGATACCGTCGGGAATTATTTTGTTGATTTTGTCTATTCAAAAGACAAAACAAAAGCAGCCAAAGAATTTGTTGCCCTAATTTCAGGCAGGAAAAAATTTATTCATTTTGATGTTAGATGCAAGAAAAAAGATGGTTCAATAAGATGGTTTAATGCTAATGCTAAAATATTTTATTCCCGAAAAAAAACGATGATAGGTGTATCCGGCACATTGACCGATATTGAGGAAAAGAAAAACACTGAAGCAGAATTAATAAAAGCGAAAGAAAAGGCTGAGGAATCCGATAGAATTAAGTCTCTTTTTCTCGCTCAAATTTCTCATGAAATAAGAACGCCCGTCAATAATATTCTAAATTATAATTCTCTGATTAAAGAGACTATTGAAGCGCATTACAAAGGGATAATGCAGGACGCGGTTAAATCAATCGAAAATAGCGGTAATCGTCTTGTGCGCACAATTGATCTCATTTTAAACATGTCAATGTTAAAAGCGGGAAATTATGAATTGACTCCAAAATTATTAAATCTTGCTAAAATTTTAGTTAAATTAGCAGCGAGCTTTAAAACAACTGCTGAAAATAAAAATTTAGAGCTGCTGTTTGAAAATAATTCCAAAGATGCGGTATTGTTTTTAGATGAGTACACCATTATAAATGCGTTTCAAAGTATTATTGATAATGCAATTAAATATACAGAAACAGGAAAAGTGACAATAACTATTTATAACTCATCAAATAGAGTTGCCGTAGACATTAAAGACACCGGTATCGGCATTTCAAAAGAATATTTAAAGCAGATATTTCAACCGTTTACGCAGGAAGAAAGCGGTTACTCCCGCAGTTTTGATGGTAATGGATTAGGTTTAGCGCTTTCAAAAAAGTATTTTGAAATGAACAACGCCGAATTATCAGTTAACACTGAAAAAGGAAAAGGTACTAAGTTTACTGTAACGTTTAATCAAAATTGAGAAGCAACATGGAAACTATTATACCCAAATTATTAGTGGCTGAAGATGATTTTGAAAATCAGCGTCTTCTGCAAATGTTTTTAAAAAGAAAATTTGAAGTTCATGTTTGTGATTCTGCCGAGTCATTTTACAAAAAAATGAGTGAACACAAATTTGACATCTTTTTAATGGATATTGCTCTTCGTGGAAATAAGGACGGATTACAGTTGACCAAAGAATTACGACTTATGAACGAATATGCAAATGCTCCTATTATTTGCATCTCGGCTCATGTTTTCCCAAAAGATAGAGCAAACGCATACGAAGCAGGCGTAGATGAATTTCTCGCCCGTCCGGTTTTCAATCAAGACCTGTTAGAATCTTTGATCCGCATTTATAAAGAAAAAACCGGAATTGATTTAACGTAAAGGCATCTCTAAAAATCCGTTAACTAACGGATTAGAGATATCCATAAGTTAACAGCCTCTATTATATGGATTAAAGCCAAGGAATGTTTTTGTCGTTTTTCTCTTCTCCGAGCTCAGGCTCTGGTTAGATAGGAACACCATTAAGAGTTAATGCAATGAATTCACAGCAAATTACAACTTATCAAGGTTACGTGCTTTATTATTAAAGGCAAATGCTTTACGAAAGTTTATTTTGACAAAACTTATATCTCTGTAAAAAATTTAAAATGAAAGAGGAAATTTTCTCTTTTTCTCCGCCCGACTATTTGCCTGTTAAATGTTTCTCATCAACCAATATCAATTGCCCTTTTTCGGTTTTGTACTTTCTAATAGAAATACTCTGCTGAGAGAAAATTTTAACATTTCTTTCCTCCAGCACAAGACTTTGTTCGGAAAATTTGTATGTATCACTTATCAGTGAAGAGTCTGTTTCGAACTCAGATAGAACAAAATGATTTGCGTAATCAAACTGGGGTGCAGGGAGTGAATCGAGCTGAAAGCAGGGAACAAAGCCATTTTCTTTTTTATCAAAAAGCCAAAAATGAAATTTAATTTCCTTAGTTTTTGGATCAAGCTTTATCAAACGAAAATCACTTTTCCCATCGAAGTTGTAGTCTTCAACCATAAAACCGCCGGAGAAATCGCCCCCAACCGGAGTTAGTGTATTTACATGTTTTATTTGTTGAATCGGGGTGGATGAATCACCTGTATAAATATCAATTCCTTTTACATTCCACACCTCACCGGTCGTATCAATTGGATCGCCGATAAGCTCGATAGAAAAATCAAAGGTGATTTCACTACGGTTTTCGGTTTCTGTCTTTTCAACCGGGATGTTCGAAATAGAATTATTATTTTCCGGCAGTTTTTCCGAACAGCCATAAAAGGCAAGTAATAAAAATCCAGCACAAAGGAATAATTTTTCGCACATACAATTTAATTTAAAAATCTCTCTCAAATATAGATATATTTATTCTGAATATCGCACTCCATTTTTTATCCATTCAGGTGCTGGTATTGCCTTAAGGTGAAAGTCCAAATATTCTTTCATCTTGATCGAATAATCAAGTTTATTAGAATATGTTTTTGGATGATGAGGTTCACCTTTATATTGAAGAAATATTACATCTTTGTTGAATCGTCTTAACGCAAGATAAAGCTCAATGCTTTGATACCATGGAACCGCATCGTCCAGATCGCCATGCATAATCAGCAAAGGAGTATTAACTTTATCAGCAAAAAAAACGGGTGAGTTTTCAATATAATCTAAATGTTTTTCCCACAAACTTCCTCCGATTCTACTTTGCGCTTTTTCATATTGAAACTGCCGCGCCATTCCGGTTCCCCATCTAATACCGCTGTAAGCGCTCGTCATGTTACTTACCGGAGCGCCTGCGATTGCACATTTGAAAAAATTTGTTTGCGTTATTACATAAGCCGTTTGATAACCACTCCACGAGTGTCCATGCAGGGCAATTGCTTCCGGGTCTGCAATTCCCATATCAATAATTTTTTGAACTCCCGGCATTATACATTTGAGAGCGGACAATCCCGGACGACCGATTTGATATCGAACATCGGGGAGAAAAATGGCGTAATCATTACTTGTATATAACGCAAAATTGGGACGATGGTTAACAATCACATCCGGGAATTCATGCAGCCGCTGGGAGAAAAGTTCATAGTAATAAATCAGCACCGGATATTTTTTTCCCACAATATAATTGCCTGGTTTTATTAAAGCGCCCTGCAGTTTAATCCCGTCATCACTCAACCATTCAATAAGTTCTGCACTGCCCCAGGCAAACTGTTCTGTCTGAATTCCAAGGTTTGTTATTTTTTTTGTATTCTCCAAATTATTGGAAGTGAACCACAAATCGGGAAACTCAGAATAACTTTCTCTCGAGTATAAAATTTTATTTTCCTTTTTTGCTTTTGCAATAAACCTAAATTTTTTCTCCTCATCAAACAGCATTTTTAGTTCGCCGGTCTTCAAATCCAAACTATAGAAACCGGAGTTCTTATTAAAATCGTTATACGAAGATAATAGCAAATCATCTCCGTATTGATTTATGTAATCGGCTTCTTTATCTAATTTTATTATACGAAAAATGTTTAGGTTCTTTCTTCCTTCGCCACCGGTAAGATTTTTTTTGTAACCCGTTTTAGTGCTGAACATCCAGATGTCATATTTATCATAAATAATTACAGCGGTATCTTTCATCAACCAACCGCCAACGCCAAAGCCCGGCGTCTGCATTGGGAGATCAAATTCTTCATTGTAAAATGAATTGCGAATTGAGGATGTTAAGTTTTCTTTTTTAAGATTTGACAAATCTAATTTGCTCCAATTGCTGTCTTCGTAAAAAAGAATATATTTTGAAGAAGGGGAAACAGCAACCTGCTGATTTGTATGATTTATAATCTTAGTTCGCTTTCCGAATTTAAGATCGACTCTATAAAAATTGAAAAAGTAATCGTCCCACGTAATTTCTTTCATATATGGGACATTACTTTTACCGACGGCATATACTGCTGAGTTTGTTATATTTATAT
>Ga0100385_1003866_pt1 | contig 13112 bp, 14 predicted proteins | sample CryGeymeta201509_FD_81543 | JGI IMG/M metagenome (GOLD analysis project Ga0100385, IMG submission 81543) | Groundwater microbial communities from Crystal Geyser aquifers in Utah, USA - Crystal Geyser metaG 2015-09 | ecosystem: Environmental > Aquatic > Deep subsurface > Groundwater | place: USA... | reverse complement strand
TCTGTCTTTATCTGCTGGGAGCAGTGATGATCGTAATCAGGGGCAGAATCGATTTGCTGATTGCCGTGCTGATAGCTGTTGTTGAGCTAGCGCGGATGGGAGGTGGCACTGTCAAATTTCCCAAATTGGTCTACCACTAAAAATAATAATGGGCCGCAAAAATAAGTCTGAATAAATTGCGCATCTGGCAGCCATTCAAGTGGAATTAGTACCGAGACAACGAACTAATGTGCGTCGATAACCATCAATTTTACATTTCGAGGGAGGAAAGAATGGCAGGGAGCTACTGATGATGTTTATATGATAAAATGAGGATAAGATTAGATCAAGTGTCCAGTTGCTAAAATATTGTTGGCTGTAAAGGTTGAGTTTTGTCTAAAGGGTCTGTTTACCGTTGAATGTTCCACTTTTTGTGCTATGTTGGACCCGCTTCTCCTTCTTCTGCTATCTTTGGCTTTTTCTCAGTTTGAGGAGGGCTGTTGGACTCTTCTGATTCTTTTTTCCTGAAATCCATCTGACTCACATCTACATGGGCCTATCCCAGCTCTTAAAATCTTTCGTTTAGCGGAGGCAAATCCTAAAATCCTAGTTCGAACGGTAACGGTTCCTCTGTGACATTTACTCTATTTTCGGCCTGCATAACAACATTTTTAATTGAATTTTTGGCTCCTTTGCCTTTTTTGGTTCTTCGCCGTCTGTGCTATATTTTGATGAAAAACGCAACATTGACTCCAAAGGACAAGTACAGTAATGTGAGTATTATAACTGCAGGTGATAGAGTTTGACTGGAGGCAATCAAAGAAGTTCCCTGGACTGCCAGAACAACCATCGCAATAACCACAGCTATGCAATTGACAACAGCCCTCACAGCATGTTCTTTCCTGAGATAGTGTCCATTGACAGTGACCAAGGTTCCCCAAATCAAAGTTCCAATAATAAGAGCTACATTGGCTACGATGCCTACTTCCACCCCTCCGTTGAGTATCCCAAAAACCACAAATAGCAGATAAAGTATGAAATAGTGGTACTTGACCAAACAATTTCCCAACTATGCATGCTCCCCTTCCTTAGCTGACCTCAACAACCTTCTAAATGACAGATCCTGCAGATACTCTAGATTGTAGCTGGCTAGGTAAAAGAGAAAGACGACCACGGCACTGGTCAACATGGGAAGAAGGGACAGTAAAGAACTGGCGATTTGAGTGTTTGTTATAATAGAAATGGTAAAAGATGTAGCAGCTATTTTGCAAGTCAGCAGCACTAGACTCATTGACAGCTCCAAACAAATGTTGACCACTCCTCGCTTGACTTTAAACTGCACTGGCTCAGATAATACTTCCATTCTTGCGCTATTCATTTTGGAAGTTGAAGCTTGCTCCAACTCTAGTTATTTGTCTGTACTGATGGATGACCTAAACTTTACAGCTTCATATATGAACACCACTAAAATAGTTAGTACAGCTATCAGAGTCACTCCAGCTGTGATGTTGAGCGTGTTGAGGAGGGCAGCATTCAGTCCTATTGTCGTTAGTCTATCGTTGGCTGTGGCGATAAGACTGAGGTTAAAGCCAAAACTATACTTCCCAAAAAGGACAAGGCCAGAATATCCCTAGTAAATGTACTGGCTCTGCAACAAGCACTCATAGATAATTTGCAAGACTAAAAGCCACTAAACAGCAACCGCAGTCTGCCCGAACATCACTCCAATAATCACAAAAATCCACCCGAGAACAACAAGTCCCAGGAAGAAATAGCTCACAACTTGCAACCGAGTGATATCCCCATCTGCAAGGAAGGTGGTGAGCAGTTTGTTGTTGGGAGTAGTGAGAGTAGTTGAGGTTGAGGGCGTGCTGGAAAAATAAGAGGAGGTGGCTGACTGTGTGAAGCCCACAGAGACAGTAGATAGAGTGATATCTTGAGTGTAGCCGAAAGATACCGTTAAAATTTGGCTCGAACTGTCGTAACTGCTGCTAATGTCGATTATGTTACTGGTAGATAGCATCCGAGCAGAATTTTACAATCCCACAGCCGACGGACTTTCTATATAATTTTTCAACTCCTGTTGATTGACTCCATCGGCATTGATAGCAACACTTACATCTACTCTGTTCTCCATGGGCACCTTGTACACATATTCGACCGACAGTTGAACAGTTCCCGCGTAGGAGCATTCAGAAACAGGTACATTCGAGACGTTGTTTTGACAGTTGTGGTTGGGCTCAATCAGACAGAGGGAGGAACATCCGTCGTTGTTTATAGTATTGCCATCGTCACATTATTCGTCACTGGCCAAGAGTCCATCCCCACAAGTACCAGCATCTAGAATGCAACTACCACCAACTAAACTTAAATTAGCAGTCAAATTACAACTCAAACATCCACTACTGCTCCCATCTGCACAAGTCAAGCAACTGCCATCACAAGAAGCACACAGCACCGTTCCGTTATCGAAGTATCCATCTGTGCACAAGCAACTTCCATTGTCTAGAGATCTCAGCATAGCTGCCTAACACTGAATGCACGAGAGAGCATCAGCTTAGTTACTGCAATTTTGGCAGGAGTAATGACAGGCTATGCAGAAGTCGAAGGTCGTGTTAGTGAAGTAATAGTCAGGACAGGAAGCCAAACAGGTTTAATTTTAATAGAAATAGAAGGAGAAGTTGGCGGGGCATACCCGTGATCTCTCGTTCATGCCTACACTAGGAGTGGTGCTGCCCGAGAGTGAGCTAGAGTTGTAGTAGAAAAATGTAAAAGATGAAATGGTGATATCGTTCCCGATTGATCCAAATAGAGTGTTTCTGAAAAAATACTGAGTATTAAAGTCACTAATCGTGTCGGAGGTTGCATTCAGATCCTGACTGGCCGTCAATGGAGTAAAAAACAAATCCAAATATTGAGTGTAACTGTATTCGAGCAAGGTGGTTCGATTGACCATAATGGCGGTGATTGCCAGGGATTACAAGGCTATGCTGTCCCCCACAATCACAGTTAACTCGTAGCTATTTGTTGTGACAGCCACAGCAGAAATGTCAATGTTAATGAATCCGTTGGGTGTAAAGATGTAGCCCACAATCCACACTTGTAACAACATTTAACTGGCTCCTACACTGTCTGTCATGTAATTTTGAGGATTAGCCATGGCTGTAACTGTTGTTCTTATACTGCCTTGACCTGGATCCCTTACTGACTCGCTCACTCCATCTGCATATTCATAATTGTACAGTCGATGTATTGAACCTCCATGTAGTAAATTCCGTCGTAGATGGGGCTGACTGCAAAGTAGATAAAATGCAATCCGAAGATGGTGATTCCAACAGTTGTCACTTAGAAGTTGAAGTTTAGAGTATTGATGCTCCCCATGGTGATGTTGTAGCCCATAGAGGAAGTGTTGTCAGAGGAGGAAGATGGAAAGGCAAAGACTAATTGAGCCAGTACAACTCGAGGTACTACACTGAAGTCTGTTTTATTGAAGTGTTGGTTATAGTTGAATGTGGTCGAGGGACCTTTAGCATCTGCTGGAGCAACGTCGAAGTTGATCGGTTTAGACTCGCCAGCATCGATATTATCATTTCTCTGCCAAGAAGGATCAACCTGCCCCTCAACTCCCGCAATCATGATTATCAGCACTAAGGCCAGGAAGACAGCTTTTTTGATCATCCGACCGATAGTTATATTGTTAGTTCATATTCATAGATCAATTGGATAACAGTATATCATGATACAAATACGGGCATAGCAGTATGTAAATTAAGATCAGGACATGGCATAGGTGAAGAAACAATTCTTGCTGGCAACCGCACACATGTTCTTCTTAGGGTTAAAATCCACAGCCGTCGTCCTAGTTGTATAGTCCATACGAGATACCGTGCTCCCCTTCACCATGCTCCTCACCACCGTCGCCTTCTTGTAGCTCAACTCGTACTGACTGTTAATACTGCTGCTGTTGGTCTCAAAAGGATCCACCATGTGGAAAGTGTTGTTGTATCCGCCTGAAAGGATCGAGGATGAATCAGGTGAACATGCCAACTGAAATTTGTCAAAAATGGACTCATTTTCCACCATCTCGCACAACTTAGATTTGATGGCATCGTTAAGCATCACAGTAAATATTGGTTTTTTTGGGGCAGCCACATCCCACAACTTAACAGTCAGACAATCCCTCGTCACAATGTGACTTCCTTTCTTGGCAAATTTGACATCCGAATAACTAGATAGCAACTCATAGATGTAATTTTTGTGAGGACCGATGTCTCCAAAGGAAGTGGCTGTCGATTGGACGTTGGAGGAAATTCTCAGATCGCCTATTTTAAGATTGCCCTTGCTCATCCCATAGACAAACAGACTATCGGAGGAAGGGTGGATATCGCTGCAGGTGATGATCTCTCCTTGCTCCTCGTTGTCGTTCTTCGGTGCATAATTGACCAGCATGTAAGGAATTTCTGGTTTTTCCAAGCTCCACATAAAGAGCTGACCTTCATCAGAGCTCATCATATATTCTTCATTGGATGTTACGGCGATGTTATTGATGGGAGAAATGTGTTTTTTAGGAAAGGCCTTCTGCAGTTAGGCTATATGACCGCTCTAGATTGTTTGAAGCTTGGGTATGGACAGCTCCTTTCCAGCTGATTTCACCACCTTTTTCTCACTTTTCTGGAAAAGCTTCCACAACTTGATGGAACGGGAGTTAGTTGTGGCTAGTTTAAGGTATTTTCCCTGAGGTTGGAGCCACTCCATCGAAATGATCTATTCTTCAACTTCCATGCTCCGAAGTGGGTCGAACTCCTTGTAGTGTGACTGGAACTCGGTGAAGTAATCAAATTGTGTTGGTCCCTTTTTTTGTTCCTTCCCCTAGAAGACAATGACTCTTCCAGCCTTATCTCCAACTGCCAGATAGTTGCCAGAGTCATCGAACTTGAGAGAGTTGATGATATCCTATTATAGGATTTTTTCATTAGGCCCTTTGTAGCCGAAGAGCTGTGCGAACTTATAGTTGCTACCTTTACTTTGATTTTTATCCATTCTTCTATTGGATATAAAGTTAGAATTTTAGATTATATTGTTTTTCATAGAATAGTCTTGCAGTTAAGTAGATAAAACTTTATATAGATTAATTCATCAAATGGTTTCTGAAATAGGCTCTCGATTGTTCTCAAGGTCCTGCTTCATTATAAAATGTGACAAGATTAACAGTCAATAACAGGCAGGGGGTCAGCATTGAGAATGACTGGAAACTGAAAGTAAGAAGGAAGGTCCTTTACTTTGCTATTTTTGAACAAAAATTTATCGAAAGCAGACACTACTATCATGATGGTTATAATATAGATTTAATTTTATTCATGACCTCACACAATAACGTATCGCCTACCACATTCAGCTCTACAAACTCAGAAAACTATCACACACCCTCGATCTCAAAAGCAGATACTCCACCCTCAACACCGATCGCTTCTCATAAGCTGTCAAACTGCCAGCCCTTAACTCCATCAATCGCTCAGTCAAGTAGCCCACCTTTGACTCAGATATGGAGATGTATCCTTCACCTATGCTCGGTAGCAAGGAAAATTGAGAAATGAACCATCGGACGATATAAACCTCAGATAGTCCATGGCCCATAGTAGTCTGATGACTGTCCGAAAAAGATATGATAATGTCAGCAAAGAACGCGAAAATGAGGAGCATCTGATCAGATAGCTCTAAATCGAAAAGAGCAGATTTCAGAGTGAAAAATAAAGATACGAGCACCAACTGAATGGGGGCAGAAACAAAGTCAGATCAATGGAGCAGTGCCTCACCGACCTCAGGCACCATTTTTAGTAAGCCGACATGTAACGCAAAGTAATGCTTGGCATGGTCACCCGTCTCAAACACGACAAAATATTCTACGACCAACAAAAATACAACAAATAACTTGATCTCGACCTCATCGCCAAAAGCAAATCAATCATTTACAAGGAGAACCTCAGCATGAAGGAGCAGACAGATAAAATTCGGAAGGTGTACAGCAAGATGTTGCAACATGTCGAGGGATAGTACCAGGAAAGAGAGTAGCACCTGGACAGTATGCAGAATATGGTCAACAGCAAGGTCATGGCCTACGAGAGCTGTGTGGTCAAGAAGGAGGAACAGAAAGAGGTGGCAGAAAACGCCATGACTGAAAAAGACAAACTGGAGAAGAATTGGTATAAAGTTTATCTGTGCCAGAGGATGGTTGAGAAAATGCTGAGAGATAAGATGGATGCGGAAATGAGAAAGTTCAATTTGGTTGAGACTGCCTACAAAAACATAAAAACTGCCACCGGAGTTCACTCAACATAAAAACTTATTCATAAATTCCTCAATAAAGAAAGCACCTACGGCTTGATGTTAGGAAAAATTGCCGAGGAAGAGAAAAAAATCGGATTGCTGAAAAGCTAGGGATAGGTCTTGCAAAGATAATATCAGAATTTGAGATTGTAGGAGGAAAATTTGAATATAAGCAGGAAGAGAGATGAGGGTGACTTGAGCCAGGAAGAGAAGGAGTTCAATAACGTCAATGAACGATCCCAGAAAGACTACCTTTTTGAGGAGACTGTCAAGATGTGGCTGCAGAAGAATATGAAAAAGCTCAAAGTATTTGGTATATAGGCGCCTAGGTTGGAAACAGAAAATGGAAAATCAGAAGTCATGTTACAGTTCAAGGAATATCTCACAAATCTAAAGAAATAAGTAGAAGAGGTGGAGTAGAAAAAAAAGGAAGTCCCTCAAGATGAAGGCACTGAAGGGGTCTAAGGCAAAAACGTCAGAGTACTGGTTTGGAGCAACAAGCCTCAATAAGATAATATCAGAGTGACCGAAAAAGACAGACACAGAGAGCTGCTAGGCACTCATCACATTCACAACATCACTTACACAGTCAGCGAAGGTAAACATTTGTTCTATACAGCTAACCTTGCGGAAGACAACGATGAAGACTATGTCAATGAGGTCAGGCTAGAGATGATCCAGAACAACGACAAATTTATGAAGGAGCTTAAAAAGAAGTACGAATAAATCAAAAAGCAAAGAATCGAAGCAGATCCGAAAAAAAGATAAGTTCAGGTTGATAGCAAGCCCAAACAGCCAAAAGAGGAACCTTGAGCTTGATTTTGCCAGTAGTTTTATTATGGTTTACCTTTCCCGTTTGGCATGCCATTTATGGTAATTTCGATGGCTGTTTAAATTCCTATATTACTTTAGCAACATTCCATAATGGAAAACAGCTTGAAAGCCCTCTGCTCCTTCATCCACAACCTTACCACTCTCGAAAACACCATCGCCAGCAACAAACTCAGCTACCCCTAAGTCGACAAGCTCTTCTCGCTGGTCGATGTCAAAGGCCGAGGCTATCTGGACCTGGGAGATGTTTACGATCTGGTCGGAAACGTCAGCGAGGATGAGCTGTTCACTATTTTCAAGTACCTGGACAAGAACAGAAGTGGATAAATCAGAGCCTCTGAGCTGAAGAAGGTCTTCGGGAACGAGAACAGTAAATCCCAGGAGTTGAACAAAGATTACATCTTCCCCAAATTCTACAAAGTGGTAGATGCTCTCAGATAAAAACCTAAAACCATCGCCGACGCAAAGAATAAGCTAAATCTCTCCAGCGAGCAGCTCAAACAGGTCTACGCATATCTTTGTTAACTTGTCCAGTCGAAGTATCTCACTGTTAGGGAATTTGCCACCGTCATGAAGGCCCAATCCATGAAATACGGTCTCATATGGGGAGACCAGCATGAGAAAGTGCTGGAGGAATTGATGGCTGGACAGAGCATGACTTAGGCAAAATTCACTGATTGTTTTGGAAGGGACAACAAGATCAAGATTGAGGTCGAAGAGGAAAACCTCCTGTCTGGCATCCAGGATTATACATCGAGCTCAATCTACTCTGCCAACAAGAGATCATAATACAATCCTCGGCCTTCCCAACACATGGAAAAAGTCAGTCCCATTACACTGTCCAAATCCCACCACCAAGAGAGCTAAAATGCCAGCATCATCTACACCAAAACCAACAACTTCGTTGAGCCATTAGACACTCCCTCTTTCCGCAACAACATGCCTTAGCAACGGCCCAGGTCTCCCTAATACAGAGGAAAGAAAGAGTTCGATCAGATTGAGGGCAACGTCCATGAAGTTCTTGGAGCCATTCAACAAAGAAGAGAGAAGCTCAGACAGGACTCTTTGAAAAGGAAAAAGATCATCGATGATGTAATGAACCGAAAGAGATAGTTGTGTGGTAAAGGATACTCTTCCCCCAAAAATGAGGCCAACTGGGACTGGAAAGAGCCATAATTGTCCTACAATGGCACCAGCACTCTGAAGTTACAGAGCAAGAGCTACCTTAAGCAAAGTAGCTACCTGTCTAGTTCTCCAAAGTAGCCGGGATACCCCGATCTGTAAGTGTATGCCCAAAGACAAAAAAGAGACTCTATCAAAGCAGCCCATAGCCCCTATGCCTCACCAATCAACTAACCTGATATATACACTCCTGTCAGTCCTTACAAAGCTTATGCTGCAAGAGGATAGGAGTACAGCTATGGAGCTGGTTACGATCTGGCTAAGAGAAGACCTGGCACACCAACAGCCGGACAAGTGGGCCTGGACATCAGTGATATTCTCAAAAAGTACAACAACAAAGAGGAAGACTCCAACACTCTCAAGCAAATGTGCAAATCCATGAGCGGATTCCTCTACACTCAACCTTCTCTTGGCTCATCCTATCAAAGATGCAACGCCAAATATCCCAGTTAGATGAATGAAAATTACGAAGGCAGATGGCAAGCAGAAGAATCTGCCTTCAATCCTAGAGTTCGAGCATCAAGCAAGGAGAACGTGATGAAGAGGGCGGAGGAAGAGGCAGCCAGGAAGATCGAATAAATATAGAGAAAAGCCAGAATGAAAGTTCTTGAGAAGAAGAACATTCTGGGCAGAAACGACAATCGCGACTGGAGAGGACTGGCCAAGAAGGGGGCCTACTACTGATATCACCTTTCTCTGTGAACTACAATCATACACTATCACATGATGGGAGCATATTTGTAACTTTCCCTAAATGAGTATGAATACCCAGTTGGATCCACCAAAAATTTACATATGACCTCCTCACCAGGAAACACCTCCAACGTCAGAGGTAATGAGTATGGAGGTAGAATGGTCAGCCCTCTGTGGTTGTCGAACTGGATGGTCAACCGAAAGATAATGTGCTCTTGGTTGTTAACCAGCACAAAGCCGTAGCCCTCCTCAACACTAAACAGCACTCTTTTGAGAATGTTGTTATTGTCGTAAAAACTTTTTTTACCAAACCCTAGCTTGGCCTTGCTGTCGATGAAATCTGATAGATTGTGAATGTTCCATTGGTCAACTCTTTCGAAAATGACCCTTTCTGGGCCATAGCTGCTAATTGTGAAGTGGTGCTTCGGCCACAGCTTCCACTGCACTTTTGCCATCAAAATGTACTACCCCGGCTCGAGAGTCGCCTCCATTGTATTGTCCCTCCTTTATTTACAACTGGAGCCAATAGCCGTCCTTTTGCCTTTCTCTTCCCTCATCAGAAAAATCCAGCTTTTTGATTTTTCGTATGGCTTCCCTGAGTATCTTCTGGGATTTTCCTGGTAAATCGTGAAGTAATAGTCTCCTTTCTCCTTCACTATCAGCCTCACTGTTTTGAACTCGTCCCTTTAGTTTTAAACATCGATCCAGGAATTTTTATTGGCTAGATTTACTCTGCAAATGTGTATGTGGTCAAAAAATATTTTGAAGTCCTGGTTATTGATGAAAAAAGAACCGTCGTGAGGGTTTCTTTCGTAGTCTAATTTTTTGCGTAGATCTGATGTCCAGTAGGGACTATTGTATGACCAATCGCCCTGCCACTACTTGCGCCCCCATGGATTTCTTACCTTCAAAAGAGTCACATCTCCATTGATAGTCTTGATGTTCGAGTAAATGTTGAGCAGACTGTAGGCGTGGTTTTGGAAAATGCCCATATGCTATTGCTGATGTTTGTCCATTTTTCTGACTTGATCAGAAGTTGCACATGTGATGATTGACCCTCTCCTGAGCTAGACCTCTACTCTCCTTAAAAATTCATTCTCCTGTGAGGACACCATGATACAAGGAGCACCTGAAACTGCGTTCAATCCTTCTTCATTGTATCCTGCATGAATGTTGTCATATGATCCGTATACTTTAGCCCAAGCTTTCTACAGAAGCATGACCCAGATCTCCTGGTGATGGGGTTGAGCACCACAGAACATTCCATGTCGGGTTACTGGAAAACAGGCATCCAATACAACCGTCCTCCATGATCCCTCGATGAATAATCTGACTCCAAATAGATGGCTGGGATTCTTCTCAAGCACAAAGAGGCGATAAACCAATTCAGGATATTTTTCTACAACACCTGCCAAAGCTGACAAAAAGTAGCAATCTCCCAGCGATCCTTGCTTGATGTCCTTGGGCTAAAGAAGTTGAGCCAATCCTGTGCGATGCTTGCGATCTATCACTGACTTGGCCATCTGAAAGAGGTGATATGTTCCGTATCTTTCTGCCAAATGAACCCATTGAAAAGCTGCTGAGTATGGAGGATTTTCAGGGTCAATAAAGATAAGGTTATTTTTCAGCTGCTCTTCAGCAAAATGAGCAAAAACTGGCTCAAGCTCACTACCATAGTTGAAATATTATCTTACAGCTTCAGGTATCTTCTCAATGGGGATGTAGTCGGTGCCATCAGAAGCAATGCCTCCTTTGATAAGAACTTCCTCTTCCTCTGTAGAATGTCTTTATCTGATTTGACTTTTGATGAATTGACTCTGGTTCATATCCTGACTGTTCTGAATCGATAATTTAATTTTTTCTGTGCTTTATATGCTCTATCTTCTTGCTGACTGATCTAGGTCCAACTTTTCCAGTAACTCATCAACCGATACTTTTCCCTTCTACTCAAACATATGTGCCAAAAAGGTCTTCTTGTTGTGCTCATTGCTATAGCCAATATTATTGAAAATGTCGATGAGGTTGTTTTAAGTGAGATAGCCCTAATTTTCTAGGGCAAACAAATGGATGATTTCAATAATGTCCTCACTCTGCATGAAAACTGCTCGTATTTCCTTGAAAATATGGATTAACTATTTTATCTTCCAACGACTGGTTCTTTTTGAAGCTGCCCTTTCTAGCACCTACTCATTGGGCTTCTTTGGATTGTCATCTTAGTTGATGTCCTCGTAAGCCTTTTTGAGGTATTCATAGAAAACTATCTAATTGCAGCTCTCGTCCAACTAGATGAATAACTGATCGACCTCCGAAAGTACAAGCTTATCGTCAAAGGCCTTGATGAGAAAAGAAAACTCCTTCCTATGGAATGATGTCTTCATAAAACCGAAAAGATTGTTGATATGGTCCTGAAGAGTCAACTTTTGCTGGTTGAGGGAGTTCTTGAGATGATAGAGGATGCCCCGAGACTTGCGACTCAGGCCGTTGATGGACTCGATTTACATTAGTAAGGAGAGTACTTGTTATAAAATGAGAATTATGCATGATCATTATACAGCAGTGGTAGTATTGATTTGAAAATTAGACGAATTGTTCTAGACCAACTAAAGGTGGTGCTCGTTGGCCAGATGCAGGAGCGTCAAGAAGCACAGAGCTGGACTGATGTATCCCTCATCGATCAAGTAGAGTTCGTACAGGGAGAGAAAGTCATCTAGCTTGTCCTAAAAAATATATTTTCGTAGTTTTTTCTTGGCAATTTTGATGTTGGTCTTCATATAGTTGTTGTCTCCTTGGGTCTGTTCGAAGATGCTGCTAGTGAGGTCTATACATCTATTTCTAGTGGTTTATGATATGTTCTGGCTATTACCTACAGCTGGCATTGATGAAAGGGTATCCCCCATCTGAGTGCTGATAAGAAAGTCGCTTTTGAGGACTGACAGCTAATTGATACAGTTTGATTCTGTGTAAGACTCTTGAATTGTTTTCAGCAAAATTTTAATTTGTTTCTTGTAACGTTTGTCGATAAGAAGAGTGTCATATTTATCTTTCCTGGGATTGAATTTTTATTTTTTGCTCAAGAGACTGAAATTGATTTCGATAGGGGTGGGTTGTCTAACAACTGTCGAATGATTCCTTTTGGGCTTCGGATGAGGGTTGGTCCATTTCTCGTAAGCTGACTGCTTATCTTGCCTATGCTCTTCCTAAACCTCAACTTATTTCAAATCTGGTCTGTTTGGAGGAAATTTGATGGATTTAAACTTAATTTCAGACGTGATAGGAACCTCCCTAATTATTTTTTAATTTTTGGATGGAGATTACTCAGGTATCACTTGTTCATTGAAGTAACTGGGAGCATTCGCTTCAAGCAGATGATTTTATTCTGTCTCTGGAGTAGAAGCAACTATTTCCTCTTTGGCCTAACCTTGAGCTTATTAGCTTCCTTTCTCCTGCTACTTCATTTCAGGACTCACCTACTGAGTCATTTCTTATTCATTGTTGGCTACCTCTTCTTCGTTGATATTATTCTCTTCAACGTCTATCGGTAGATTTGTTTCATTTGTAGTTACATTGATTTTATCTATTTTAGTTTCGCAGGTTTACACTTTGGATGGAACTCCTTTGGCTCTTTCCTCATACTCGCTCCAAATAGCTTCGAATTAGTCAAAGTCTTCCTCTTTCTTGATCTCAGAAGGTTCAATCAGTTAGTAAAAAGCACACAGCTCAGTTATAGTATCCAGCACGCTTAACCAAGCACCTCCTTCCACCACAGCAGTTTCTTCCATATTCTCTTCAGAGTTCGAATATTCTTTGAACTCAGCATTCTTATCAGCAGTAATCTTAAGTTCTAAGTCCTTCTCGAGCACAAGATTATCAAGCAACAGAGCTTTCATCCCTTGCTGATCAAACGATCTTTTGGTTTTTTCCATAATTGGATTCACACTGAAGAAGGTCTCCAAGTGATTGATGTTGATGTTACCATGATTCTTCTCCAGACATTTCGTGTATACCTCATCTGTGTTCTGAGCAAAAAATTAGGTATTCAAAGACAACTGAGTGTATCGCTTTCTTCCAGGATTCTGATGTGCTTCTTCTTAGTTGTTGGGGTC
>Ga0100385_1003863_pt1 | contig 13117 bp, 9 predicted proteins | sample CryGeymeta201509_FD_81543 | JGI IMG/M metagenome (GOLD analysis project Ga0100385, IMG submission 81543) | Groundwater microbial communities from Crystal Geyser aquifers in Utah, USA - Crystal Geyser metaG 2015-09 | ecosystem: Environmental > Aquatic > Deep subsurface > Groundwater | place: USA... | reverse complement strand
TTCCTGTTCCACCTCGGCCAGAACTACTGGATTGCCGTAACGGTATGGGACAACCGCGAGTGGCTGCCCTTCGGCAATGTCGGGGCGTTGGCGGTGGCGCTGGCCGCCTGGGCTGGCACTGCCGCGGTGGTGCTGATGCCCGCCACGGCCGTCTTCGCGGCCGTCACGGCGACGGCGAGTCGCTGGCTGCCGGGCGAGGCCGGCTTGTGGTTGGTGGCGCCGGCGTGGTGCGCCGCCGAGTTCGTGCGCTCGCTGGGAGCGCTGGGGCATGTGTGGGGCAATCTGGGCTATTCCCTGTGGCAGCGCCTTCCGCTGATCCAGTCGGCTGACCTGGGCGGCGTCTATCTCACTGCCTTCCTGGTTGCGCTCACCAACGCGGCTGTTGCGGCTGGCGTAGGAAGAGGGCGCGCTTGTCGACTGAGCCAGGAGCGTTGCCGCCTCTGGCAGCGCACCGGGCCGTTGGTCCTCGTGGCGGCGAGCCTTCACTTGGCGAACTACGCCTATGGTCGCACCCGGCTGGCAGCCGAACTGCCAGGGAGCGGCCGACGTCTTCAGGCCGCCGCCGTGCAGGAGAGCGTCCCGGTGGCAGACAAGGCTGTGCCTGCAACCGTGTGGACCGAACTGAGGCGCCATGAGGAAGGGACTCTCTCGGTGTCGGGCGCCGGTCTGGTGGTCTGGCCGGAGACGGCGCTGCCGACCGTGGTTACTGATTTCCCGGCGATGATGACGCGGCTCGCCGACCTGGCCACACGAAGCAACCGGACCCTCGTTGTCGGCGCCATGGATCAGGACGCCGACAACCGTGACTACAACGCGGCTCTGGTGTTCGCGCCCAAGCGCAGCCTTGTCGGCAGGTACTACAAGCGGCACTTGGTGCCGTTTGGGGAGCGCGTGCCCTACCAGCGGACGCTACCGTTCCTAAAGGCCTTCAAGGCGCGCGATCCCGAGTTCTGGCCCGGAAGCGGCTTCGTCCCGGTTGACACGGAGCTGGGAAAGCTCGGCATCTGCATCTGCTTCGAGTCCATGTTCCCCTCCATCTGCCGGCAGTTGGCTGCGAACGGTGCGGAACTGCTGCTGATTCTCACCAATGATGACTGGTACCGAGACACCATCGCGCCGCAGGAGCACGCAGCAATGTCCGCCTTCCGCGCCGTCGAGACTCGGCGCGACGTAGTGCGCGCCGCCAACACCGGCATCTCGTGCTTCTTCGACGGGACGGGCCGTTTGGTGAAGCGCTCGAAGATCGGCGAGCGAGTGACGCTCTCCGCGACGGTGCAGTTGCGCCGCAGCAAGACTCTGTACGTCCGTTTCGGCGACTGGCTGCCCCTGCTGTCCCTTGCGGTGATTGTCGCAGCGCTTGCTGCCGGTGGGTGGAAGCGTCGCCTCGGTGGGTTGAACGCGGGGCAGCTTGGCGGCACAATAGAGCCGTCCCTGGAATGAGCTATGATGCAAGCCCGCTCTACCGAACTCCTTGACCCTCAGGACCTCCATCAGTGCCAGGAGCTATTTGCTGCTGGGACCGGTCTGGGGTTGGTGCTGCTGGACGAGTCGGGGACCCTTGTCGCGCCCCCGGCCTCGCAGAATTCGCTGGCCGAGCTGTTGCTGCCCTGCGTCGGCTCCCTGCCTGCGTTTGCCGCGCGCGCCGCTCAGTCGTCGAGCGGCGAGGAGGGGCGCCCGGAACTGGTGGAGGTCGGGCCGCTCACACTGCTGACGGCGCCCCTGCGCGTGAATGGGCAGCAGCCGCTCACAATGGTCGGCGGTCCGCTGCTCGCCAGAGGCGCTCCCAGTTCCGAGGAGATCGCCGTGCTCGCCCTCCTGTGGGGGGTAGACGCCTCGTCTATTGCTGCCGCAGTGGAGCAGGCCGTCGGATGCCCAATCACTACGGAGAACGCAACCACTATGTTCGGGGCCGTGGGGCGCCTACTCGGGAACCGCCTTGAGGAGGGGATCCGGATCCGCCATCGCGAGGCGGAGCTGACGGCACTCACGCAGGTCAGCGCTCACGTCGGCTCGTCTCTCGATCCGGGGATCGTGATCGAGGAGGTCCTCACCCACGCCTGTGCCCTGCTAGAGTGCAGACAGGGCTCTGTGATGCTCTTGGATGACGAGCAAACCAGCCTTCACATCGCCGCCGGCCGCGGTCTGGACGAAGACCTCATCCGCGAGGTCCGCGTCCCGTTGGGTCGTGGGATTGCCGGGTACGTGGCGCAGACGGGGGAATCCAAGAACCTCGGCAAGGGGTTCAAAGACCGCTACTCGCAGACCGAGGAGACCGCCCGGGAAGTCAAGGCCGCGCTGTGCGTCCCGTTAATCGCTCGGCAGGAGGTCATCGGGGTGCTGAACGTCAGCGACCGGTTGGACGACGACGACTTCTCGGCCTCCGACCTGGACCTCCTGCAGACCCTTGCTGCACAGGTCGCCGCTGCCATCGCCAATGCGGAGCTCTACAACGCCAGCGAGCATCGCAACGAGCAACTGTCTGCGCTGTTCTCGTTGGGTGTTCAGGTCAGCGAAGCCATCGACAAAGATCGCGACCGGGTGCTTCAGGAAGTGCTGGATCGAGCTGCCGAGCTGTGCCGCGCCCGCAAGGGCTCCCTGATGCTCCGAGACGAGGAAGGGGTGCACCTGCAGATCGTGGCGGCGACAGGGCTGGACCGCTCGATCATGGAGCACGTGCGACCGAAGATCGGGGAGGGAATTGCCGGAACGGTGGCGCAGCGCGGCGAGCCGGTCGTGCTCCGGGCGGGTGAGCGCGATTCGCGCTCCCAGAGCCGGTCGGATGTGGATGCCGCCGTGTGCCTGCCGCTACGCGTCCGCGGCGAGACCATCGGCGTCCTGAATGTCAGCGACCGGGCAGGCGGTGGGGACTTCTCACCGGATGACGTCCAACTGCTGTCGCACCTGACCCGTCAAGCTGCTATCGCCATCGAGAAGGCGACGCTCCAGGCCGAGCTGCACTCGATGTTCATGGGCACCGTCCGCGCGCTGGCGAATGCCATCGATGCCCGCGATCCCTACACGGAGTGCCATTCGGAGCGGGTAGCGGAGTTCGCCGTGGTGATGGCTCGGCAGCTTGGGCTTGACGAAGAGGAGATTGAGGCCATTCGGGTGGCTGGCCTGCTGCACGACGTCGGGAAGATTGGCATTCGGGAGGCGGTTCTCGGCAAGCCCGGGAAGCTGGACGACGAGGAGTTTCTCGAGATGCAGAGCCACCCCGTGAAGGGGGAGAAGATCCTCCGGCCGGTGGAGTCGTCTAAGTTCCGGAGGATGCTCCCGTGGATGAAGTACCACCACGAGAAGTTCAGCGCCGAAGGGTACCCCGACGGCCTGCACGGCGAGGACATCCCGTTGCCGGCGCGCATCATTGCCGTCGCGGACACATACGACGCGATGACGTCGAACCGCCCGTACCGCAAGGGACTGCCGCACACGGTGGCACTCACTGAGATCAGTCGCTGCTCCGGCAGCCAGTTCGACCCGAAGGTCGTGGAGGCTTTCCTGGCGTGTGACGCAGCCGGTGTCGTCGAGCCCATCCGCGAACTGAAATAGGCGTGCGGCAGCCGACCCAAGCCGGGGAGTTGATCTCCCGAGTTGCGAACAAATCACGCTTCGTCGGCGACAGATAGGGGTAGAATGCGGCTACCCGCGGTGGGAGTGTTTGCGTGGATCCGGTAGACTGCACAGGAAGGCTCAAACCGCCGGCTGCAGAACCCGAAGGCGCCAAGTCCGTTCTCTGGGCTCCGTGGCGGCTTGCGTACGTTCTGTCAGCCAAGGAGGGCGGCTGCATTCTCTGCGCCAAGGCTGCGCAGACTGACGATGAAGCCAACCTGATCCTCGCTCGCGGCCGGTTTTGCTTTGCAATCCTCAACTTGTTCCCGTATAATAACGGCCATCTCATGATTGTGCCCTTTCGGCACGTCGACAAGTTGGCGGAACTCACTCCTGACGAGATGCTGGAGATGATGTGCTTCGCCCAAGCCGCTGAAGGCGTGCTGCGGGCGGCGATGTCGCCGGAGGGCCTCAACATTGGCATGAACCTCGGGAAGGTGGCCGGTGCCGGCATCGACGACCATCTGCACCTGCACCTTGTCCCCCGGTGGAACGGCGACACGAACTTCATGCCGGTCCTAACAGACACGAACGTCATCCCGCAGTCGTTGGCCGAGACGTATCGCCAGCTCTGCGGCCCGTTGCAGAACGAGGTGAACCGCTTTGCGGCGCTGTCCCCTGCAAGTGCTGGCGGTTCGACCCCACAGGAGCGTGACTAAAGTGACGCGCATACACCCAGTTAGACCGATTTCTCTGCTGCTCTCCCTTGTCGCCTGTTCGTTTGCCTGTCCCCAACAGGACTTGGTGCGGATTGTGTCGCCAAAGGACGGAGACGCCATCGTCGGGAAGGTCCAGGTGGAGGTCGAGCGCAAGAACGAGGCACAGAGCTACTTGATGTACAAGCTCGCCGGGAAGTGGGCGACCGCGCAGTCCAGCAACCACTTTGAGTTCGACAGTCGCCAGTACCAAGACGGCGACCTGAAGCTGACGGTGGACTACCATGACGCTACCGGGAAGAAGGCTGCCTCGCAAGAGGTTACGCTCAAGGTGAGCAACAAGGTCGCCCCGGAAGACGCCGGCATCCACCAGGAAGGGCTGGTGTTCCGCCATTTCACGGGGAAGGATGTCAACTCGGCAAAGGTGCGCCGCTACCTGCTGACTGCCAGCGCTCGGGCGGACGCTATCACCATCGAGGAGGAGAGTGGCAGGCCTGCTGAGGACGACGACGGCTCCGCGGCTGCCGACGCGGCTGGCAGGCTGGATATCGATATTGCTCTGCTACTTCGGCAGGAAGTGAAGGAGATGCACGCCGACGGAAGCGCCGTGGTGAAGACCATCGTGCAGTCCGGCTCAGAGCGCGTCCGCGAAGGCGGCCAGGCCGCTGGCGGCGGCGGCATGGGTGGCGGCATGGGCATGGGTGGCGGCATGGGTGGCGGTATGGGCATGGGCGGCGAGATGGCTGGCGGCATGGGCGGCGCTGGCGGAGGCGCCGTCCAGCACGTCGACAAACCCGACTGGCTGGACTGGGAATGGTCTCCGGAAGTGGGCAAATGGACAATCAAGAAGATGACCGGCTCCGGTTGGCCCATCGTTGCCACGATGCAGGACCGGTGGCCATACGATCAGCAGAAGCAGTTCCTCCTGTCCGACATTACTCCGGCGCTTCCGGATCGACCAGTGAAGCCAGGCGATACGTGGTCCATTCCGGTGTCCGCTGCGGAACTGAACAATCTCTACGGGATCACTGTGCGCGAGGGCTATACCGGGCTTGACTACCGGCGCATCCGCCCTCGGGCACTTGTCGTCCCGAACGTCCGCGCGCGGGAAGTCTACCAGGCCATCGAGGCGCAGAAGTTCCTGGATGTCGAGCGACGACGTTGGTTCGTCTGGGAACAAGGCACGCAGATGGTCACTCCCGCAACTCGCGAGATCCAGGTTGCCCGGATTGAGTCCACGCTCCACTTACTCCCCAACGAACGGGTGCAGGAGAAGTACCGCACGATGATGCGGGAAGGCAAGCCGTTTACGTGGGAAGACGTCGCGAAGGAGATCAGCCACGACCTTTGTCGAGCGCTGGACGAGGGCGCCGGTGGCGGCGCAGGCGGAGGGGACGGCGGCATGGGCGGCGAAGGCGGCATGATGGGTGGCGGCGCTGCTGGCGGGCCCGGTGGCGGTGCGGCTGCCGCTGGCGGCCAAGCCGGCGGAGAGGAAGACAAGGACCCGATTAAAGAAGCCAACGTCGACATCAAGCGCCTCACCTACTTCGACTACGCAAACCAACGCGTCCTGCGCGTCGAAGACGCCATCACGATCGTCTACGTCACCGAAGGCTCTGCAAAGGGCGGCATGGGTGGCGGCGATATGATGGGCGGCGGCGACATGATGGGCGGTGGCGACATGATGGGCGGTGGTGGGATGATGGGTGGCGCAGGTGGGGGCGAAGGCGCCGGTCAGCAGGCGGCCTCCACGCTCACCAAGGTGACGTACCGCGCTCACATCATCACCGATGTGGACGCTTGGCCCACTCGCCCCACCCCGGAGTGGGACCGCGAATTTGAGCGCTCTACCATCGCAGAAGGTGACACGACTCGCTTCCGAACACCACGGGAAGTGCGCGTGGCCCACGACTACGACAACGTCGCGGAGTGGGACGACCACCTGCCGCCGGCCTACGACCCCCGTCAGCCCAACATCCGCTGACGTAGCCCAATCGCCGATAGCCCTCACTGAGCCGGTCCCCCGAAAGGCGGGCCGGCTCTCGCCATTTCTGGGCGCCGTCAAACGAGGGCGACGCGCGGAGCCCCTTCCCTCGTTGCTGGCGAAGGCGGCGTCGCTGGTCCTATCGCCCTCGGTTGCCCGCCAGCAATGCCTTCAGGTGGCGTCGCACGGAGTCGCCAAACTCGGGGTCCTGCAGACTAAGTTCGACGAACGCCTTGTAGTAGCTCTCGTAGTTGCCGATGTCGTATCGCTTCTCGTTGGCCGCCAGCCGAACCGCCCACATGCCGTCTCCATTGCTGAGTAGCTCGCGCATCGCGTCGGTGAGCTGGTACTCGCCGCCCTTCCCGGGCGGATTGGCCTTGACGGCCCGGATGGCGTCGAAGATCGTGGCGTTGAAGGCATAGCGGGAGGCGATGGCGAGCCGACTCGGGGCATGCTCGGGTGCAGGCTTCTCGATGAGGTCCGCCAGTTGGAACTCGTCACCGACGCGGCTGAGTGGCTTCAGGATGCCGTACTTCGACACGTCCTGCGGCCGAACCCGTTCCGCAGCCACTGTGGCTGACGCGCCTCGGCGCACGTGGGTATCGACCAGGCGCTTCAGGAGCGTGGCCGGCTCCGGCTCGCCGATGATGGTGTCGCCCAGACACACCACAAACGGCTCGCCGCCGACGAACGCCTCGGCGTGGGAGACCGCGTCGGCCAACCCCATCTGTTGGGCTTGGCGGACGAAGAAGAACCGGACGCCAAGCTTCTCGTAGTCCAGCTCGCCCTCGATGGGCTTACCGGTGACGAAGTCGAGGTCGAAGTGGTCCGCGATGGCGCGCTTGGTGCGGCCGGTGATGATGAGGATCGACTTCAGCCCGGCGGCGATGGCCTCTTCCACCACGTACTGGATCGTGGGCTTCCGCCCAACCGGGAGCATCTCCTTGGGTTGGATCTTCGTCGCGGGCCGCAGGCGCGTCCCCAGTCCGGCCGCGGGGATCACGCATTTCGTGATCGTTTGCTTGTTGACGTCCAATGCTGCCTCCTGCTCTTTCGTGTCGCCTTCGCGCTCGACCGACGGTCACCTGTACGGATCCGCTTTCAGGACGCCCGCTCAGCGGTTGGGGTGTCCGCGGAGACCGCGATCACAGGCGAGTTCCTCCTACGGCTGGGTGGCAGACGGCGTTGCGGAGCACCTGCCGATGCCGTTCAGACGCATCGTGAACGTTGCCGCGCAGTCGCACTGGAGCGTGGCTGCCTCCGGTTGGGGGCTGCGCGCGTCCTTGTCCGGCGCGGGGGCAAGCCGGATCGCGCGCTGTGACCGGTCGGTCCCCAACAGCTCCAGCAGGTGCCCTCCGGCCAGGTCGAAGTAAGCGGTGAAGGTCGCTGTGGAGCTGCCGTCAGTCGAGGCGCTCACGCCCAGCAACTGCTGGGTGGAACGCAGAGGGATCTCCAGTCGGGAGTGGATCACGGCGCACTCGACCCCGCTGTGCTGCTCTACCCCCACAAGCTGTGACACGCCAGCGACACTCCCCGGCTGGCCGCCAGGCTGCGCCAAGCTGCCGCTCAGCGACCAGGAGTCGCCGACCTCGACGTCTCGCTCGGGGAAGCCCAATGCGCGCATTTGGTCGAAGAGCGATTCGAAGCCCCGGGCACTTGTCGCGCTGTCGGTCGCCGCCTCGGCCGTGCCCGTTTCGGGAGGCTCCTTGGCGCTGCGAACGGACTGTGGGCCAGGCAGCATCTGCGCCTTCAGGACGTTGCCCGTGCTGCTGAGGAGCACCTCTGCGTCCGGAAGGTTGAGCGGGACTCGCGCCGAGTGCTCGCCTGACGCGGACGTGAGGAGACCATTGGAGAAGTGCATTCGCACCTTCAGGTGCCCCTGCGCGTCCACGTCCACGATCTCCTGTGTGCAGTCGAGGGAGCCGTGTGTGTGAAGGGTCTGCGCCCTGCCGCCGGCAGTCGTCTCGGTCTCGGCCGAGAGGGTGAAGGAGTAGTGCAGCACCTGGCCCGGCTGCCCCCGATACGCAAGGCGGACGGCCCACGCAGGGGCGTGGACAGCGAGACCAAGCAGGACGGCGAGGCGGAATCTCCAGCCGAGCATGGGAATCTCCGGGCGGGTTGGGGCTGACGAGCGAACGAGTCCTGGATCTTGTCGGGAGGGGCGCCTTAGAGCTGAGAATGGCGCGGAGGTTGATTGTACCCCACCCTCTGACGCCGGCCGCCCCGGCACCCCCGGCGTCGATATTGACCCGCCCCACACAGTGTCGGAGTCGGAGGGAACGGCCCACGGTGACGCGAAGGGAACACGGCAGCGCAGGCGTGGGCGCCGAGGTCCTGGGCGTCGGAGACACGACGCTGACGTGCTCTCGGTCACCCCGGTCACCCTCCGTTCCGCCGTCAGAGGAGGAGAAGAGTGAGACCTTGCCGCGAGTGCCAACACGAGGTGTCGGAACAAGATAGGATCTGCCCCCAGTGTGGGGCGCGGTTCCCTGCGGACGAGAGCTGGGAGGGATGGGGGTACGAGTACAGGTCGAAGGCGGCTGTGTGCGGGCTGCCTTGGCTGCACGTCTCGTTCAAGTACCGACCCAACTGGGTGCCGGTCCCGGCCAAAGGGGTGCTTGCCATCGGCCAGTTCGCGTGCGGTCTCATCACACTGTCGCAGTTCGGGGTCGGGCTGGTCAGCCTCAGTCAGGTCACCCTCGCCGGCTGGGCGATTGCCCAGGTTGCCGTCGCCTATTCACTGATCGCTCAGGTTGGCATCGGTGTCGGGTACGGGTACGGGCCGGCTGTCAGAACCGTGACGGAACTCAGCCGCCCCCGGGCAGTGACTGGTGAAGCGGTCGAGTACACGCCACTGTCCCGCGATGACTGGCAGGTATCGACGCCCGCGGAGCAGGGGCTGGACGCGAAGCTCGTTGACGAGCTGTATCGCAACGCCGCCCGACTGGACACCCTCTATGCCCTTCTGGTCGTCAAGAACGGCCACGTGGTCGCCGAGGGGTACTTCCACGAGGGATCGGTGGACCAGTTGTTCAAGCGAGCTTCGGTAACCAAGAGCTACACTTCAGCCCTGGTCGGGATCGCACTGGAGGAAGGTCACCTGTCGAGTGTGGACCAGAAGATGCTGGGCTTCTTCCCGGAGATTGCCGACCGGATTTTGGACCCTCGAAAGAAGCAGATCACCATTCGGCAATTGCTCCAGATGCGCGGTGGGTACCCGTGGGAGGAAACGGACGGTCGCCTGTGGGCGGGTGTGTGGTCGGGCAGGCACCTGAACTTGGTGGAGGACTTCCCACCCACCGCTGATCCGGGCACGCGCTTCCAGTACGGCAACGTGACGTCCAACTGGCTGGGGATCACCGTGGCGCGGGCGTGTGGCACGGACCTCAAGTCGTTCGCCGACGAGCATCTCTTCTCGCCGCTCGGCGTCAGAGTGGGCCCGTGGAACCAAGATCTGGATGGCTAGTATGTTGGGTGCGGCGACATCCAGTTCACCGCTCGCGCCATGGCCAAGTTCGCGATGCTCTACCTCAACGACGGCGTGCACGAAGGGAAGCAGCTTGTCCCCGCACGGGGGGTGCACGACTCACTGCAGACCTACTCCGAGCGGGTCGATACCGCCGGCGTGCGGTCCGGCAAGAGCGGCCGTCACTTCCGCGACATCGGCTACGGCTACCAGTGGTGGTTTGCCAGGTCAGGCGATCACCACTTCAACTACGCCGCCGGACACGGCGGCCAGTTGATCGTCCTGCTGCATGGCCTCGACATGGTGATCGTCACCACCGCCGACCCGTTCTTCGGTCGGGACCGCCACTTCGAGTCATGGAAGCACGAGCAGGCAATTATCGACATGGTGGGTGAGTTCATCGGGCCGTTGCCGAAGGGGTGACGCGGCTGCAGCAGTGTTGTCGTCCGCCAACAACGCGCCGGAGGCCACTTCCCGTCGAAACGGCTGCGTCGCTTCTGCCGCCAGCACCGCGTGGTCAGTCTCCGCGATGGGCCGAGACCCGTCGTCTACGACGCCTTCCGCTCTCGCACGTCTTCTCCGCCCTGTGCCACCGCCGTCACTGCCACCACCGTCCGGGCTGCACTGGCAGAGCATTCTGGACCTCGCGGGAGAGAGTACCACGCGGAAAGTGCATAGCCCCCGTACCACGCGGTCACCTTGCGGAGGGTGCGCTCAAGGGATACAATTCCTTTTTCGTCCGGTTCCGCCTTCGCGGCGTTCTCAATGCTCTCCGGACGCCTGAGTGACTCGTTGATCACTCGACCGGCGACGCGACGACAAGAGCGATTCATGCGCGAAGCACTGGCAGAAGCTCGCCGGTGCATGTCTGCGGGGGACGTTCCCGTCGGGGCAGTGGCGGTCGTCGGCGAGGAGATCGTCGCCCGCGGCCGGAACCGGCGGGAAGAGTTGAACGACCCGACGGCGCACGCCGAAGTGAGCGCACTTCGGGAAGCTGGATTGCACCTTGGTAGTTGGAGACTGAACGACGTAACGCTCTTCTGCACGCTGGAGCCTTGCGCGATGTGCGCCGGCGCGATGATCCAGAGCCGTCTCGGCACGCTCGTTTTTGGCGCGTACGACCAAAAGGCCGGCGCGGCGGGGTCGGTGATTGACCTCTTCGAGGGCCCGGACTGGAATCATCAGGTCGGCCGCCGCGGCGGGGTGCTGATTGTCGAGTGCGAGGAGCTCCTGTCCGGGTTCTTTGCCGACAAGCGGCAGAGCGCTTGGGCTGAGGAAGCCTGAACTCGTGCCCCAGCGGAGAGGTGGCTGAGCTGGTCGAAAGCGCTCGACTCGAAATCGAGTAGGGGGGCTTACCACCTCCCTCGTGGGTTCGAATCCCACCCTCTCCGCCATTCCTGTTCTTTGGAAACCCATCAGCCGATAATGCTCCAGCGCTCGCCAGCACGATTCTGCGAGCGCTGTTGCCAGCGGAGAGATGTCCGAGTTGGTCGAAGGAGCGCGCCTGGAGAGCGCGTAGCGGGGTAAACCCTCGCTCGTGGGTTCGAATCCCACTCTCTCCGCCATTCATTTTTGATCGTGCTAAGCGGGGAGCTGGCGGTGCCCTGTACCCGAAATCCGCCTTACGCGGGGCCGAATTCCCTGCCGAGGTGCGGCCTCTTGGGGACCGGCTCATACGGTGGGCGCTGAGGATTGGGTCCTGTGCAACGGAGCGGTGTGAACCCGGTCAGATCCGGAAGGAAGCAGCCGTAAGCACTTCACCTTCGTGTGCCATAGATCGCCTGGTCTGAGTTCGCTGTATGAGTATCGCTCGGGAGGTCGTATCGACGCCGGGTGCACGATCAATTATTGTTCGAGACCGTCTGGAGGGGTTCGGGCCGCCGGCAGATGCCGGCGGCCCGTCGCATTCTTGTGCCCCCTCTGGAGGGGTATCTCGTCAGTCCGTCGGCCCGATGGAACCGACAACCGCAAAGGTAGCCTTGCCCAGTGGATCGCTCACTCTACCTGGCATACCGACCGCAGACGTTCGCCGAGGTTGTGGAGCAGGAGCACGTCTCGCGCACCCTCTCCAACGCCATCGAGACCGATCGCCTGGCGCACGCCTATCTGTTCTGTGGGCCGCGGGGAACGGGGAAGACCAGCACGGCGCGAATCCTGGCCAAAGCACTCAACTGCGAAAAGGGCCCAACGCCAAACCCATGCGGCGAGTGTGACAACTGCGTCCGGATCCGCAACGGCTCCACGATGGACGTGGTCGAGCTGGACGCCGCCTCCAACCGCGGCATCGACGAGATCCGCAAGCTCCGGGAGAACGTGCAGTACGCTCCTGCCGAGGGGCGCTACAAGTTCTACATCGTCGACGAAGCCCACCAGATTACCAAGGACGCCTTCAACGCGCTCCTGAAGACCCTGGAAGAGCCGCCCCCGTACGTCGTCTTCGTTCTCGCCACCACGGAGCCGGACCGACTGCCGGCGACTATCCTGTCGCGTTGCCAGCGGTTCGACTTCAAGCGCCTCTCCAGCGAGAAGCTCGCGGCTCATCTGACGAAGGTGGCTGCGAGCGAAGGGGTCGATATCGACGACGCGGCAGTGCGGACGATTGCTCGCGCCGCCGATGGCGCCGCCCGCGACGGGCTCACCATCCTCGAACAGATGATGTCCTTCAGCGAAGGCCGCATCACCCAGGAGGACGTGGTTTCGGTTCTCGGCTTCACGGAGATGGACGTCCTGTGCGCGTTGAGCCGCGCTGTCATTGATGGCGACTCCGTAGCCATTGTCGACGTCGTGGATCGGGTGGTCGAGACTGGTAGGGATCTCCACCAGTTGCTGAAGGACCTCGCGGGCCACTTCCGTGACCTCCTCGTTCTCTCTCTCGGTGCTGATTCGGCGGAACTGAAGGCCCTTGCGCCGGAAGCGCGCGCGATCATGACCGAGCAGGCCAAGTCGCTCGACCGGGCGCGGGGCGTTCGCTTGATCGACGTGATCTCCCAGGCGCAGGGCGATCTGCGCTGGAATCCGCAGCACCGTCTCGTGGTTGAGCTGGCGCTCCTCAAGGCCGCGGAGTGTTTGCCGACGGCGGCGCCCGCGGCTCCGGCTGCGCGCGCTGCGGCCGCCCCACCGCGACCGGCTCCTTCCCCGGCGCCGGCTCGTCCCGCACCTGCCACCCGGCCTGAGAGCACGCCTCCGAGGGCAGAAGCGCCGCGGCGAACGCCGGCAGCCCAGGCCACCCCAAGGCCGGCTACAGCCCCTGAACCTGCTGCGCCCTCAACCGAGGTCGAGCACGAGCCCGTCGCCTCTCCCGGCGAGGTCGACGTCGCGACGGTCAAGGACCGGTGGCCGGAAGCGCTTGCGGCCGTGAAGAGGCAGAGCGTGCCCGTTCACGCTTTGCTGGTCGACAGCATG
>Ga0100385_1003855_pt1 | contig 13143 bp, 10 predicted proteins | sample CryGeymeta201509_FD_81543 | JGI IMG/M metagenome (GOLD analysis project Ga0100385, IMG submission 81543) | Groundwater microbial communities from Crystal Geyser aquifers in Utah, USA - Crystal Geyser metaG 2015-09 | ecosystem: Environmental > Aquatic > Deep subsurface > Groundwater | place: USA... | reverse complement strand
TTTCCCAAAAGAAAATCAACGAAATATCCAACATTGAGACTTACATTGAAAGCAGGTTGAATTATCATAAGATTGATCAAAATTTCACATTTGATGATTTGCGTCTGGCTAGTTATAATTCAAGTGATCACTTTAATTTCTCGGAAGGTATCGCCCAGCTTGAAGAAAAATATGGACCAATGAAGGAAATAAGCAAAGTCAGTCGCAGCAGATTTGAAGACTTGAACCGTGCTCTTGAAAGACTGCAGAGTTTGGTGTGAGTTTGATAATTTATTTGATACATATATTATTGTGATGAATAAGGTTGCCAGAACAGCAAGACTATTCCGCAACATTCGCTTCGGCTTCTCAGAAGTTACCAAGGCCAAAAATAGCGCTCCCGCCCGCAGAGAGCGCCTTCAGTTCAGCAAGCACAGACTTGTTGATTTCGGAGAACTTCCCCATGGAGAAATTCCTGAAGCTCTGAGAGCAGTCAGACCTGCTACCTTTGAAAAACTCTCAAACGAGGTCCGCGTCACCAGCTAATTCTGGGTCGGTGGACAACCTTCGTATACCCATTTTTACTCAGAATTTCAGTCATCGTTAAGGCAGGATCCAGACAAGAAAATCTCAATAATAGCTCAGCCTCAAACTTCGCAGCCCACGGAGCGCTTAACGGCACTGAAAAATACTCGAAGAATAAGATTGACGAAATCGTAGACTCTTTTGGAGGGCAGCTCACAGTCAAGGTTGAACGAGAGATCACTGAGTTCACTTTATCTTTTGAAAGCAAATTCCTGTCCGAAGCTGTTGAGCTCCTTTCTCAAATAGTCCTTAAACCTAACTATGATGCCACTGAACATGAGGCTTTGAAATCTTCCATTCATGCTCGTGCCTGCAGCATGGACCCCTACGTCATCTCCACTGAGTCAGTTCACTACACTGCCTTCAGAGATCACTACCTCGGCCAGCCCTCAACAGGCAACAAGGATGTTGTCTACTCAATCACTCCCGAGCAAGTCAGAGAATTCCACAATAACCACTATGTCGGCAAGAATATCGTGATCAGCGGCGCTGGTGAAATCGACGGTCAAGCTTTGGCCTCAGAGGTTAGCTCTCATTTCGGAAATGTCCCTGCCTCAAGAAGCAGTGAAGTTGCCAACAGCGATCAACCTTTCTTCACTCCTTCTCTTCTTTACCAGAGAGATGATGAAATGCTCAACACTTGCTTCTCAGTTGCCTTTGTCGCCCCTTCATGGAACGACCCCGACTTCTTCGCCATGCAATACTTCCAGCGCATTATTGGAGAGTATCGTATTGATCAGTTCGTCGGTGAGCATTTGAACTCCCCACACCTCCAATATAACAGCTTCCACAGCTGGCTAGGCAAGTATCCTGACGTCATCCTCCACAAACCTTTCTACTTCACCTACTCAGACACTGCTCTCTTTGGAAACTTCATCTATGGAAATGAGATGTTCACTCCTGAGATGGCCATGACCCCTCAAAACCATCTTTCCACTTATGCTCAATACGTACTTTTAAAAATATTCAGCTCAACCAAGCAGAAGTTTTCAGAGCCAGAAATAAATTCTTCAACGATCTCTTGCATCGCAACAACAGTGCTTAGGTTGCTGCTAATAACGGACGGGAGGCTGCTTACCTAGATCGTGTTATCAACAGAACTGAGGCTGCCACAAGAATCAGTCACATGACTCCTGCTTACCTAAACAAAATTGCCAGCAAGTGGTTCTACGACAAGGAAACCGCTGTAACTGGATATGGCAACCTCCACACTGGTATCAGCAATGCCCACTACAACCGTACCTTCAAAAGAGCCACTCTCGGTGAGTACTCTCAAGTCATGGTACACTACGTCTATTGATGATGCTACCAGATTAACCATCTATCATATTATTCTATAACAAAAAATATACTTATCATTTGCCTAAAGGAAACTTCTGATAGATTGGATTCGATGGTAAATATTTGGAGGGAAAAGGTTCAGCTTTTTCTTAAATCAAGTAATTCTTGTTGTTTATCAAGCCGTTTTGAAGTTTCTAAGATTTGATGAAAATTCCCTTGGATCTTAACTTATTTCTTATCTGTTCGACATCAGCCATCTAGTCCTCATATATCTCCTGTTCGCAGATCGTCCTAACTCTTTTCGCCCCAAAGCCGAGCTTGGATACTGAAAGAGTCTTTTTAATTCTATTGTGGTATATCTGAGTTTGCTCATCCTCTTCTTGAGTAAAACCTTTAGCAATGATATTTTTCTTGACCTTTTGGAGGTTTGATTCTTATTCATAAATTATCTCTGGAACAACTACCTCCATTTTTGGCTTGAGTTGAGGAAGTGATAGAGATTTTTCAACTTTCTGAGGATTCCGAATAGCAGCGAGCACCCTCGTGGTTTCATGCTTTTTTCTTGACTGATTCATGATTTTTTGTTTATTATGCTGATATTCTTGTAAAATTGAAAGAATCTCCTTATCCTCTCTTAACTGAAGGAACTTTTTTCGCTAAGTGTTCCAATAATGATTTTCTAATCTTAACTAGCTTTCACTTTTCGGAATGTAGCCTGTAAGGGATTTATGTCTTTCATCTCTTGTGTACTTCTTCATGACTGGTCTATCTTGACTGTATTAGCTTTATTGATCAACCTTTTAACCCAAAACATAGTCATCGTAATTTTATCCTTCCTTTTAACTTTCGGTCTCCCCAGCTCCAATGCTGCTGTCAAGCCTACTTTATCTTTGGCAGGTGATTTTATCATCAGAATTTGGAATCGAGGGATGGGACTGTTAATCTATTCTCGTTCTGTAAGTATTCACATTACTATTCATTTTGCTATTGAGAAGTTGGGCAATACTAGCTGTGTTATGATGATCATCGTCAAAACGACTCTGCTTCATGAGTTGATAATCCTCACTGTTCAAATTTGAAAGGGACTTATCTGTGCTGATTGTGTAGAGCTGCTTTTTACGAAATTATTTGAGTTACTCAGAAGGAGCATTGTGATCTTTGTGCATAGTCCTTCCCTATTCAGTTTTCTACCGCTTATTTTTCTTTGGTCGAGGTAAAATTGGATCTGCTTTTTCGATTGATTTTCGCTTGAGGAAGGTGCCTTGAGTTGTGAGCATTTGACAAAATTAAATAAATTTATAAAGATCAAAATAAGGCTTTCTATCACAAACAGGCCATCAGTCTGAATCCTGTGTGTCGGCTGACGATCGAACATGATAGATATTTTCCGAAAGAGAGTATCAATCACTGAAGAAAACTCAGGAATAGGTCCCATTCAGTCAGCTTTTCATTACATTGAGAAGCAGACCTGGCCCAATCCAACAACAACGGTGTTTGATGGCGGAAGTTGTAGCAAGCTATCTGCAACTTCACGTTCAAACTACCAACAATTTTTCAAAATATTTTATGCTTAATAGTCGGTTTTCATTTGAGCCATAGTTTACCTGTTTACGAGTTTACTATCACATTAATCATATTTAGTAAGCAGCCCATGGAAGCAACAACCGAATAAAAACAGCGCTACCTTCGTGAAGAGATCATGCCTAACTACGATCCTGAGTAGTTCTTTTAATTCCTCACCGAATAAGTCAAGTTAAAAGAGCTCGACGTGGAGCACATATCAATGGATACTCTCAAAGAAGTGGTGCTCAAATTCAAACAATATAAATATTACCAAGGGGACTTCTCAAGCCGATAATAATCGAGCGTAAATAGCAATCCAGAAAGGGGCAAGAAAATTCAATGGGTACTTGATTTCTAAGACAGGACAAACACACAAATGTAAGCATGCTTTACGATTACGAATTCGACGAACATATCAAATGTCTGCAGGTTGAGCCTTTCTGTAAAGATCTGTAAGTGTATATTCCAAGGGTTGATGTAGTTCAGACTGAAGGTCTTTTCTTGGGACTTGGTAGCAAGACATAAATTTGGTTTGTTATCAAGACCAATATGGACAAAAGCCCAGTGAAAAGGCTGAATTAAGACTTCGAATGGCTGTCCGCAACAATAAACAAGCTATATCCTCTCCAAGCAGTAAGCGATCAATAATGTAGATTCCCTAGCTTATCATGCCTCATAAAGAACAAGAAGGAAATCATGATTATCGTCGAAAGCAGCTTTAGTAGTATCTTCAAATTCTTGCTTCTCGGGCTGAAATGAGACGATCTCACTTATTGTAAGAGTTCTTAACTTTTCCCAGTTAAAAGATGTTAAAAATGCGTAAAAACTATGATTCAATGAGTTCAGCCAAATCTCTCCACAGCATCAAGACACCAACAGGAAAGATCCACCTCAGCTTAAACAACAAGTTACGTACCTATGTTCATCACACGATGGACTATATGCGAAAAGTTCCTAAAATACACGAAGGAATCTCTGAAAGTGTTGGTAGAGTATGTGAACTTCTATAAGAAACAACAAAGGAAATATACAAAATAGTTGATCACTTCGCTTAGTTACATGAACATTACAACTAAGTCACAAACAAATCGCCTCAATTTAAAATCAATTAATACAGCTAAACTCTCATCAATATCAACAACTTTTTCCATTCATTTGCAAATGACCTGATGAATAGGTCCAAAACACTTGGATCCAATCTCAAATAATACTCCAAAATATCACTCAATTACGATAAGAGCATATTCAAATTGTACAAGTACCTACATGAGACAGAAAAAGACTACATTTCCTTTAAGACCACCCTGAACCGCAAGAAAGATAAAATATACCCTGAGGTAGCCAAATGGGAAGTAGATGAAAAGACTCTTTAGAATAGAAGGTTAAATAAAGAAGAAGCCTTTGAGTTAATGCTTCCTAAATAGACAAAACAATAGCAGGAGATGAAAAAATGGCTCGCCTATCTCTTCACAAATTACCAGTACAATTGTTGATATTAAGAGAATAATTCGATTTTTATCTCAACTATGAAGTCAAAAGGTATTGCCATGTGTACTGTACGTTCTGCTCTTAACTCCTACTCAACAATAAAACATATGTTGAAGAAATGACCAAATTCCTTGAGGAGACTAAAAAATTATAACTATCTTGAGCAGGGTGCATAAAGCACAGTGATAAGAGTTCAATAAATAATACATACTTGTAAGAATCATCTGAACTGAGTTGCAGAGGCTGAATGTTTCCATTTATTGTGTTTGAATTTAGTTGGTCTAATTCTTATATTTTTGAAGACCTTCTTTTCTTCAGATTGATTTTCCTTTTTCTTCTCCTCCTTGATATGCTTTATCTCTTCTGACAGAACCTTAACTTCTTTCAGCCCGACGTTGATCTCTTCTGAGAGTTCATAGCTGAGATACTCATTGATAGGTGTTTTCTAATAATTGAATATTGGCTTGAATGGCTTGCTCTTCTTGTATGGGAGGTCATACTTAGGAATCTTCTTAGTTATCTTAGGATTCTTTTTTCTCTCATTCTCTTATGGAATAATTTAAGGTTATTAGTAAATGTAGGGTATTGCGATCCGACAAAGCATGGACTTGTCTTTGAAGATACGTTCGCTGATATACTAATGGGTGGTTTATTTTGCTATTGATTACCGACTGCTATCCATTGGTTCAATGGTTTATCTTATGGCATCTGACTTAAAGTCGACCATAGAATTTCTTCTTATAAAGAAAATAACTAAGGAAGAAGAACATATTGTAAAATGATAAATTTCAAAAATCAACATTCAATAAACCTTCCTTCAACATCTGTGAATTGATTCTTTTCCATATTTCCTTTATTTATATTTCTCTTGGGGACAGGAGGACTATTCAGACCTTCAAAATCTTTGGACTCTTGCTTGATCGGAATCACACATTCTTTCATCATTAAATTAATATCATTCTCTTAAACCTAATCTACCGGTGGAGAAGTCTTGATACCATTGTTTACAACTGCCTCAGATGCTTTTAGAAGTTTCTTTGGTTTTTTCACTTTTGTCTATTTTTTAGGTTTTACGCTTTAATGAGTTGTCAACTGGATTGAATCCATTTAAATTACAATGTCTTTATGAAAATACTCATGAAGCAAAGCTTACTGAGCAGATATTCTTGCTGCAGGATCTTTTTCCAGCATCTTGGCAAGAAGGTCGATCTCCAAAACTGAGAGCCTTTTATATACTGGTTAATTCAGATTTATTTTGCAGCTTCTGTTATTTTTCAACACATCTTCAATCTTGGTGCCTGGAAAGACTGGTTTTTTGAGGAGTAGATAGTGAAAAATCACTCCAAGGCTAAAAATATCGCATTTACAGTTATATTTATTTTTGTCTTTTGAATTAAGAATCTCAGGAGCAACGTAGCCAGGAGTTCCACATCTTTAGTAAATCAATTTCTTAGCATTGATATTTTCAGTCAGACCAAAGTCTGCGATGACACATTATTAACTTGAGGGTTTGTAGAGAATGTTTTCAAGTTTGAGATCGCGGTGCATGTATCCTTTGGAGTGCATATATACCAAACCTTCTAAGATACTTCTCATGACAGTTCTGAGTTATCCAAGACTGAAGTTGTGGAGTTCTTTAACTTTATCGTAGAGTGGAATATCTAAAAGTTATAGCACAGCGTAAATCGAGTTTTTGCTTTCATAAACTCCGTAAAGACTCATAAGATTTTTATGTTCGAGATTCCTCATAACATCAATCTCATTTAACAAAGACTTTTTATTGAGCTCATTCTCGAAAACTTCCTACCTGCTAAATCCTTTTGCAGCATAATAGTTTTGATTTTCAAGACTCTAAATTTTGTAGACCCTTGCAAAACTACCCTCTCCAAGAACCTTTTTGGCTTTATACTGCTCATGGAAGCCTCTTTAATTGAGCCTTGACTTGAGACGACTTCTCCAAACAGGCAAATGGGACTTATCTTCGATTTATTTCAATTAAATATACTCTTATCCAGTATCTAACCTAATTCCCTGGCATTGTTCGATATTCCAGCCCTATTTATATATATTTTATGGCCTTATCATTTCGAAACAGAGACCAAACTTAAAAGGGATGGTATCTATAGTTTCTATATTTTATTGATTTTGTTTTTATACTATAATATGAGTTTCATATAGTTTGGCAATAACGCACACAGAATTTCCTCCATAAGCATAGTAGATTTTGAATAATGATTAAATGATGAAGGTTTGATCTTTGACCACTAATTCCGGCTATTTTTGAAGCACTGAAGAATATTTCATCATTTCGATGGTTAAGGAAGAATTTTAAATTGTGAATTAATTATAAATAAAGCTGCTGACCATAGCATAAAAAGGAACAGAAACCACAAATTTGCATCTGTACTAATTTCGTAATGCTTCGAAAAGAGGTTATTCTATTCGACTATTTTCCTAAAATCGATGGGCCCTTATCTTTATTTATTGTTACATAACTTACAGTTCTGATCTTTCTAAATCCAATCACAATAAAAATACATTTTGATGTTCCTTTGTACCCTTATTCATCATTAAGGCTATGCTGAGTCAGTTAGACATTTCAAGTAGGTGTTTCTGTTGAGACAGAATTTGTTTTATGAAAATGAGGTGGGATTATAGAGATGGTTCAGACCCACAAAGTGTACAGAATATTATCAAAATCAAAGGTAAATACAATGTAATGAAACTTTTCAACTATCAAGGCTTTTTAAAGGTGTGATACAAAAAGTTCGTTACTTTGAACATGCATTAAGCATAGAAGAATTCAAAAAAATATAATTTACAATGAGGAGACTGGTTAACTCTCTTTAGGAGAAGATAGTTCCTCTTTCAAGAGGTTTGATAAATGTTTTAAAGAGTTTGTATTTTTAGAAGTATAGAACTGAACCTGGACTACAACATATTGTTCTATAAACTTAAAAATAAAGGAAATAAATAATTAGAGCATAATAACCTTCTAAATTGAGAAAAATATATTGATTTAGTATCGGATGTCGTCTTTTTGTTATTCCTGTTATTTTACTTGTTTTGAATATCATGTAATCCGACTCATGGGAGTATCCAAAAAGAATAGTTGATGTCGATAGTTTATAGTTGATAGTCATCGTATCGTTATAGATAAACGGAATATAGAGTTTATATTTTCCAATGGGTAACGAAACATCAAACTTGAACAATCATCAAATCGTGACCTTCTTCCACCCGTAAGACTGGATGAGACTTTCATCTCGTCAGGATTATCAACTCTGGAAGCATAAGTATACTCACTAGTTGGCAGAAGTATATCGCCTTGCATAAATTCCTGACTAGAAAGATATGAAAATATACTAATTCCGATCAAAACATGAAGAAGTCATTAAGATCTATTTCATTGGGTAAAGCAAAGGTGACTTCTTTTGTGGAGGGAGTCGTTAAATCTTATTGCTCGTATAGCATATTCCTCTTAGATTAACTGATGTTGAAGAATTGACTCAATCATAAGGACTTACTATTCTGGTCTCTGCCCTCAAGGGATTCAGAAGCATCTAAAATTAATATGGAACCGTCTGGCCTAGAGAAGATCTGATCGGTTTAAATAATCAAGGAAAGACCAAGGTATGGCTTAGCAAGCATTCACAGTACAATTCACGAGATCAGGAGCATGCCAACTTCTACTTCGACACTGCCTTGGCTCAGTCTCGAAGAATAAAGCATCTCTACGATATAATCGAAAGAAAAACGACAGGATATCTATTACCTTACTAATTGAAATTGAACCTCCTTGATAAAAATGCCGATTACGAAAAAATACTGGTGCTTGTTGAAAAATATGCCAAAAGCAATAAAGTTAGTCTCAAGGATTATATCCGAAGAGATATCCTTGGGAATAGCAGGTCTTCAAAGATGAGACACTCTCAATTCAACATTGACAAGCAACAATATCCCGAACCTAAATTAACGAGAGTTGGCAGTACCTAACAACTGAGAAATGTTAAAAAATAATAAACAAACCGAATTCCTGAAAGGAAAAGAATATATCAGACTCAGTATTCAAAACTAATAGGCATCTAAAATAACATTCAGAACAATAATATTGCTCAAACAACAATTCCAACAGCCAACACAGCAAACACAAGACCGAAGATTACATTTTTAAGGCCGAGAGGTCCAATTGTTCCTTCAGTTCAGATCGAAAATAAAGAATAAACATCAAGAGGAAATTAGACCTCTCATTTGCTTGGAGATATACCAAATAAAAGGAAATCAACCATCATTGATAAATTTCAACTCTAGAACAGTCCTGACCAGTAATTATTGACTGGGAAGGAAGCAGCCAGATAAATCCAACCCCCAGTTACAATATACTAGCATAAATATGAAGATGAAAATATTTAACAGCATAGAACAAAATAAACTATCGAAAGGTAGAGCTTCAAGGAAGGAAAAAGGTAATTGATAAAAGATATAATATCAGCTGAGGTTTAGAAGATAGACAAGGAAGAGAATATTCCAAAAAAGAAAAATAATCATATTGGAATCAAGAAAATCGAATCGACTGAAGTCATTGCCGAAGATAACAATACTGACAGCTAGAATGAAAATAATATAATTGTTCAAAGCAATACAAATCCTATCCAATAGTAAGTCGAAGACTATCTTGATATTAATTTCATGGAAAAAAGTTTATCCAAAAAATTCTGTTCTCCTACTCCTGCAGAAGCTATTACACCGATAGCTGTCGATAACCATGAAGATGATATGTTCAATATTGCAAAACTCGAAGAAGGCCTTGTTAAATTTGAACAGTCACAAATATCCCAAAGAAAGATGAGGTCATCTCAAACGTCAGGTCAATAAGGCTAGGTTTAAGCCAGATAAAATAAACATGAGCAAAAGTAAGCTGAAGAGAGGAAATCAAAATTTGCAGTTCATCCATTTACGGTATCCGAAGCTATTGTTGAATAGCACCACTATCCTGAACAATAAAGACTACAATTCTTCAGTGCTGCCTCAACCGAAATTTATATAGGTGAAAGGGCAAATACTATAAGACCCAGCAGTAATTATTATTCCTCATCATACAGAAGTAACTTCAATTCAAGGGACCACAAATCATCAACTATGGATATAACTTACGACAGTCTGAAAAGACAGACGAAAACAAGGGATATTGAAGAGAAATATAGAAGACATGTCAAGGACAAGAAAAGCAAAGGACATCTTGTTTCATCGAATGAATTGGAATACAAGAAAGGAAGTCAGGTGTCTCAAGACAACCAGCAAAGGAAAGTTACCTATGACGAATTAAGATCCGTTCTTAAAATTTGATTTGTGATTTTCATAAATCGTTTTAGACGATTATCCTAATTTTATCTTCTTGTTGGCATTTCCTTGGTGATTATTTAAGGACGGCACAAAATCTTCAAATATATAATTACCCGCAAATGTCTAAAAAATTCTAGCATAATCAATCCAAAAGCTTGTGGAACTACACACTCTCCCCTGGGTGGAAACCAGAATAGGTTCAGATCTTGAAATTGGCCCTCCAGAAATTCGGCATAGGTAAGTGGAAAAAGATCATGAACTCCAAATGCTTGTCAGGCAAATCTATCGCTCAGATATACATGCAAACTCAAAGACTTTTGGGTCAGCAGTCTCTAGGAGACTTCATGGGGCTTCATCTTAATCTGGAGAAGGTTTTTCAAGACAATATGAAAAAAATCGGTGTAACAAGAAAGAATAACTTCATCATCAACACCAGCAACAATCCCACAAAAGAAGAACGAAAAAGGCAAATCGAAGAGAACAGTCTGAAATATGGCCTGAGCAAGGAAGAAGTGAAGGCAATCAAGCTACCAAGGTGGAGAACTGAGGGCTTTTTGACTTTGGACGAGATAGAAACTGATAAGCTGAGCACTTTGGAGAAATTGATTCATCTTGAAAATCTCAAGAAGGAGATCGAGATGAGATTAACGACTATTCAAAAGGGGGAATGATGATCGATGAGGTAGTTCATTATCTACATATTCTGCTATGAAGTAAAATATAATTTGTTCCATAATAGAAAGAATAGGGATGGACTCCTTCAAGTACGATGTCTTTAGCATGAAATCTCAATAGCTCAAATTCCACGCCTTCTTCTCATACTTGAGATCTTTCTCAGAAGCAGGGGTCGATACACTTCACAAATTAGAAACAATGTTCCACAAATAAGTCAAAAAGAAGAATAAGTAGAATGAGATCCTCACCAACATGAAAAGCATTTTGACATCCTATTAAATTTTCATCTTAGGTAAGGTGGTTTCAATACTTAGGTACCCAATGACTAATACAGAAATCAAAGATAGCTGTGATTTTGTTTAGCTCCCATAATTTGGATTTTGCATCGGAAAGGCCTTCCTTCAGATGATTAAAATAATCAAGTGGTTCCTTAGATCATGGCTTAGTATCAATAGGATCATTCAGAAAATTCGAAAAAATACGAAGCAATCAAATTCAAAGTAGAAACATAAGAGAACAAAAATACCGAAATGGAAGAGCCACAAGAGATTTGTTCTTTCTGTTAAGAGCTAATAAAAAATAACCCCTATGGAAAAGATAATAGAAGCAAGAGAAAGGCCGTAGCAATTGATGCTTGTGTCGAAATTTCTACGGCCAAGAAAAACTATGAAAAAGAACGAAGCCACATGATGGAGTTCCAATAAAATATACTCGAGAAATACGTAAAGAAAAACCAATTTAGACAATGAAAGAAATCAGCAGTAAACGATATATTACCTAACACAACGAACCAGATGTATTATTTGTTATATCAAGTTTCTTGCTCAGAAATACGCTGCCATGAAGCTTTAATTTTCCAATAAAGATAATGTGCTGGAGTAAATACTCAATGAATTTAATTTGAAAACAGAGTCTATTTCTAGATTTGTTAATCACAATCAAATCATCAGTTTGGAAGATTACAAAATGAGCAGTGGAGCCAACTATGATTTGATCGAGGCTGAAATGAAAATCAAGATAGCTGAAAAGTATGAGCAGGCGAAGGAAAGACTAAAAGATTTAGTGGCAAATAAATTTCATTAATTTTAGTAAAGAAAGAGAAATAAAATGCAGGATAAAAATATTCAAGCCAGCTTTAATGAGTTCACTGACAAATAAAAAATGGAGGTAAGAATAAAGCAACATTTGGCTACTATTCGCTCGCTCAAGAATGAACTTGAAAGCCAAAAATAGCTCAATTAAAGCCTAAGGAAGCTCCTTGAATCCAAGTCTGTAGAGTTTTAAGAATAATTTCTGAACTTCAGGAAGAGTCTTTTCTTCAGCAATAATCGAGAATGTGATTCTAAGACGTTTCTCAAAAGTTTAAAATCAATTAGAGATATCTTAGATGATAACAAAACCACTGAGAAATCTTTGTAAATTAAAAGCTTCAAAAAGGATGAGGATTCTGGAATTCAATCCGTCACTAAAACTTAGAATAAAGGCAGTATTTTGAAGGAAAGAAGAGGCAAGGGAAAGAAAAAGCATTCGATCAAATTTTCATTGGAGAATGAGCAAATCAGCTAAGAGGATGATAACATTCGATAAACAGTCTTCTCTGAATATGACAGTGTCAATGAGATATAGGCTTTGTTTACCTCCACTGCCACTCAAACCTAGCAAAGTCAGACTTCATACAGTATATCTGCTGAACATAGCCCTTTAAACAAAAAATTTTACTTGATTAGTCGATAACATTCTATTGGCAAAGAAACAGCTAAACTAAAGCGCCAATCAAGAGTAAAAAGATCAGGTAACTTGTAGGAGCTTTGTAATAAAAATTCCTTTAATAATTATTCACATGTTAAGAGCAAGGTCTATGAATCTGTTCAAACCTCCCGTCCTCTATCTAGTAACTATGTGAAGTGTAAGTAATCCCCGTAGCTGAATAAGCTTGTCAAAAAATTAACAGCAAACTACTTGTTTTAGAATAAACCGACAGACAGGTTTGAAGCAATATCAACACCCAACTCTAACATCAATCCTATCTTCTGCACAGTATATTCACTTACTTTTAGCAGCGAGGATGTCTTTAATCTATACCTAACGCAAAAGAATGCTCAAAATTATCAATGTCTACTCTACAGAAATTCAATTTTCAGCAACGTGAACCCCAAGAGAAGTGTAAATTATCAGAAGAAATTTTAGTCTTCTGATCTCGAATGGAACTTCAAAAAAGATTATGAAGGA
>Ga0100385_1003847_pt1 | contig 13168 bp, 9 predicted proteins | sample CryGeymeta201509_FD_81543 | JGI IMG/M metagenome (GOLD analysis project Ga0100385, IMG submission 81543) | Groundwater microbial communities from Crystal Geyser aquifers in Utah, USA - Crystal Geyser metaG 2015-09 | ecosystem: Environmental > Aquatic > Deep subsurface > Groundwater | place: USA... | reverse complement strand
GTAGGCATCATCTGCTGTAGCTCTTATTTTTTCATTGGTGTGACCGAGATAGTCTCCCATTTTTTCGAGGATGTAGTCAACCATAGGTTGGTAGTATGTGCTCGGCTGTGGTTTTAATTTTTTGAGCATTTAGACCAGCAGGTGAAAGGTATTGAGCAGGACAGTAGCAATCTTATCATCTATCAAATTTTTCACGACGAACAGACAAGCTCCGATAAAGTCTTGCCTATTATTCGTTCGTTTCAGTTCATCTAAGACCATCTCTATACCTCTTTATCGATTGGTGTGTGACTTTGAGAAGATATGTCTGAAGACATCTTCATCCAGTACTGAAAAATATTGAGAACACTAGTCATACAATTATTTGTTGAGGGGTTAGGCCTCACTCTATCGCTTTTCTTATTATTGTCCTTACTATTCAGGTAATTAGTAGGGATTGGGGTTTTTGTTGTTTAGTGGTCGGTCATCCTAGGACTCTTTTCTAGGGCGAGTGGCAGTTCCATATTGTTATTTTCTTTACGGCTGACGTGGCTTTTATTGTAAAGGTTGAGGAGGCTGTACTTGTTTGGTAGGCTGTTGGTTCCTATGATTTGTGACAGGAGATACAGCAGTGTTGACTTCTTACTCATACTGATGCTGATGTCTTTGAGGTTGTCTGGCTGGTTGTTGCCCACCTGTTCGTAATTTTTTGATTTACTCGTTTATCACCTTGGCATCATCGTAGTTTTAGCGCTTGATTGCTTACTGTTTTCGTTACTCTAAGCTAGTGATCTGGATGGAGATGCTTTTCAGCCTGTCGATCTCATCTTTGATATCTTTCGCCAGGTCGTAGTCCTCATTCTCAACTGCTCTTTTCTTCTTCAGCTAAAGATCTTTTATTCTTTGGAGAGTAGTCGAGTCTACCTAGGATTTGGGAGCTGAGTATTTTTAGTGGACAGGTGGCAGGTCGTCGCCTCTGAATCCATAGAAGGATAGACCGATCAGTCCGACCTGGTTAAACAAATTTTGATTGTTTGTGTGATTTTGTCTCAAAATCAACCTGATGAACCTCGCCTCAACCTCATTGATATTAGCTTGCTTCAGCTCCCGAGCTTGATAGTTAGTGTTTGCATTGGAGTCCAGTGATATTCTACCTAGTTTCTTCCAGTCGTCCCCCTCATTGACTTTGATCTCGAACTCCACCTTCGTTGCAATTTTGCTCTGATGTGACAGCACAGCGATCTGCCATAAATGTAAATTGTACTTTGTTTATTACCGAGGTTTCAACCAGTTCGATGACTATGGTTTCCGGATATGTCGAGAAACGTTTGTTTTGCCAACCTCGGGCCTAGGGAGATTGCTGGAGTAATTCAGTGACAGGGTATTATGGGTCCTAACTCGAGCAGTGGACGATGCGATAGTTGATTCTTTTGCCTTTTTTCTTCTCCATTTTAAATATTCACTCAATTTCAAATATAAACCATATATCAATCCTAGAGGCATCTCTTGAGCAGTTAAATTCACTTTTACTGATGCAATCCGAGAGTGTTCATGATGAACTATCTGAACTGTTCATGTATTTATGTGGAAACGAGTTATTGCGAGGGACGGTTTTATTAAAGAAATAATTGAATTTTAGACTGACGGGCACTGATCTGCAGACAGCTTTCTCTGAGCATGGAGAATTCGTGAATCATCATTTCATTGCCATCGTTGATGCTCTTGACATTTTTTATGAGCAGTCTATACTCTTTGGTCTTGTCCACACCGCCTTTTATTTCCTCGTATGTTTAATTCAAGCTTTTCTTTGCTTTTTATTATTCGTCTGGGTTATAGGAAAATTGAGTCAATTTTGTTATTTTAGACAGCACCTTCACTGCACAGGCCTCCATATATGCCCTGTTCTGCAGTCGATGGACCAAACTCAAAGATTTTTCTTCTTGTTTGCTCATTGTCAGATACTCACAAACGCTGACCACAAGCATCGAGTTGATACCAACTCCTAACACTGCCAAGTTCGAGGCTAGCAATCTTCCAAGTATGGTGGTGGGTACGTGTTAGCCATAGCCGATGCCATACATTGTGACGAAGCTGAACCAGAAGCAGTTAGATAGATCTTCAAAGCCGTTGGACTGAATAGGATTCACAAGGCTGACTTTTCCTTCTGTAATTCTGAGTCCGTAGCTGAAGACAACTAACAGAAACATTACAGTGACAACGATTGATCTGATGGGATAGTCACTCCAGATACATTTGATCGAGTACATCAAGCTATACTATATTTGATTATTGTTGCAGACCCGTTTGACTCGAGGCTTGGCGTATTTAGTCAGATTGATGATCGTTCTCAGAAAAACAAAGTATTTGCAAAGCATCAGCAATTCGAGGAGGTGATTGAGTTTGTAATCAAGAGTCAGCTGATAGAAATCATCGTAAACAGATAGTAGCATGCCTTTTGTGAAGACTGTAGGATGGATCAGAACTAGGAAAAGCTCAAAGAGGAAGAGAAACAAGGCAGACTTGTCAGACAATAGGGCTCGCATAGGAGGTGGGAATTTTGAGCTTGTTTTGCCACAGAAGTGGTATAAACTTTTCTGATCGATTTGCAGCTGTAAATCTACAATTTTCCTCACAGACACTAACACTCCTATATAATCACATACCTTACCCAGCACTACGGTTGACAGGGTCATCATCCCAAACAAAAGATCCACTATCCATTTGCCATCAGCTCGATCTTCAACTTAAGCCAAGAGAAAACCAAGATAGAGGATGACCAAGAGTACAAACAATATTTGTCTTTAGAGGAAAACCAATTTGGTGTAAGTGAATTGACTAGTCTCAACATTTTCAATTGCTGAATAGACCACTTCTTCTTCCTTTTTGGGCTGGTTGTTGGGAGTCGATTCTTTATCTTAGGCTGGCTTGTTCTTGTCAGTCTCGGTCATCATGCTGCTCCCAGAGTTTTATAAACTGGAGTTGACAGTGATTTTTCTTTGAGGTTTGATGGGATTAGTTGTGAAGAGATCGAGTTTGATCGGCTGTAGACCTTTTCTTCGAAGCTTCATATTGTTTATATCATTTTCTACTGCTTGCGCTTTGAATTTGTTAATTTGATTGCAAGGGTAGTGGACACAAATAATTCAAAATTGCCAAACTCTTTGAATTTCAGTTCACATGACATATTATCACCAGCAGTTCTGACCCCTTTTTCTTTCAATTCCAACGAGTCAACTGCAGGATGATAATAAGGCTATTTCAAGTTGTGTAATTTATAAATTTTAAAACCAATAGTGATGGACATTGAGGAGTAAGATTTCCCCTGTTTCGAGGTGATCATCGAGTAGGACAACACCATGAAACAATCGGTCTTCATGTAAGTTAGTTGCTATGACAGCGAAGGTCAGTAAATTTACTTCCCCAAAGAGGATCTCATCATCAATAATAGTGGCATCGCAAAAATGTCCAATCCCAACTCTAAAATGGATCGCATCAAAATCAAGACAAAATATTTATAAGTTTGTCACTTTATATGCAGGAATGCGAGACCTTGGGGAGTGGCAGCACGGCTGTAGTTCGCAGAGCTATCTACAAAGAAGGTGGAAACGAGTATGTATTTGCTGTGAAATCTATTAACGCCGTCTAGCAGGAAGAGCGGAAGCAACTGCTCAACGATTTGAGAGAAAACATCTTTGGAGGGTACTGCGAGCACATGGTCTAGTTTTATACCTGTTTTTTCAAAAATGGTCTGGTGAAACAGGTCATCGAGTACATGGACATGGGTACTCTTAAAGGTATCATAAAGCTGCTCCAAGCCGGCAAACTGTCCCTATCCGAGGCATAGATAGCCACAATAATGGAAAAGGTAAGCCATTGCAAATGCAGATCTTGCTAGGATTGCACAATATCCACACTGTCAGAAAATCAATCCACAGAGATATCAAACCTGAGAATATTCTCATCAACAGCAAAGGAAATATTAAAATCACAGATTTTGGAGTTAGCAAGTGTATTTAACATTCTACAGGAAAATCTGTTGTCGGATCAATTTCTTATATGTAAATAGACGAATATGATAGGAGCCCTTAAATGTTGTCTCCCGATCGCAAGGAGTATTCCTACACATGTGATATTTGGAGTGTTGGCATTGTAATGTATGAACTGGCCACCACGAAAAATCCATATGCTGATGCTCCCGGAGCAAAAGTCAACTATTTCAAAACAAGCTTGAAAGTATTGCAGAGCCCTCCTCCTGAACTGCCGGCAGGCAAGTTTTCTCCAGCAATGGCAGACTTCCTCAAAAGATGGTACATATCACTTAATGTTCAGCCTGGTCAAAAACGATAAAGAACGTGCCTCAACAGAAACCCTACTAAATCATCCTTGGATCATAGAGAACAAGCTACCGAGTCTGATGGAGCTCATAGAGAAGGTGCGTCAATTGAGTTGATCGTCATTGTGTTCAATATTTATTTTATTGTAGACAATAATGAGCAATCAAGAGGAGGAGTATCTAAGAGCTGAAAGGCAAAGAAAGAAGAACCTATAGCATTTCATCAGCAATCAGTAAAGATTTTCAAGCAACCAGGGCCATGTATTTAACGGAAAACAGCTGACAAGTAACCGTAAGGCATCTTACCCTTTTGACAATGATTAGAATGATGGTCCCAGATAGGGAAATTAGAGGTACTTGCCAATTGTCAGTCAAAACAGAAAAAGCTATGATTTTGATGAGGTCAATCGAGATAGATTTGAAAGAGAGGCCGAAGATGATAAAACTGAAGTGTATCTCAAAAATTGTGAATAAATCATCAAAAATCTTAGAGAGCTCAAACAAAAGAAAAGGAGTCTGGGAGAGAGAAGACTTATGACTGAACCTTATAGTCCGAAAGGGCAAAGAAGCTAGGTGTATGGTAACAAAGCCAACAGCAGTTTCTCCTCACACGGTAAACCATATAATAAAGTTCTTCCGCCTCTGGAAGATTATAGAACTCCCATTGCCAGATCAAAATAGTATGGGGCAGAAAGTAGCAAAAAATCATCAAGGAAAGGGTCACAAATTTATTATGTCAGGACGAAGAGCTAAAGTCGCTCAAGTCAAAGGATTAACTCTTTTTCTCTTCCGGTAGCCAAAGATTCCAAGAAAGAAGGAGAACAGTAGTCTGAAAAATTACCATGGTTGCCTGAACAAGAACCTGTTTCTGAATCTCGTTCGAAGGTACAATAAAGCCGAAAAAAACCTCAATAATCTACCATTGAAGCTTAGTACGGAAAGCAAAAGTAACAATTTTACGAATGCATCACCTAGCTCACTAAATTCTTGAAACAGCAAAATAATTCAAGAATATAGGTTCATCAATAGCAGCAAAATAAGGAGAATAGTCTGGGAAAGCCTTCAGAAAGCAGAATGGTGGCATCTTAATAGAGCTCAATTCATGCCAAATCGAATCACGAATAGAAGAGGGAAGCAATTGAGCCTGAGATGGAAGTAATACCATCGACTCATAGCTAAGAGACATAAAAGAATAAGGAAAAAGATAACAAAGAATAGAAATAGAAGTTCGCCAATCTCATCGAAACTACTATCAATGCTCTGAGACAGTTAAAGGATAGAAACAATCAATAACCGCTGACAAGTTCAAGAAAAAGAAGCAAAGTGATCAGCAATGCTCCTCTTTCGAGGATCAAATAAATCTAAAAAACAAAGGAGGAGACCATCGAATCGCATAAAGAGGACAATATCTGGCCTTAGATAGAAAAAGGAAGCAAATAAATTTCTGAAAATGTAAATGACAAGAAAAACCAGCTCCTTGAGATGCTGATGAAGCATATCGAAATGCAGGATCACAAAAATGACTAACTGGCCTTTTGTCTTAAAGAATTGACCAACAATCTCAGGGACCAAAATCATTAGTTTGAAGAAGTAATAAATAGTAGAGAGAAGCCAAGAGAGTAAATAAAGAAAGAACATTTAAGGAGTAACTAACAAAAAGTTGAAGAAGTTGTCAGTCCAGAGATTAAGTTAGTCTAGCCATATATATCTGATATCCAGACCAACAAAGAAGTAGTTCACTAATCTCCTCAGGAATCATAGAAAGTTGAACAAAAAAAACCCGAAAACTCCCGATCGAAACCTGAGTAAAAATAACCCATGGACGAGTCTTCACCAAGAGTTAAAAATGCAGTTATCAAAAATTTAAAGAAAGCAAGGCTCAGAGGCAGCATGTTTTCTGAGAAACTCACCACCTTCAAAAAGCAGCATCAAAAAATGAATTATTACATTTCGGGTAAATCCTAATCTACTCGAATCAATGAGGCTATTTAAAATGAGAAGAGTCAGCCTCCTATCATAACTAGTGATGTTGCTCCATCCAACTGATATCATTTTATTTTTTCTGCTTGACCTGATTCTATAAACAATAGTTAATGATATCCGTCGAGCCTAAGAATTCCAACTTCAAATCCCTGCAGCTTCTCAAAACTAACATAGCCATGACTAGTCGAAGTACTCATGGCGAGGAAACCCGTCAGTCAAATGGAATACGAGTATCTCCATGGTCAGGGGACGAGTATTACAACAAGCTGAAGAAGTAAATCCAGAATGACAATTTGAAGAAAAAATCACAAATTGCACTGTACGATCGTTTCTTTCAGGACGATGTTGAGCATGAAAGAGGGAGGGTGAAGACTGTAAATTTATAGATGAGTCCTGTTGCAACCTAACAACTCAAAATACAGTGGAATAAAATTATGCCTAAGAAAACCTCAACGAAGGTTCTTTTTAGAGAGCTGAACCTCATAGAAAAGCTTTAAGCTCAAGATAAGATATAAAAGTCGATGACCAAAAAACATAGTCAAGTTACAATTATTCACAATAGGAAAGCCTCGCTAAAGTATTTTCCACAAGCCAAACCAAAGAAGCCAAGACTGCAGACTGACTATGACTACCACAATATGAAAAAGCTAGAAGAATCGAGAAGAGAGATGGGGAAAGGAGATTTTGCAAGGAACAGCTTATTTTATTTTTAAACCAAAAATAAGAGTAAATACAGTCATCGTGAAAGAATGGTGATGAAAATCAGAAATCTGGAAAGAGGTAGGGTGGATAGGGCTCTGACTAATCAGTATTGATTGGAAGTTCACAGTAGAAATGATTATAAACAGATCTAGATTTCTTATCAAAGATAGATAAATTTATGGCTGAATGTGAGGAAAATATAACACCAACAAAAACAGTTGAAAAATAATGCTCATAAGATAGGGTGTCTGCTGAAGAAGACAACAGCTTTGATCCTGACAGTCCCAACCAGAAATTTTTCAACCTCAAGGATGTCAAACCTCTGGATCTGAAAGGTAAATGGTTGGGAAATACACACTAAGTGATTAGCAAATTTAATCAAAAGATGAGCGAGTTGACTAAGGAAAAAAAGTTGATGAAGGAGGGTTTTAGGGAGTTTGCTGAGAATTAGCACAGATTTAGAATAAGTTCGCTGCGAAAGATCAACTTTCACTTCGGTACTTTGAATTTGATTCAGACAAGAAAGCTCTCTATTTGGAGTTTATGCAAAAATCAAGAAGAACAATAGAAAAATTACACCCCTCACTGATCCTAAACATTTACAGCTACATAGAAGCCAATGTTTTCTTTGCTATGGCAAAAGTGCGAAGAGTCTCTCAAATCTTCAATTTTATCTACAAAAACTAGCAAATATGCAAATTATTCTCCCAGAAAGATTTCGGAGTGCCCTACATACCTTTGAGTGTGCAGGAGAGATGGTGCAAGAAATTTGTGGATTTTCTTAGACTTTTATTTACTACAAAGCCATTAACTATACTTCTTTGCTGCCTCAGAATTCGATCAAGGAAGATCTGGAAAAAGCTGTCAACTTTATCAACGAAACCTACAAGAAAGTCTTTGAGGTCAAATCTAAGGAAATCGGGTACTTCCAACTTGTAAATAAATTCATGAAAGCCCACAGAGTCGCAATTGCTTTGGAGTCCCTTAGTTTCGCAGATTTGGCAGTCACAAGACGGGCTTCCATTATTGCCTTTTCCAACTATCTAGCGTTCAATCCTACATCCAGACTCAAATAAGAAATAACTAAAACTAAATACTTGAAAATGATTCAGCTGGTAGATGGGGAAGACTGTCAGGATGCTCTGGTCGTCAACAGCAGAATATCAAACTTTCTTATCGAATAGTACACATACGAATTTGCTGTATTCGTTGATACTCTCAAAGCTCCACCAGCAATCAACTTAGCTGATGAGCCAGTATTCGACTTGGTGGTCTTTCACTATCACAACTCTCTCAAGTCTTTCTTTGCCAAAGGAATTTTCCTTTAGAATGGCAGAATTGAAGTCAGCGGAGTGATATTGGAGCTCAGCTAGGACTTAAAAGTGTGCAGACTAAGCTATAGTTTAGGCGAGCGATGGTAGACCGAAATATTGAACTATCACTACATGCCATCAGTAGGCGAGCTATCCAAATTCGGGCACAGTTACATTTACCGTTCCTAATTTTACTACATCCTCGTCATCAAGACAGAGCCTCTCCCTTAATAAGCATGATAGTGTGCAATTCATTGTAATGAAGCATTATAAATTTGAACTTTGAATCATGTAATCAACCGTAGCTCTAAAAGGAGCTCCTCTTCTCTAGGTGAAGCCTATTTAAAGGAGAGCCAACTGCAAGATCGTACAAATTGAAGATAAGTCATATCTGATCGGTAAGAGTTGTGGTACTCAGGAGGAATGACGGCTGATGCTATCTCTAATATGATCTTTGAGTTCAGGCTCAATAAAGATATGGAACCTGCTCGACTCGAGTGGAAGCAATTGCACTTCGATAATGATCTGTTCAGTCCCAGAAATTCATTTGCTTCTTGTGCAGCCAGAGGAAAGATCTATATCTGGGGAGGTCTGGAAATGGAAGGAGCCACACAAAAACATCTTTCAGATTTTCTAGAGATAGACGTATAACTTCCTTAAAACAGATCTAAAAAGGCAAAATGCGTCAGATCCCTCTAAAAACCAAAATAAACATCCACAGCTCTACACTCTTCTTCAACGATATAACTTCAGAGTTCATCGCTTACGGAGGCACTGACGAGAACACCAATTTACCAGCTTATCTTTACAAATTGAAATTTGGTGACTAACAAGAGGAATATGAATGGAAGCGTCAAAATGTGAAGTGTCCACAGCATCAAGGATTTGTCTGGCAACACAGTGCGACCCTCACCAAAAGAAGTTTTTTCAATGAGGAGGAAGGATCATTTTTGACTGTAGTTGGAGGGTGCAGACTTCCACATTCGCCCTATAAGTCAATCGTGGAAATCAACACAACCAACGGTCAGGTTACCAACTCTCTCGAAATCGATCAGGGTCTTGTTTCACATGACGCAGTGTAAAGAGGAGGTAGACTGTACATTTTCGGTGGTTCGAGTGGAGGCGATTTCAATAGCAAAATATACGTGCTCGAAAAAGGCAAAATTTCCAAGCTGAAAGGCCACAGGGCTATAGGTTGCTCCTGCTGCCTTATTTAGGGCAACAAGTTGCTCGTTTATGGAGGTGTATGCGGCTAGGTCACAATAAATGGTGCATTCATATACGAGTGAACATGCAATAATGAAAGTAATCAAACTAATCAGTTCTAGCCCTCCCCGATCCATCTAACGCGTCTGTCCTATTCCCAGATGCCTTCCTTTGACAGCTGACTGTTGATTACATAGGTACCATGGCCGTGTCTTTTGTCGTTTTTCCACTATCCGATGTATTGTCGACCATCTGGCCAAGTATAAGTGCCATGGCCGTATTTCTTGTCGTTTCGATAGTTACCCTCATATTTTCTGCCATCAGGCCAAGTGTAAATGCCTTGCCCATGCTTTTTATTGTCTTGCCACTGTCCTTAATATTTTTTGCCATCGGCCCATTAGCATACTCCATACCCTTATATTCTTCCGTTGACCCATCCACCCTGATAGATCTATCCAGTAGCATAGTAGTAGGTCCCTTCACCGTTTCTTTTGCCTTGTTTGAACATCCCTTCATATTTATTTCCATCGCTGTAGATCTCCATACCTGACCCGTGTTGCATGTCATTTTACCAGTACCCCTCATATTTGGCACCTGTCTTATTGTGGGTGTAGGTTCCATATCCGTTGGCTTTGTCGTCTGACCAGTCGCCTTAGTAACAGTCTCCGTTTGTGTGGGTGAATTTTCCTTTACCTTAGGCTTTGTTGTTTTGCCACTGGCCTTCGTAGATTGCTCCATCCGGCCATTTTTGTCTACCCCAGCCATCTCTCAAATTTCCCAACCACTCTCCCTCATACTCGATTCCATTCTTGAACCGGACCAGTGGTTTCCTCACTCTAACATTAGCATTAGTCTCTTATGCTCTTTCCTATCCCTAACCTTCATTAGCACCCTATCGGTTCAGCTGTTCATTTTTTCTGAACTCGTCATTGACTCTCAGCACGTCAAGGTCGACTTCATCCTAATTTTTATCTTCGGGTGGTTTGTTGAGGATAGCTTAGTCATTTTTATGAGGAGAAAGATCGCCTTAGTTGAGCTTGTTGCGATAGGAGTCAGGGACAGTGTCACAGAAACCTTGGCAGCCTGAATTACCCATTTGTGTTGAGTTTGGAAATAATTATAAAAGACGACCCTTAAACTAATGAAATAGAAGAGCATTCATCCATGATAACTATCAATCGTCTATCGTTATAACTTCAGTCTCAAACTGCTTCTGTTGGCTTTGCTTATAGTTTTGCTGTCTGGAGTTGGGTCTGCCAACAGCTTGAAGAGGAATAAAGGACTAAAGAAGGTTGGGATGAAATTTTTATAGATAGGAATGCTAAACAACACCTTTGGATCTATTTTGCCACGATACAATATATCTTGCAGGAGAACCTCCTATTTTCTTGAGAATGTAAACGATCCGATCACCATAAAAATGATGATTTTATACCTTTTCTTGTTTTGTAGGAATTGTGATCTCGAAATCCCTTGCAGATAAGTAAGTTATTCTGGCTGCCTTCTTGCTGTCTCTTCTTGAGGTGGTTCTGCTTAAGCCGTCGCTGTACTTCTCGTCATCACTTGAGCTCTATTCGTAGTTGGGACGATACTTGCGGTTTCTCATAACTTATGACAAACTATTGGCGGATATTTTTTTCTTAAGACGGGATGGAGATTTGTATAAAATGGAAGCAAATTGATCATTTTCATGAGCTTCTTCTCTTCTCAACGTTTGGTCATCAAATGATGCACAAGCCTTTAGTTTTGATTGGAAGGTCCCATAAGATACAGCAATGTCAGTTTATCTTTTTTGTCCAAGTGTGGAAGGGAGTGTCGATTTGACCTGGGTTATTTTTGGGAGTTTACTCCAATTAATTGTTTTACACTTTCCTAGCCACTTCTTTTATAGTGCTGAGCTTTCTTTCTGATACTATTGTTTATCCTCAATAGTTCATTCTTTTCCTCAATCAGATCTTTTTCCCTTTCCTATGCTTCCGACAAACGGTCCTGCATTACTTTCAGCTCGATCAGACATTTCCGATGCTCCTTCATGTAATTCTCAGCGAGTTAGCCTATTTCTGTTGTTTCTTGCTCCATGGCTTTGAATAAATGCATGGGAACGCACATCTTCGGCACGATGTGGTAAAAATCATTCAGCATGGACTCAATGAGCTGTGCATATTCAAGTACGGACTTGGCATGCAGTTCAGGTGGGTTAGCTTTGACTAACTTAAACAAATTGATGATTTTTTGGACGCTCTTGTGGAGGGAGGAGACTAACTCATCGTCAATTTTGATCTTTTAGTTCATCAATAAAATATAGGTCATTTACAAAGATTAAAACATGAGATGTCAACTTTTTTGATTTTTGCAGTTGATACAACTGCACTTTTAAGAACATTTCTAGCCTTTTTGGAAGCACTCGCAATAATTTTTAAGGCACTAGGAGCGAGAGCACTTACAGCCTTTTTCTGCACGGTTCTTTTAGGCGTGGACTGCTGAAGGGAATAAATTATGGCACTATATGCATTAGCACTAACTGCCACAGACTCTGCCATTAGCGAAGCATTCACAATAGTTGGACCCGCATTTTGATTTGGAGCATTTGCACTTGACTTTCCTATCATTTTTATGCCTTTCGCCATTGATCGACAGAAAATTGCAGATATTGCAATTTGCTTGGTAAAGCTATCAGTACTGAGGGTGATCGAGTTGATCTGATCTAGTCGATAAAACGGGTCGCTTTGGCAGTTTAAACTTTCAATTACTTCAGGTTGATGCCTTTCGACACCTACTAATTTTGCAATGGGTATCCGGAATGCCTAGCGAGGGATTGATTCTTTGGCAGGTTCTAAGATAGTTATTAAAAAATGATTAAAAGTATATTGAAGGGTTGTTACTTTTGCGTTTGGAGATTTTGGCAGATTTAGAGGAATGATGTGCTGTTTTGGACATTATTTGAAATATAATTTTGAGCCAAAAATATTTCTGTCATCTGTATTCAGCTTAGCCCCTGCTATCAAATAAGTATAATGTTATTGTTGTTGTTAAAAGAGTACTGGGTGCCCAATCGTGCCACAATGACCAATTTATCCTTTTTGACTGTTATTGTAGTTAATTCTATATATATCAGGAGCATAGTGACTTCCAACAATACCATCATAACTATGATAGAATTAATCTATATACTATAGAGTCACAAAAAGGAGGCATCTTTTTAGCTCATATAATAACTTGTATACAGTCAAGCCCATGGAGGCTGAAGATTTGAACACCATCACACTTGAACAAATGTCCGATCTTCTCAACACTGCCACAAGAAGCGTCAATCTAACAGCACGAAACAGTGCTCTCCAAACATTACAAGAAACTTGCAATAAGGGGAATACAAATATATTCATCAGAAAACTAATTGAATTACTGAAATGTCCTAATTAGGAGGCTCACTTTCAAGCCTATAGCTATTTGCTCAATGAGGTTATTCTCAGAACGAAGCGTATATGGCCTGGAATTTTGTAGGTACTTGAATAAGCATATTCAAGCATGCTGATTCAATAAATTCCCATTAGTAAGATCCTCAATCGGCAGTAAAATATTCTCAAACTTGCAGTCACAGTTATCTGCCAACCAAGCTTCCATAGATGGAGAAGTGAGTGGATCCAATCTAACT
>Ga0100385_1003838_pt1 | contig 13186 bp, 13 predicted proteins | sample CryGeymeta201509_FD_81543 | JGI IMG/M metagenome (GOLD analysis project Ga0100385, IMG submission 81543) | Groundwater microbial communities from Crystal Geyser aquifers in Utah, USA - Crystal Geyser metaG 2015-09 | ecosystem: Environmental > Aquatic > Deep subsurface > Groundwater | place: USA... | reverse complement strand
TCCAGGCGCTCGGACTACCCGAATCCATCTTCATCACTCCCGTACAAACCATCCTTAAAAACAAAAATTGACTCAATAAATTACTTAAAATCGATCATCCGAGTTCAGGAATGTGGGTTTAAATCGTTCCAGAATTTCAATTGATAATCATTATTTCCATCGTTATTTACATCAGTTAATGAATTGTTGAAAAAGTAATTCCCATTCATAATTTTGTTGTCACTAAAGATATCAAAATCTCCTCCTGGAATTGCAGAAGGGTTAGTTGAGGATAAATTCCCAATACTATAAGTACCATCGGCATTTAATGAACTTGACCACCCATTTCCTACTTGACTTCCTGATTCAATACTGTATCCATGTGCGGCAGAATCTGTTGCAAATGATCCAAAATTCCCACCATACTGTGTTTGAACTTCTGGAATTGCCCATAACATATCATCAAGTTGATGTTTACCTAATAAAGATTCGTAATTAATTCCTTCATCACCATTTCTAAAATCGTAATCGTGAGCAGTAATAGTTGCATTACTTCCAATCCCAGTAGGACTTTCGATAATAATACTACCTTTTGCTGGTGATGCCATAAGTGCTAATGCTGCTGCTGATAAAGCAACTCCATTTTGTAATTTTTTATTGATTGTCATAGTTATCTTCACCCTTTTTTTGAGGATATCATCTGTAACGCAAAACTTATATATAAATGTTTCGATAATATTACTACGTATAAGTGACAACTATTTTTGATGTTCTCATTTTTGCGACCAGCGTTGCGCGGCGTGCGATGACGCGGGCGAAGCGCCGGATGAGACGGAAAAGCGGGTTGCGTGGCGTGGGTGCGCTCATGTTGTGTGGCGTGCGTTGAATGGAATGCGATGGAATGCCCGGAAGGGTGCCCGAGGTTCGGACGGTATTCGGATCGGACAAACGGAATGAAGGATTTTCCGGCGGATGTTAAGCTTTAGTCGCGCGGATACGGGGTTGAAGATATCTTTTTTAAACACCCGCTATCGCTAGAGAGCAGTAGAGTAGAGGAAAAGCGCAGGACCTTCCCTCATGATCCAGGCAAAAACGGTGGGTCCCGGACGTCTTCGTTACCTTTGTTGCCTTCTATAAGAAACCACACGGTTCAGATAAAAATTTGGCACAGAAGCAAACGAAGACAACGAAGGTGAGGAGGGTGCTGATAGGTTTTAAAAATAAAAATCAGAGACCCTCGGGTCTCTCCCCGCCGAAGCCAAGCCTCTGTGCTCTGTGTCCTCTAGCGACCAACGGGAGCGCAAAAAACAATCCATGCACGCATCGCCCGGCGAATGCCTTTTGATAACCGCCGACAAATGTTTCGCATCAACCGTGTGAATGATTAAACACCAACCATGGCATCTCGCCACCTCCACGCTATACTGGGCCTGCGTGCCCGCTAATTTCCCTGCGCCTCAAGAATTCATCGCTTCGAGCCAGGACGAGGCGATTTCAGCGAAATCGTTGTAGGTCAGTTCCTCCTTCTCGATTTTCAGTTTTCGACAGAGTTTGGGCAGATCCTGTTCGAAAGCCAGGTAGTGCTCGTGAATCGCGTTTCCGCCGGGAAGCGTTTTGCGCCCGGAGGCATCGTTCAGCCAGTCTCTGACGACTCGGATGCAGGTTTTCTTATCGTTGCCGTGCGCTTTGACGTCCTGGCCGCCGATATCAGAGATAAACTGCTGGTACCGGTAGCGCTCACTGTCCATGATCAGGCAGCGTTTATCACGCTGTGCGTCATGGCCGTAGCGTTTTGCTCCGAGGAAAAGGCCGAGTTCCAAGGGCATATTGAAGCGGGGGAGTTTGTTCTCGTTTAATTCGACGCGAGAGAGATCGTGTATCCCGAACTTACTTTCTTCGATAATCCGCTGGATCGTCTCGATGCGGATGACGCCGGAATCCGTGACTTCTTTGGCGCACCTCGGCGTGAAGCCGCAGTCGAAAACGGCGAAAACGATCGCGTCGAACAGCCCTTTGTATTGACCATCGAACGGACAATTTACAAAAACATGGCTCGGTTTCTGGACGCTCGCCTGGGCCACAACAAAAGCAGTCCAGTGGTTGATTTAAGCCGCCTTGCGATCGGCCACGACTTCTTTAACGGCTTTCTTGATCGCCTTCTTGGGGAGCTTCCCCTTTTTGGGAGCGGGTTGTATGGTGCGCTGGGTCATGGTTTCGGTAATCGTCGTGTTTACCAAACAAGGTGACAACAAATGTTTCCTTCAGTCAAGCGAGTTCGTTGAGGATAGGACTTCTTTTACGAGCTGAACAGGCACGGGCGGAGTCGCGAATCGCCGGCGGTAGTTCCTCGAAGAAACCGCCGGGGTTGGGCTTGCAGACAAGAATAAAGGAAAGAATAAAGGACACCCATTGCTTGCGCTGGATTTCAGGACAAAAGATGTGGGTGTTCTTAAGCTCCTATCTCGCCGTCCGCTATGCGCGCTTGCTAATGGACGATTTACGTTCCGGACCGATGGCCAATCCCGAACTGGATTCGACCCGGACGCGGGCGCACAACGCACTGATTGATGGCTTGAACATCCTCAGCCGTCAGGCCGCTCAGTCGGGGGGGAGAAACGGGGTCAGTCCAAGAATTCATAACTCTCTCAATCTTTCCGATAAAATGAACTATCAAAAGTTAACAGCATTAGTAATATTTCTTGGACCCCGCATCATCTCGGCGCGATCACCCACCCCGCCAAAAAAATTCCCGACGCGGTTTTTTGAACCGAGCGCGGGATTTTCGGGGGCAAAGTTTTCGTTGTGGGCGACCATGATTAAAGATCGCTAACGCTAGGCGACAAAGGCGGCTAAAGGAAGAAAAAAGCGTCTTAATCTTCCTCGACGATAAAGCCCATTTTCCGCTTCTTGACCTTCTCCTCCGGTTCGTCGAGCAGACATTCAATCGCGTTGACCAGGGCATTGATATTATCGTCGTGACGGTCGAGACGCTTTTCGACCTCCATCAGCTTCAAGGCTAGCTTGCTGTTACCGAGGATCGTTTCACGCAGGCGCACGAAGGCGCGGACGATGTAAACACTCATCTGGTTGGCCTGATCGGAGTTCAGCACGTTGGCCGCCATCAAGGCCCCGTGTTCGGTGAAGGCATAAGGCAAAACCGGCGAGTATTTGAGTTTCTCAAGGTGGTCACAGTTTGTGACCACCTCCTGTTTCTCTTCCTTGGTCAGTTGGAATCGGAAGTCAGCCGGGAACTTGCTCTCGTTACGCTTGACGGCCTGATTGAAGACTTTCGTGCTCACCCCGTAGAGCGCGGCAAGATCGCGGTCGAGCATCACGCGCTGGCCGCGCAGGCTCAGGATAATCTCTTCGATAAATTCGGCAGGGACGGACAGTTCGTTCATCGGCATAGGGGGTGGGAACTCCGTTTAGACTGACGCCTTCATTCCGCCTTGCAGTAAATTCTCCCAAATCCACTCATTCGCTTCAGCCAAATCTCTGCTCTCCATGCGCGAGCCTCGATGCCGACTCACACTACCGACTTACCGAGGTAGGCCAGCAGCCACATTTCCTTCCACAGCCGGTAGCGGCCGTTGGAGGAAATCTTGCCTGCTTCCTCCTGCTGCGGGCGGGGCACCAGGAAACCCGTTTTCAGGTTGAGGCGCTCGAGGATGCGTTGCTGCTCATTCATGTCCTCCAGCGGGCTGTTTTCGCTGGGGATGGCCTGGATATCGCAATTGTCCACCCGCTGCTGGTGGAGGGCCAGCAACTGTATCAGCGAGCCAATCAGCGGCTTACGGACCAGTTGCCAATTATCGGGATAGTAGCCGCCGTAAGGTAAAAATTGATTATCGGTAATGAGCCGTTGGCCGTCTTCAGTGAACGTTTGAATCGAATAGCAGGCCGTTGAGCCGCCCTGTCGTTTTGGCAGAAACAGGATCTGAATCCGGATGAGCCCGTCGGCACTCTCATAAATGGACGCACGCAAATAGGTGCCTTCAAACAACTCTGCCTTGAGCGCCTCGACCCGCTGGTAGCCTTTTATTTTCAGCCATTCCTTCATATCGATAAAATGCTCTTCCGCTGGCCACTCGTCGCGATCCGCATTCTCGCGGAAACTGGGGAAAAGCGGCAGCTCACTGCGGCTGAGTGCCTTGATGGCGAGCCAGTTATACCCCGTATCCAGCACAAACCAAAGCGCCAGCCCCGTCACAAAATGCACCCAGGCCGGACGAAAAGAGAGCGCAAACACATCGAGCAAGAAGGCAAACAATGCGGCAAACAGCCACCAGCGTAACCAGCGGCTGAATACGTGCAGCACGGGGCGTTCCATCCGGCCCGCCAGCAGCGATAGCAATACGGAAAAAACAGCCAGTGCCAACAGCAGGTATTCGAACTTCAATTCAGCTTGCATTGTATCTCACGGGAAAGAGGCCCTCCGTCAACCGCCCGCTTGAGTCCACAAACCAAAGCAGCACAAAATCGTCCACATCAGTTCAACCGCAGCGGCATGATAACGCAGATAAAATTATCCAGTGTCTTGAACAGGCCGGGGCTGAGCTCGTCCTTGAATTCGAAAAAGACCTCATCTTTGGTCAAGGCCTTGAGCGGCTCCATTAAAAACTGCGGATTGAAGGCAACCTGCACCTCCGGTCCATCGTAGGCAATCGCCATCGACTCGTGGGATTCGCCATATTCACTGGAAGAACCGGAAATTTCCAACAGATTTTTGCTGACCTTGAGCTTAACGGAGTTGTGCTTTTCGGAGACCACCAGTGCGGCCCGGTGCACACATTCCAGCATCAACTCACGCTCGATTTTGACGCGGTGCTCCGTCTCCTTGGGGATTACCTGACGATAGTTAGGATAATTTCCTTCGACTACTTTGGACACCAGATACAGATGATCGATCAAACCGGAATCGCCGGAATCGTCGATCGCGATTTCAAAAGCTGCCTGCCGGTCGTTAAAGGCGATTTTCACATTTTCTCCCTTGCCCATCAAGCGTTCCAATTCGGCCACCGTTTTGGCCGGCAGGATCAAGTTGCCCGCATTGTCTTCGCTGATTTCCGTTTCCAGCGCGGTCAGGCCCAGGCGGCGGCCATCGGTCGCCACCATTGTCAGTTTTTCGTCGGCAAAGTTGAAGTAAACCCCGTTGAGAATGTAACGGTTTTCGTCGGTCGATTGCGCATAGGACACACTCTTCAACATGCTGACGACTTCGTTTTGCTCGAGTTCGAAAACCTTGCGGTTTTCAAAGCTGGGCAATGCCGGAAACTCTTCAGCACCAATGCCCATGATTTTAAAATTCGAGCCGCCGGAAGTGATCTTGGTCTGGTTGGCTTCGCTGGATTCGACAAAGACATCGGACTGCGGTAGCTCGCGCACGATGGTGGCCAGCTTACGCACCGGCAGCGTGATACTGCCGGGATTGCTGACATCCGCCTTGATTCGGCAGCGAATCCCCAGATCGAGATTGGTGGTGGTCAGGGAAATATGGCCCTCGGCAGCTTCGATCAGCACGTTACTGAGAATCGGCATGGTCGAGCGGGTGGCGACGACGTTGAGAACCTGCTGGAGGCCGTTGCTGAAGTGATCCTGGTTGATCTTGAATTTCATGATGAATTTGTCTGTTTTTTAGGACTTACTGGCAATGCTTATATAAGAGTTCTTTTTTAATATTTAAATCTCTTCTTCTTAATAAGTGGTGTTGATAGGGAGAACAAGCAATCAAATCTCTAGCGGCAAGCAATTTAGGTCAGATTTTAGCGGTGAAGAACGCTGCGGGTATTTTGGTAATCGGGTGAATAAAGTGGACAAGTTTTTTTGCGTTCACTGTGCGTTCACAGTTCTTGACAACTTATTCACCGCTATTTTCGGCGCTGCGGGAGAGGCGTTTGCGTGCCCGGCAAATGCGTATGAAGTGGCGAACGGGTCCATAGCAGATGTAGCCAAGGAAGAGCAGTGCAAATGCGAGCTCTTTCATGACGAAAGCGATGCTGAGCCCAAAGATGAGGTAAATGAACGTGCGGAAACGGGTGCTGGTCTGCCAGTCGATATTTTTGAAACTGGGGTAGGGGATATTACTCACCATCAGCACCGCAATAGCGAGGAGCAGCGGTGGTAACAGAATGCCCAGCGCGCGCAGATCAAAACTGTTGAGCACCAGCACCAGCGAGGCAATCATACCGGCAGCTGCGGGCACGGGCAGCCCCAGGAAGTCTTTAGTGCTTTTTAGCCGGGCAGTCGGCGGGAGCATCGGATGCGTCAACACGTTGAAGCGCGCCAGCCGCACGCCGGCGCAGAGCAGATACACAAACGCGATCAGCCAGCCGATTTGCAGGAAAAAGGGATATTTTTCGGTTGGCGAGAGAATCAAAAATATCATCATCAGTGCCGGTGCGACACCAAAGGAAATAATGTCGGCAATCGAGTCAAACTCCTTGCCGAACAGGGACTCCCGGCCACCGAGCCGTGCGACGCGTCCATCCAAAGCATCACAAATCACCGCCAGCAGGATGAACCAGACGGCTTGGGTGAAATAATCCGAAACGTGGGCCGGATCGGTGACATTGTTGGCCTGAATGCAGCGTAGAATCGCCAGAAAGCCGAAGAATAAATTACCAGCCGTCAGGCTGTTGGGTAAGAGATAGATGCGGCTGGCTTCTTCAGCATCGGCATAGAGACGGCGGGGTGTTTCCTGGTCGGTCTGTTCAGACATACGATGCGGGTTGCGGAGCAACTATTCCTCTTTGTTTTCCTTCGCGCGCAGTGATTCGAGATATTTCCAGAAGGAGTCGTGTTGCTCCGCCAGAAATTCTTCGGATACAGGCAGCCGGGAGCGGAAGATGAAGTCGCTGAGCGTGTTTTTATGTAAAATGTAATGGGCGTAGAGCGCGTTGCCGTCTTGCTCAAAATAGATGCGAAACTCGCCGGCGCGGACACGATAGAGTGTCTTCCCGCCCCGGTGGAAGCGGCCAAGCTCTTCATTGGGCTGGTCAAGCTGTTGCTGCGTCAGGGTGCTGACCACCTCGACCAACAGCATCTGTGAGCGGGTATCGAGCTGATTGAGCTCGTGCATACTTTGCTCGCTGAAATTGACTTGGAACATGTGTGGATTCTGTGAAAGCTGTTCAATTTAGTTTTTCCCCAGCGTTGTGCAACTTAAGAATAGCCTTTGATGAACCGGACCAGAACAGAGCTTGTTTTTGATCAACAGTATCGCTTGTTGATCGATACCACCGATGGCGATGTACTCCGCCCGGGGCGTTTGTCGCTGCCACAGAATGCCTTCGTGGAATGGTTCTCATATCACAATACGGCTGTGTTTATGGCTGTGATCGCTGCCACGCCTGCTACCCGCAATCGTTTTTGGACGCTTGAAGCCTTATGCAGCGCGGCTTGTGCGGGTCCGTTGGCAGAGCTGCTGTCGGAGATGCAGGCCCACTTGCACCAGTTGCCTTATCTTGGTCAGGGAGATAATGAATACATCTATCGCTTCCGGACCGCCAGGGAGCGGAACCGGTCGGTGTATATTGATGATCAATCGGCAGCACTTTATCAAAGCCAACTCTGCGCTGCGATCAAAGCCGCTCGCAGAACCAAAGAAAAAAGCTCGGGCCAACCGGCGGAATTGGATTTTGGTGCGGTGCGGTATATTATCCCCAGCCATTTTGGATTCTGCCTGGGTGTGCAAAATGCGATCGAGCGGGCCTATGAGGTGGTGGCCACCAACCCCGGTAAGCGGGTATTTATGCTCAGCGAGCTGATCCATAATCCTTTTGTGAATGAAGATCTGCTGGCGCGGGGTCTGCGCTACCTGCAAACAGATAAGGGTCTTCCCCTGCGGGCAGATGGCCGCCCGGCGCATGGCATGGACGATCCCGATGCGCTGTGGAATCAACTGTCCGAACAGGATCTGGTGATCATCCCTGCTTTTGGCGCGACCAACGAAGACAAGGCGCGCCTGGTGAAGAAAGGCATTCCGATCCGCGAAAATGATGCCACCTGTATGCTGGTGGAAAAAGTGTGGAAGGCGGCCCGCCGTTATGCGGAGGAAGGATTTACGGTCCTGATTCATGGTAAATCGGAACACGAGGAAACCAAGGCGACATTCTCCAATGCGTCCAGTCACGGGCCTGCACTCATGCTGCGGAATCTGGCGCACGCAGAGAAGCTGGGCGCGGTCCTGCTGGCCAGCGGCGATGAACAGCGTGAACTATTCGAGGCTGCCTTTGCCGGACTTTATTCCCAGGGATTTGATCCGTCTGTTGATTTGGAACGCATTGCCGTGGTCAATCAAACGACCCTACTCCGAAATGAAACTCTGCGCATCATCGACTATTTGCGCGATGTCGTCGTGGCCAAATACGGTGAGGCCCAGGCCGACGGGCACATTTGGTCGAAGGGTAAGGGAGATACCCTTTGCTACGCCACGCAGGTCAACCAGGATGCCCTCCATAAAGCCGTGCAGGAACTTGTCGATGCCGCGCTGGTCGTGGGCGGTAAAAACAGCTCGAACACCTATCAGCTCTATCGTGTTTGCGAGCAGCGTTTTGGCGAACGGGCGCATTACATCCAGTCGGAAGACAATATTCTGTCCTACGATCAAATCCGGCATTTCGTTTTTCCCCATCATCTGAATCAATTGCCAGCTCATACCGAAATGGAGCGTCCTTTTCTCAGCCATGCCCAGCAGGTGCCGAGAGTGTTACTGACGGGCGGCGCGTCCTGTCCGGACGGCATCATCCAGCAGGTTATCAACCGCATCAACAGCTTTTTCCCTGCGGAGTCACTGCGGCCCGTCGGGCAAATTCTCGCCGCCTTGGAGTCGGAAATTTGAGAATTTGATGTTCAAGTTCTCTGCTCGTGGCACCTGTGATCGAGCTATGTAATTTTAATGACGGGGTCCTCTTGATTACATGCGGGTAGCTCATGCAAAAGCAGCAGCGGCATCCTGCGGCTTCAGCAAGGTAATAAGCGGCTGGAAGCACGGTTCTACTCTCAAAAAAACTGCCATTCGGGACGCAGTTGCGCGGCCCTGGCAAAGCCCCGCTAATGCATTACTGCCGAATCGCTTCAACATTGATGGTCACATCAACTTCTTTGCCAACCGCCGGCTGCCCGCCATCAATGCCCCACTGTGTGCGGTCAAGGGTGGTCTTAGCTTCCCAGCCTGAGAGATAGGCCCCTCGCATGCCTTCGCCGAAGCCAAGCAGTTCGACATCGAGCGTGACTTCTTTGGTGATGCCGCGGATGCTCAGGTCGCCGGTCACTTTGAATGTGTTTTCCGCTTCAGCCTGGGTCCATCGGGTGGACTTGAAGGTCATCAGCGGGTGTTTCCCGGCACCGAAGTAGTCCTCCTCCTGCAGGTGGGCGTCGCGCTTGTCGCTGTCGGTATCGACGGAGGGGATTTTGATCGTGGCCTCGACGGAGCTCCGGGTCAGGTCGTCGTGGTCCACTTTGAGGGTGCCTTCAAATTCGGCGAAGTTGCCGGTCGTCTTGGCTACAAAATGGCGAATGCTGAACTTAATCGAAGAGTGCGCGGTGTCGATCTGGTAGGTTTCGACATGGCCGCTTTTGTGGTGTTCGGCAAACGTAGCGGCAACGGCGATAACGAGCAGCGGGAACAGAGAGAGAATTTTTTTCATAGGAGAGACGTTTTGGTAGGATTGCAGCTGTTGAGGATAAATTAGATCACTTCCGGCAGCTTTTCCTTACTGCCTTTAGTGGAAAGAATATAGACGTGCTCGCCATCAGTCCAGGCCTTGAAGGCCTGGTCATTAACTTGATAAATCGTTGGCTGCTCGGGACGAAAGGAGCGGGGGCAATCCGATTTGCGCAGGGTAATCAAATGGACGACTTGATCATACTGGAAGCAGATCATGCTGATGGCGGCGCCGTTGTAGTCGAGTGTGAAGCAGCCGAGCGAGGCGTTGCCCTTCAGTGCGTTCGGCAAAGTTGCCGGGCTGGGGGAGCCGACACTGGCGAGGTAGGTCTGCAGTTCTTCCGGTTGGCGGGAAGCTTTGTCGAAGCCGCCACGAGAGCCGATGTCGCTCAGCTCACCGGCGAGAAACTGGATCATGTCGGGGATGCCCGCGCTGAGCGCCGGGCTTTCTGCCTGCGCATATTGGGCGGATCGTTGTTGCGGAATGATCGCGATGCTCAAGAGAATTGCGAAGACGGCCGCGATGCCGATCCACGGATTGCGCCACCAGTCCCGGCTGGTGGTGGGAACATCCTTTTGATCGTGCGCTCCGGGCAGTATGGCAGTGGTTGTGCGCTCATGTTCACGCGGTAGGGCATGCGCCCGCATGTCCGCCAGAATGGAGGCCTTCAGGTCGGCAGGTGGTTCGAGTGCGGCATAGGCTTGAGCGATACGTGCGTCCACGGCTTGTTGCTCGTCGAACCAGACCTGCAACTCCCGGTCGGCGGCGAGCATGCGTATAGCCTCGGCGACCAGTGGATCCTGGCGGTCGTCGTCGCTGCCGGGACGGCAGAGTTCAAGTATATGTTTGGCTTCGTCGCGTTCCATCAGTTGATAAATTGGTCGGCGGTTTCGGATTCCTTGCGCTTGAAAATTTCGCGCAACTGCGCCTTGCCACGCGAGAGGCGCGACATGATAGTGCCGATCGGCACATCCAGCACCTCGGCGATTTCCTTGTAGGCGAGGTCATTTAAATAAAACAGGGCCAGCGGTTCGCGGTAAACGGCGTCCACTTCCTCCAGCGCTTCAACCGCCAGATTGGCATCCAGCGAGCGGCGGACGTGCGGCTCCACACTGCCGCCGGCGGCTTCCAGCATCTCCGGTTCGTAGTGGTCCATCCGCTCGTCCTTGCGCTTGCGGCGCAGGAATTCGCGGTAGAGCGTGGTAAAGAGCCAGGACTTGACCTTGGTTTTGTCGCGCAATGTCGTGCCTTTTTCCGCGTAAATGAAAAAAGTATGCTGGGCGAGGTCGCCCGCGTCGTGCTCATTTTTGGCCAGACTGTAGCCAAAACGATAGAGCGGCTGGTAGTATGCACTCACGATGTCGTCAAAATTCGGTTCTGTTTCACTCATGTTGGATCCGATGCGTTGACGATTATTCCCGGGAAAATGCTGTGGTTTACAAAATCAGCATGGCATCGCCATAACTGTAAAAGCGATACTGTCTGGCAATGGCCCCGGCGTAAAGTTCCTTTAACCATTCAATGCCGTCTTCGCTGCCAGGGGTAAGGAAGGCCGCGACCAGGCACAGTAGGGTGGATTTGGGCAGGTGGAAATTGGTGATCATGTGATCAATCCCGAGAAACTTATGGGGCGGGTAAATGTAAATATCGGCCTCGGCTTGCACGTGTCCTTCGGGGGTCAGGCATGCGGGCTCGCGTTTGATGCGGCGCAGTGCGTCCTCGATGCTGCGGACCGAGGTGGTGCCGACCGCGACGCGCGGGCCGGGTCCGGCAGCCTGCAACTGCGCAAGCACTTCGGCGGGGACTTCATACCATTCGTGGTGGATGTTGTGATCTTCCACATGCTCGGTTTGCACCGGGTGGAAGGTGCCGATACCGACCTGCAGCGTCAGGTCATGGAAGCTGGCCCCGGCAGCTGCGAGCGCGGCGATCAACTCGGGCGTGAAATGCAGCCCGGCCGTCGGTGCCGCCACGGCGAGCTGTCGGGCATAGTCGGCGTAAACCGTTTGGTAGCGTTCGTTGTCAGATTCCCGGCGGGGGTCATCCTCGGCCCGCTCGATATAGGGCGGCAGGGGCATCACTCCCAGGCGCTCGGCGAGCGCAGGCACGGATTCATCCCGCTGCGGGCTGAAGCGCACCTGGTAATTGCCGTTGGCTCCGGCGGTGAGGACTTCGGCAACGAACTCGCCCGCATGTCCGAATTGTCCGGCCAGCAACGTCTTTTTACCGGGTTTGAGCAGACACCACCAGGTCAGAGCATCTTCGGACGGGTGCAGCAGCAGGCATTCGACTTTGCCGCCGCCCGGGCGTGTGCCAAAAAGGCGGGCCTTCAGCACTGCCGCGTTATTGCGGAAAAAGCGGGCCTGGGCAGGCAGAAATTCACCAATTTGCGCGAAACTGCTGTGCGTGACCCGGCGGCTGGCGCGATCAACCACCATCAGCCGCGAGTCATCCCGCCGGGCGGCGGGCTCCTGCGCGATGCGCTCAAGCGGCAGGTGGTAGTCAAATCGGTCAACCTTCATCGGTGTTGGTATTTACTTCCTTGTCTTTAGAGTAAATACTTTTATGTTTCTCCGAAATGTGATGGTGGGATGCAATTACGTGGGTATGCCTCAGAATTGGCAAGATCGGTCAGTCGATAGAGCTATGCGTAGTTTACAGCTTTAACACCCAATTTGCTGGATGGTCGATGTATCTGTTGTGGGAGCATTTCCAAACATAACGACACGCCCCGTTTTTCAGGTGCTATGTAACAATTACGAGACGGAAGAAAGGTTTTATTGACTCGGATTCACTTATCTCCTCTTTCTTTTCCGATGAATTTAAATTATACTTATCATAAGTTATTCTACTTTCAGCTTTTCTTCACTTTGGTGCTGTGCTGGGCCTGTGCCAATCCCTTGTCGGCGGCAGAGGCTGAACCCAACGGTTCTGCCGGAACCGCGACGGCACTGACGATTGCATCGGATCCTTTGATTGGGCCAGGTTTGTTATATGGTTCGGGCCATGGTGCGGTTGACCCGACGGAGGATCAGGACTGGTGGAGTGTGGATCTGAGTGCTGGTGACGAGTTGACGGTTTACATTGATAGCGAGGACCGGATCAACCTGTACACCCAGTATTATGATCCGCTGGAGAATTTTTTGGGTACGATTCAAGATGGCGGACCCAACGGGGATGACTATCTCTCTCGTCTGGTGGCTAGCCAGGCAGGCACCTATTTTTTCAGGGTAACGCGTACCTCCGGAGCATCGACTGGCAGCTATGCGATTCACGCGTTGGTGGGGCGCGGCGCCAATGCGGAGTCGGATTACAATTACGCCAACGATTCGACGGGCGGTGCGGACTCCATCACTTTCTCGATTGGGGTTGACGAGAAGACCGCCTCGGTGGTGGGGACGGTGTTGTCGCCGAGCGGGACGAACTTCGACGAGGATTATTTTGCCCTGGGTATTTTGAATGCGGGCAACGAGGTGGATCTGGCATTGTCGCTGCCCGGGGTCTCGACCCTGCGTGAATCGCGTTTGCGTCTTTACGGCCCG
>Ga0100385_1003833_pt1 | contig 13191 bp, 12 predicted proteins | sample CryGeymeta201509_FD_81543 | JGI IMG/M metagenome (GOLD analysis project Ga0100385, IMG submission 81543) | Groundwater microbial communities from Crystal Geyser aquifers in Utah, USA - Crystal Geyser metaG 2015-09 | ecosystem: Environmental > Aquatic > Deep subsurface > Groundwater | place: USA... | reverse complement strand
TAAAAGTCAAAGTGAATCAGTCAGTTTCCTGACGTGTAAACAACACAAAGCTTCTTATATATTCAGTGTGAACAGATGCAGAATAAATCAGTATTGAACTACTCAAAAAAACTCTTAAATATATCACAAAAACAAAGAGAAGCTGTTGTTATAGGTATAGACAAAGCACTTGATATCAGAAAACAATATGCTGAAAGTATAAGCCCTATAGACACATGAGAATATATATCATCTCACTATGTTGTAAAAACTATTGATACATGAAAGCAAATATCATGATCAAATGTAAATGATGCAAGTGATGCAGTTATAGTAGAGTTTTGAGTATGACGCACAACAAATCGGCATCGTGCAGACAACCTAAATCAGCCTTACCCTCAAAGAGAAGTTATATATAGGTGAGAGTGAGCAAATGTATATACAAGAACAGCATCAGACACAGCAGAACAAGTATCTTTAATTGTTATAAAAGAACTATGAACAGTCAAATAAGAGCAAAGTATTTTTGAGAGCTTTTGTATAAAAATAGCACAATTACAAATCTTTGTGAAGTATTTGCTGTCATACCTAAGTTAGAACCAAAATGATCATATATATACTTTGAAATTGTATCTGATAGGGTATCTTCATACAACAGCAAGTGACCATCAAGTAGAGAAGCTATTGCCCAAATGACAATTGTTGCACCTGTAGAGATAGACAACTTCAGAACAGAAGAAGACTATGTATACGATATACTTGAAGCTGTCAACAATGTACTTGTTCCTAGAAATAACTTGTCTTATATATTCGAACTTCCTTGAGAAAATTATATTGATATGATCATGTTATGAAGTGAAACTCCTATATTATACAACACAAAAAAAAGAGCCGTAAAAAAACAAAACTATTTAATCAAATATAAAGCATAATGAAAGCAATATTCAGAACAAACGTAAGTTATCATTGAGTGACATATTTTGCAGAAAAAGAGTATGATATACATCCTGGTGTGTATAGTGCTTTGTCTGTACATATTTTAACTAATGAAACAAAAGAAAAAAACACAGAAAAGAAAACACCTTGCAAAGATTGCAAAGGAAAAAAGAAAAAATGTAAAGACTGCTAATATTTTATATAAAAAAACAAAAAAATGACACTACAAAACTTATGACCAAGCAAGATGATATACTCTTCTTGACAAGGAACATTGCAAAGAGTCAATAACTTCGATTTTTTAGATCAATCAATGCTGATACCTACAAACACAAATCTAAACACAATAGACACTCTTTTTCAATCACAAACACGATCAGATTTCTGAGATTTTGATACATTTGTTGCCTCTTCTACAAGAGAAAATGAACAGACATACAGATCCCAAAAATGTTGAGTGTGAGTATACGCAAGAACGTTTGACGAACGTGCAACATTTGTTTTCAACCTACAAGACTACAACGACTATAGCACAATCACATCTGTTCTAGGCTCTAACGAACAATCAATCGCAGGTACATCTGTCAATGTTGAAAATACTTCGCAAGAAAATCTAGGTATCAACGCTGCACAATGATCAATAGTTGTACTTGACAATAAGAGTTGAGACTGATCAGTAGTTACATCAGTTACAATCAATCTTTGAGGTACAGTTAGTTGAGGTACAGTTAGTTGAGGTACAGCACTAATAGCTTGAACTGACTATACAGTTAGTGTAGATGCAGACGGTTCTAAAACAGGAAAAGTATGATATTCATATATTACATTTCTTGTTGCACAAACAGGGCAACTGTCAGCACAGTACACATACACACCTAGTGCTAGTAAATTTCTTGCAAACTCACTCAATACAAAATCTCTAGACTTCATGACTTTGAGAATATTGACTTGTGTGAAACAATGATATAACCTTGCATGACAAGCTGACCCGACAAAAGCTATCTACGATGAAATTACACTACATAAGTGTTCTATCACGTCTGAATACTCTACACCTTTGTACTGAACTTCAGACACATTTGCATGAGTTTCTTTGACTTTCGCAGGAGAAGAGGGAGGGTTGCTTTTCAAAAAACAATATCAAGTTACGATATAAACAAAGGGGCTTTGCTCCTTTTTCTACTCTTTGACACAATCTATGCTCAAGAAAATAACACCTTTAGTTTTCAAAACAAAATATTGATTTGCAAAAGTTGAATTGCAACAAGCAACAGCAAGAGAGAGTTTTGAATTTATCGAAAACATCAAAAATTGAGATAAGGATTATTTGCTATCTTATGTATACGATATTTTGCAAGGTGCAAATTATACATGAAAAAAAGAAAAAATAAAAAAAGACCTTATTGAAAACATAGATCAAACGATAGAAAAAGTAGCACAGATACAACACAAAAGACATACAAGTATATATAAGTGGGTAGACTTTGACAAGGTTTTTGACAATAAAGATATAAATAGATCAAAAAAGTGATTACCTCCAGAAGTCAACAATATATACATAGCAAAAGAACTGTGAGTAAGTGTTATTGATCTACACGACAAAGTAACGCTAGAAGAGTTGTGAATATATGAAGATGCTTTGTTATACAGCAATTTAGAAAAAACAGAAGAGGGTAGAAGGGTCAACACTCATGTACGGCATAACAGAACAACACAAGAAGAAAAAGAAAGGAAAATAAAAGAATTGAAAAAAAACAAGGATACTTTCAAAAAAGCAAAAGATACGTGAAATTATATATCTACTTTATCAGCAAGTATATAAAAATGGTCATAAAAACTGAACCTATTGTAAGTGAAATTAAATATAATGTTGACACAAGTTGACTAAAGATAGCAACTGATAACGTCCAAGAATATGCTCGTGATACAAATGTTTTGCTTTCAAAAGAAAAAGTAATTGACCTAAATTTGAATATATTGAAATATGAAGATAAGGTCAAAGAAGCTAAAGAGTTATTGAAAAGGTCAAACCTTGACAAAGATGTAGAAAAACAAATAAGAATAGATCTTAGAGGATATACAGAAAACCTTACAGAGGCAAAAAGGAGACTAAAGAACTATACAAATACATGAGACGAGACACTTTCTAGACTACAATCAAAATTCAACGATATAAACAAAACAATAAATAAACAATGATGATTTCTCTGAAAACTAAAAGATTGATTAAAGTCAGCATGAGCAGCATTTCTTACATTTTTCGCAGTAGATAGAGTTGTGGAATTTGGTAGAAATTTGTTCAACGTTACTTCACAGATAGAGAGTGTAAGGACTGCATTTTTGCAACTTATTTGAGATCAAGACAAAGCAAATAAATTATTCAACGAGATTGATGCATTCGCAGCTAGATCTCCTTTTAATAGGTTATTAATACAAAAATCAGCACAAAGATTACTTTGATTCAATTTCACAGCAGAACAAACAATAGAAGTTTTGAAATGAGTATGAGATTGAGTTTCAGCAATATGATGAAATCAAGAAGTATTTGATTGAGTTGTGCTTGCGCTTTGACAAATACAAGCAAAAGGAAAGGTATCAGCAGAAGAACTATTGCAATTAGCAGAAAGGGGGTTACCTGTATTTGATATTTTGAGGCAAAAACTAGGCCTAACGCAAAAAGAAGTGAGCAATATATGAAATGCCTGAATAACTGCGGCTGAGGGAATAAATGCGATTGTAGAGGGGCTTAATGAGAGATTTTGATGAGCTCTCGAAAAACAAACACAAACACTTAGGGGTAGGCTCTCCAATATTGTTGACCTTTCCCAAATAAGGCTTTGACAACTATGAGAAGCTTTATCTTGAAATTTCAGTGATGTTTTGTGAAAAATAAGTGAATTACTACAGACGGTATCACAAGAAGACGTTGTGTCTTTTTGACAAACTGTCTCTGTTATTTTTTGAACAGTTTTTCAAACAATAATCTCTTCAGTTGAGACAACTTTTGACGTTATACAAACAGCAGTAAGGTGACTGCAAGACCTATTTTCTTTTGTTGCAAACTGATTTTCAGTATCACAACAACAAATAGAAAATGCAAGAAAAAGCTGACTCAATCTTTTCGAAACGTTTGCTATTTGAATAAAAACAGTTTGAAAAACGTTTAATTTGCTTCTTTCTGTTGTTTCTGATGTTGCAACAAATTTTCCTGATATATTTGTTATTGTTGCGTGAAATATAGCAAAAATATTTGACAATTTGTCGCAAAATATAGTAGCATCTCTTGTATGATGACTTGATGCTATAATAGCAAAAGCTTCAAACATATCAAAAGATCTATGACTTTGAGGGCTGAACATTTGACCTTTGTGATGACCTTGATTTGTTTCTCTGACTGATTGAGTTCAGGATTTATGAGATAAATTCAAAAACACATGAAAAGTAGCAAGTACTTTTTTTTCTGACATAAACAATGAAATAAATAAATTAAAAAGTAATACTAGTTCTGTATCTAATATATGATGACTATGAGGTGCACCTTTTGTGATGCCTGAACTGGCACAACCCTCATCTTGAGGTATATCATGAAAATCAGATGTACGCAAAATAGAAAACATAGAAAAAGAAATATCTAAACGTAGAGAAGATTTTAAAAAAGAGAGAGAAAAAAAAGAAGAGGACAGACTGAAAAATAGTACAGATAGATTTGAAAAAGCTTGAAAAAAAATAAAAGATGTAATTGAAGATCAAAAAAAAGAATTAGAAACATTTAACGACGAGATTTTAAAAACAAAAGACACAATATCTGATCTAGAAGGGGCACTAGATAAGTTGAATGCAAACACACAACAAGATCTAGCTTCTAGGTTTGTAGAGGTGCAAGAAACAATAAATGATATATTGTCTTCTTGAGAAATATGAAATGAAAAACAAATATCAGACCTACAAAAAGAGCTCCAATTATTGACAGACAATACAACAGAAGAGGAGAGAAAAGAGGCAATTAGAAGAGGCTGATTGTCAGTTACTGAGTCTATACTTGAAAAAAGAGACATAGAGCGTCAAAAAATACAAGAACAAATAGATGCAGAAAAAGAAAAGCTACAATTACAAGAACAAGCAAGAGACTTGCAACAACAACAAATAGAAAAAATATATAAGACAGAAATAGATTTGCAAAAACAAGCTACAAAATCATTGTGAGAGGAATTAGCAAAAAGATTGCAACTTATAGACAACTATGGTAGCAAAGTGAACGCATCTTTGCTTTGACAAACAAGCACAAGTACGCAAGGTACACAAGCAAACACAAACACAGTCAATGTCTGAGATATTATTGTTAATTGAGCATGAGACCCTGACGCCGTAGCTAACAAGATTTTTGAAAAAATAAATAGAGCAAGTAAAAGTGCAGGTAGAAACAACATTTTATAAAACAAAACAAAAAATGGTAACAATAGCATGAAGTACGATAGCATCAAACCCTGTATCATGAGAGGTAGAAAACAACATAGACTGATTTGCTGTTGTTTTTGACAATACAGTTATTGCAGATTGTGAAAATACATTCATCACAATAGACAATAATCTTATAGATATGTGAAACTTCGACTTTGACTTCTTTTTGTCTCCTACTACAGACGGGTGATGAGTATATAGGCACAATGCAACAACAAGAACAATCAACCTTGTACTGCATTTTTTGTATGATACAAAGCAAGAGTTTGAAACAAAAGTAGATCATATCAAAGAGAAAATAACAACAACACAAGGACGGCTTGAGTTCAACTACAACGAAAAAAGACGTAGAATAAAAGCAAGTATAACTAACTTTTCAGAAAGGCAAGAAACAAAAAACCAAAACAACGCTTGATTGTTTGATGTATCTTTATCTTGCATATGAGATATGCAAGATAAAGATACAACATCACAAACAATATATCAAGTAACATGAAACACACAAATAACCGCTTATAATAATTGAACAAAACTAGTATACCCAAATATTTTGATAACATTTGGTGTAGGTACAAACTGTACACAATTCACTATAAAACATTGAGAGTATTCGTTTATAGTAACTTGAAGTTTTTTATCTTGAGATACTGTTGTTTTGTATTGAGAAAATGAAAACAAAACACTTGAGTTTGACGCATTCAAAAATTGAGTCAAACAAACAAGTTCTTGACTCTATCCAACAATATGAAAATGATGAGAAAACTTTGTTTTTGAGTTTGTTTGATCTGTTGTTGACACAAAAATATCTTTATTTTATAAACAAAAATATTGCTAATGATACGTAGACAGATTGTTTTTTATGATGTGAATTGAGTAGAAAAAGACAGATATGAAGATAATAGAATAGTGACAGACGTTTCTTTCTCAGCAAGCATAAACAATTGACCGTCAGATTTCGATCTTGATCTTTTCACAAGTGAATTTGATATAAAACAAGGGTATCTTGTGAAGTATTTTTTGTTTGATAATTTCAAAAAAAGCTGACGTCTTGTATACTTCTGATTTGTTGACAATGTGACACAATCAAGAGAATATAGAGAAGATAAGAAAACAGAAAAAGTAATAGTAACGATCTTGCATATAAAAAATAAACTAGACAAAATAGTGTTTCGTTCGTCAAGCAATTCTTTTATACCTACAGGTGAAGTAGACAGCGAAAGTTATCAATTTATGTTTGAAACAATAATTGATGCCTTCAATGCGAAGTTGCCTTGACTATTGTCTACATGAGTATTGTATTGACCTGCAACTGATAGGATTGATTTTTGAAACACAAATTGTTTTCAAGCATTAAATAAAGTTATAAACAACACACTATACACACGAGATATAAACGGTGCATGACAAATAAGACTAGTGAAAACACTGTCAAGTCAAGATACTATTGACACTTGATTGCTAATTGAGACGGATGATTGATTATTGCAACACCCATTTTGATTTTCTGTCCGAGATGTAAAAGAGTGAAGCGAAGCTATAAGAATAGACAATACTTGACGCTCTAATTATGACAGTGTCAATATGGTATATGTGAAGCGAATATGGATAGAAGTAATTGTAACTCCTGAATGAAACATAGAAAATAAAATACCTCAAGTTGAAATAGTAGAAGACATAACAAGTATATCACAAAATTGATTGTCAGAAGCTGTATTGGATTTGTCATCAAACATAAATTTTTTTGATTTCACGGCATGACAATGACTAGCGATACAAAGGTGACAAGAATACATAGACAAGACAAAAAATAGTTGATCTATTGTCAACATAACGTTGACAAACATATATGACTTTTGGAGATTAAGACCGTGAGACATTTTGAGAATAAAAAACACACAAAACACGTATAATAACCTTGTTATTTTCAAAATAATATATAAAAAGAATATAGCAGAAATACAATGTAATAATATTGTCAGTGTGTCTAATACTGTCAACTGACAATAGTAAATATTTATACAAAAAAACAAAATGCCTTATACAAGAATATATGCAGAAAATGACGCATTTGGACGGATAGAAACAGAATTATTATCTTCCCCTTCTGATGTAACAATACAACTACAATCATGACAATGAGAGAGATTTTGACCTTCTGCACAAGTGCCTTTCAACATTGTTGTATACACAATCAACGAGTTAGGTGCAAGAGACTTAAGAGAAATGATGGTAGTTACAGCAAGATCGTGAGATACATTGACTGTCACAAGAGCGAGTGAGAGTATTCCTCAATCTTTTTGATCAAACACACAAACACAAAATAGGTTGAATTTTCCTGCATGATCTTATGTTGAGCTTGTCAATTCAGCAGCAGAAATACAAGAAATAAGTAGACAAATAGCAGTAGACGACAATACAACAGATGTTGTACATAAGACATGAGAAGAAATAATAACATGAAACAAAACTTTTCATTGAAACAACGTATTCAATGCTGACGACTTCCAATGATACGATGAAGACGTTTCTTTGAAGTTATCTTTTACAGACAACTCTTTTGCAACAAAATTGTGGACAAATAATCAAATAGCAACGGCATGAGCACCTTATTTATTCGGCGATGGTAGTGATGGAGATTTATTTATTGTTTCTTGAACTTTTTCGATAAACAATGCACAAATATACAATTTTAATTCTGTTACTATAGAAGCTTGAGCTACTATAAATAGTAGTAATTCTGTAATATCTCCATTTGTTGGTACAACACCATTTATACCATTCAATTCTTGTTTTTACATAAAATGTAGATGAAATTTCACAAATAATTGAACAGTAGATTTCTCTTGAATTGTTGCCTGACCAGGTGGTACTGCTGTAACAAGTTTGATACTTTGATACAACGAAATACCTATGGAATCAGTTTGATGACCAAATTGAAATTCTTGAACTTGATGACGATGATGAGACCCAGGTTGGGGATTAGCTCTTTGATGAGAATGAAATTCTTCTTGATTTTGAGGTTGATGAGGTTGAGGTTGAGCACCGTTGAGAGTATGATGAAATGGATGATCTTGACTTGATATTCCTTGATTATGATGAGCTTCGTCTTTTACTTCGTGAAATCCAGGTTGAACAAGTGCGTGATGAGGTTGAGCATCAGACTGATGATTATCTTGAAAATGATGAGATGCGTACAGCCAAAACGGTTGACATTGAACAACACCAGAAAACTCTTGATGAGGTTGATGATGAGGTTGAGAGCCGAGGTCTTGAGCATGATTATTATTGTTTGCACCAATTCTAATCTGAAATTGAGTAATAAACCTAAATTGAATACAAGGTACAAATGGGTGAGACTGATGAAATGCATTTTGATCTCAAGCGTGATCTTGAGGTTGAGGTTGATGAGGTTGAGGTTGAGGTTGATGATGACTTTTGATATATACAGCAATAAATACAACCATACCTTATACAGTGACACAAACTTGATGATCTTGAGGTTTGTGAGGTTTGAAGGGAGTTAATACGTCTTGACCTACACCACCAATCAATGGTAACAACTGAACAGCATGATCTGTTTGAACAACAAACATAATAAATATATATAAAGACACAATTTAACAATAAAAATATAAAAAATGAAATACGTATACATAAAAAATGATAAAATAGTTTGAATATCTAGCGAAAAAATAAAATTAGCTTGAGCAAAAGAAATTTGAACAAACATTGAATGAAAAATAGTTTTTCAGGATTGAAAAATTGTTGCAGAAACCGAAACAAAAGAACACAAAGCAAAAGAACTTGCAAAAGAGGATGTTGCAGAAATGGAAACTTCTAAATATTCTGACGAAGTTATACAAGAAATAATAGATCTAAAAAAACAAAAAATACTACTTGAAGAAAAGGTTGCAGTCATAAATTCTATAATAATAGAAATTGAGAAAAAAATAAATAAAATTATTAAATAATTTTTATTAAAAAAAGTAAAATGAATATAGAACTTTTTTTTGATAATTTTTGACGTATAGTTGGCTACAGGAAAAATCGGAATAAATACTGAAAAGTACCAAAAAACATATTCAAAATAGAAAATAAAGAAGAAAAAAATCTAATACATACGTTGTCACACTATTGTGTATTGTGAACAAAAGAAATATATGATTTTTGTTCTTGAAACTTGTATTTGTGTGTGATATAATAGAAAATAATATAATTATGTTATTTTTCAACAGAAAATTTATACTAAAAGAACAAATATGTCTTGCGAAAATAAAAAAATATTCACAATAAAAAGAGGATGAAATGACACGTACAAATTCATTTTTAGGGATTATTGAGAAAATAAAATAACAGATCCTATAACCTGAAAGCTTGACTACCCTCGTGTAGATATAACATGATTTGAGATATATCTTGTTTTTAGGGCAGAAAATACATTGTCTGATGTAGATGATACTAATACCGTTATAGACAAAACTGCTACTATTGTCGACGCAGTAAACTGAATAGCAGAGGTTAGTCTAAATTCAAATGACACAAATATAGAACCGTGAACGTACATATGAGCAGTGTCATACAAAGACTTGCTTTTGCCTGTTGCTAGTCAGTTTACTGAACAAGTCTGATATATTTATTTGGTCGTTGAACCGACCGTAAACAAAATAGTATAATGACTGATATTGTTGTATGAATACAAAGAAAAAAAGAAATAACTGTGCTAATCAGCAAAGGTGGTACATGATGAGGGGGATGAACGGTTATCATAAATAATGACAACTTTTTGTGATTTCTCGATGCTAGTAAAAACATCGCAACAAAATGAGCAACAATAATAGACCCTGCAATAGTATCATGAGTTGCACCTACACCTGAAGGGGGTTATTATTTTGTAGAGACTGCATGATACTTGAATATAGACAATATTGCAAGAGCAGAATCTTGACAGACAGTTTTTTTTCGTCAGTGATTACGAAATGTAGAAACGAATAGCACAGCACTCATTGAACAACATCTTATAGATAATGCAAACCCACATGATACATCTTTCTCTAACATTTTATGAAATGCAAGAGATAATACAGATTTACAAACAGCACTAGATTTGAAAGCAAACAATCAAGCTTCGTCGTCAATAGCTACTACGGTCACAATGCTACTAGACACTATGCACTGAACATACTGAACACCTCTAACGTGAAATCTCACAATAGACACAACATGAGCAGTCAGATGAGTTGTTTGCACTGTACGACATAACAGCGGTACAGCTCCGACAATTACATGAGGGATATTGCACTCATGAGAATATGAAATGTCAGTAGTGAATATGATACAGATTATCTTTGATTGAACACAAGCTATTTATACTATCTCTTCTTAAAATGCTTAGACGTTTCCTTTTTATATCACAAGCATCAGACGCTATTGCACACACGTTCAATAGTCTTTTGTGATATGAATGAAATTTGTCAAAAGATAAAATCTGACTGCAAACACGTCAGATACAGAGAGGGAGAGCATATTCATTCAATGGTGCGAATCAGTATGTACAACTTCCAAACAACCCTATTTTCAATCTAGTAGACCTCACTATTTCCGTGAAATTCATTGCATGATCTATAAACAATACAAGGCTTGTCTCAAAAGATAACAACTGAGATCCATGAACTAGAAAACTTATATCAATGAAATGAAATAGCTTATGAACATGACGCCCTTGATGTTGAGTTCTTGTTTGATGAAACTTTATTTTCCTTGATGCTCCTACAGCACTAATTCCGTGACAACATTATACGATGACGATGGTAAGAAAAGACTGACAATACTTGAGACTCTACATAAATAAAATACTTGTTGCACAAATAAATTCGTGACTTGTTCTTTGACCAATAGATTCCAATGTGTGACCAACCCTATGAGCATACAAAAGCGTTACAAATGGGTGAGAGTATTTTGATTGATCTTTGTATGATTTAAGAATTTATAACACAACAAAAACACTACAAGAAATAGAAAATATAGAAAATGGATTACGTGATATTATATGACTTGTTGCACACTACAAAACAGATGAAAGCACAGGGACAACAGCATACGATAGCTCTTGAAACTGACTACATTGAAGTCTCATAAACGGGGTCACACACACAACCCGCACAGATGGATTTGGTTCTGATTTCCAAAACCAAGTAGGGTATACTGAATATCAATGATTTGTTTTTACTGCGTGAAGGTACTTGAGGAATACGACAAACGCTATCAATTTTGCGTGAGATTTTTCTTTTCATACTGTATATTCATGAAATAACCCAGCGACATTTTCTCATTATATTTTCTCTGTGTGACCAACTGTACAAAGAATACAAATAGATAAGTGATGAGTAAATTTTCGTATACTTTTCACAAACCCAGCCAATATATCTTTTGATATATGAATACCAATAAAAACCGAGCGGACAAAAATAACAATAATAAAAACAGGTAATACATGGACTTGTTACGAAAATGGGATACTGAGAAATACCTTTGTATACACTTTTACGCCCAATCTTTCTTTAATATCACTAGGTACAGACTCTGACCCTTGAGCAGTAACCAATTGAAGAATGGAAAGAGCACAGGTATGGACGAGAGCTTTATCGGCAGGAGAGATTGCAAGTCTGCAAGACGTAAACAACCCTACACCAGCATGAGCGTTGCTTGACTACCAACTTAATGGAAACACAAGAAACTTATGATTTTGAGCTAATGCAACAGTAGTAGGTACTGCTACATATTTCCAAGAGTATATGCCAATAAACGAGGATACGCCCACACAAGACGTATTATGAAATACTTTGCAATTTTCTTGACGTGTGAAGTATGATGCACAGTTATGGGGTAGATATTATTTTTTGAATTGAGTCAATCAGTACCTGAGAACAAACTATACTTTCCCTTTTGATGCTTGACAAGAATTTACATTATTTGTATGAAGTGATTTCTTGACGGCTAACACAAGTGATTGAATACTAGATTGTAGATCTGATAGTACTGTATGATTTTTTTGCTATCTTGATGTAAGTACACTTTCTGTATGACGAAATACTACGTGAGTATCATGATACATTGCTACAGCTGAAATACCTATATGAACAAATATAGTACAGATAACGCACCCTTGATGACTTAATGCTAATGATTTTTTTATCTATGCTGATTGAGTGCAACTTGCGAAAAACATCTTTCGTAATAATGCAATACCTTTGTCATCTACGGCTACAGCTACAATATGATATAAAAACTGAACATTTACTTCGTGACTATGATATTACCACTGAAGAATTTGGAATATATCGCTTTCAACAGTATCAAAAACACAAGCAGAAATACAATCTGATTATAAAAAATGATACCAAACATGAACACCGTCAGATTTTCTTTTCAATTTTTCTTGTGATGAGTGAAGTGGTACTATCGCTTATAGTAAAAATGAACAATGAAAAACAGCAAATCTTGTAAACTGAGTGACTCACGCTACAGCACAATGACAAGGAAGTATTGCACGGCAAAGGTTTGGATATACTGACAACGCATGAGTAGCTATACCAAGAAACGAATCATTGCCTAGTGAAGACGTACTATGAAATCCTTTGCAATATCCATGAGATAATCAATCACTACTGCCATTATGACGTGTAAACTTTGATAGTGCTCCTGCCCCAGAACTACTGAGGTTGTGAGCAGATCAAGACTACAGTCATTGAGATACTTTGCCTGTTTGAATGACAAAAAAAGTCAACTGATACAAAGAAAATAACTTTTTAGTTCTTAAAC
>Ga0100385_1003830_pt1 | contig 13193 bp, 11 predicted proteins | sample CryGeymeta201509_FD_81543 | JGI IMG/M metagenome (GOLD analysis project Ga0100385, IMG submission 81543) | Groundwater microbial communities from Crystal Geyser aquifers in Utah, USA - Crystal Geyser metaG 2015-09 | ecosystem: Environmental > Aquatic > Deep subsurface > Groundwater | place: USA... | reverse complement strand
TGCGTTTGCTATAAGAGGTGGTTATATTCAAAACGGTAAAATGTAAAATGGCTCCTTTGATAATATTTATGAGTCCTGATTATTTTTGTGCATTCTCTGAAGGCAATGGCGGATGGACAGGACAAGTGCCCCTGGGTAATAATATGATTGAGAGTGATAATAAAATTAGATGAAAAAGAAATAGGATGTGACGAAATATTACGAAATGGAGGCGAATGTGTTGAAGAAGAGCTCCTTTCTGCTTTTGGGTTATCAGCCGAAGTATATTCCAAGCTATCCAGAGTGCTCAAAATACTCTAAAACGGGACAAAAATAGGGTACCGTAATCCACAAGAACCCACCTTCCTGCTCTCAAAAACATTCAATATCACCGATATCAAGGTAGAATAAGTCGACGCGGAAGACGAGTTCGAATTAATTACAACCGACCGGGTCTATTAAATCAAAACCATCAACAGAGACCACTGCCGATTGTGGCTCCGGGCTATCTGTGCTCTAAAGAAGGAACTGAGACGTAAAAATCGTAAGAAATAATCTCCCTCTAAACTTCCAAAAACAGTAGCAAAGAAAGGTCAAAACGACTCAACACTTCCATCAATCAGTCCAGTTAAACCTCTAAACGTTCCAGCTCGAGAATAGGAGCAAGACCCAGCTCTCACTCAAACATCTCCCCATCGTTATACCTACCAAACCTCAGCTTCTAGGAATTCTTTCTCTTTTGATTTTTTGAGTGCAGATCAGAAGGAACTCAAATAAAAATTTAGAGAGCACTTCAAAAAATTATCACTCGAGTACCTACAATACCATGTTTATATCGGCAAATTGTCAACCAAGTTAAAGGAGTTTATGTCAACTAACCTAGTCAGCAACTATTATATCATGTTCAGCTCAAAATCACTCTACCCGGATGAACATATCAGCTAGGATAACCTAACCTCTGCTTTTTTGCCGCATTGGGCCGATATCGACTGTTTCTATAGGGTTGCTGAGAACAACCTCAGTGCTAAGCTAATCTTTGAATTTGCGACTATCAAGTAAGTGGCTGAGAATGAGGGTAACTCTATGACGATCACTGCTGAACCAGAAAGCATTGAATTTTATTTTCAGACAGAAGATGAAGAAAGAGCATTTAAAGGACTGATTGATATAGCTTATAACAACACCATAGAGTGCAAAAACAGACTGGGGAGGAAAAACTATGATAGTCTCATTCTGCTCCACAGCTCAAACCTCGAAGGTTTTGACGAGAAAATAAAATAGCTCATTGAGCCTTTGGTTCCCCAAGGCCATCAGTTTTAACCTTGGGTTATCAAAAAGCTAACAGATAACTTGAACCCCCTCATTGTCTAAATACTGACCTCTCTCGAAAACAAGGTCAACTCCAATGAGGAGACCATCAAGCGAACGATAATAGATTTTATTAAGATAATCCATGAGGAGGTCAAAAGGTATCTCAAGTTGGTCTGGGACACTTCACATGCGATGGTGAAGGGGATAGATGTTCTCAACATTCTTAAAGCTATCTCAACCTACTAGAGCCTGGTCAATAGGTATGTTGTCAAAGATAAGGAGATATACTAGGCTGAGAAGCAGCTGAGCAAAATATATGTGAGGACCCTTTACCGCAATTTCTAAAAACTTATCATAAACATCGTTGAGCAAGAGAAAAACAATAATTACCACGTGGTCGAGTAATAGGATTAGAGCTACTCACAGACTTACGCAATCACGGATATATTCAAGTTCATCTATGACTTTTTCACACTGGCTATCCCCTGCTGGAACGATAAATTACATCTGCATAACATCCATAAGTTGGTCAAGAGGTCCCTGGGCGTTTTTATCAATGAGTTGAAATCGATGGTTGATGAGGTGGAGATCAGCACTGAGCAGATGATGGCAATTGCCAATAATTATGTGGCTTTCAATGAATAAATAGAGACTTTTTATGAAGAGAAATTTTCATAATTGCAAGAAAGGACAAAATAGAGCTACGATTACCTGAAAGATGAGTTTAGAGAGGTATCCATGGTCATCATAGATCGCTTGGTGGCTCCTTTGAGCATTCAGCTGAAGGTGTTCTTCAACCAGCAGCAATTTTTTACAGCCAAAATATAAAAAGCCTATGCCTTGATTCTTGAGTCAGATATTCACAAGAACATGAAGTTGGTGCACTTCATCTTCAAGAAAAGATACTATTAGAGAATATTCAGCACTATCAGAGAAGAAATATGCAAAATGCTGCAAAAGGAGGTCTAGAAAACCAAAAAGCCAAAAGAGGTAATATATCCATTTATCCAGATCAGAAGCAAGGTAATCGACAGGATCAACCAGTACAAAGCTGACTGCAACTAAATGCTATAGATGTTTCTCCAGCAAAAGCTAAAAATAGCCAAGGAGCTAAATTAGGTGATCACTCTGCTGACCACCATTCGACGTGATGAAATTGCTTTCATCATGACTGAGGCCACCTACTCCTACAAAAAAATATACAAGCAGTAATTGTGTTTCCATTCAGGGTACTTCAGTGCAGAGACGATTTCAAATCATTAAATACAATTTTCGAAAGCTTTGATATTGAATCACCAACCAAGCAACATCTTCAACTCAAAGATGATGATTTATCGGACAGGAAGAGTTTTTCGAGATTGTACATGCAGGAATTTGACAGAAATAGTGTGGAAGGCTCATCTGAAAAGATAGAGACTCCGATTTTTTTTCAACCTGAGGAAAAGGTCAAAATGATATCTGAAGGATACATCCTCAGAAATAAATACAATAGCGGAAATTATGAAAAAATCTATCTCAAGCTTAAAAAATCAGTGCTCTACATCTACGTCAATGAAAAATCTGAGCGTTCCCAAAATACAATTCAAATCGAGGATATCGAATAAATCAAAGTACCCAATCAAGACAAGCCTAATTTCACCATTACATTCAAAGGTCTTCACAAAACCAAATAATTAAAATTCAAGTGCCTAAGTGTGGAGGATCGGATGCGATGGACCTACAGTATAGACTGCTAGTTGCGCCGCCTGAAGAACGACAAAAAAATGAAGGTCATCAAGATGAAGGATTTAACATGCAACATAATAATAGATTACGACGAGTTGTAGAAGGGAAAGGACTACTTCTCTTATGGAAACGACTGAGGTATAAAATTTTCTATTTAATTTGATATATATGAGTCATAAGAATAAAGCAACATCATAGTATGCAATCAAGCTCGTTTTAGAGAGCGTTGTAATCGAATTCGTGATCGGAGTGAAATAATGCGTCCAAGTCGTTCTGCACTTCTTGGGATTATCTTAAATTGACCTCCTCCTCCTGAATCTCGAAAGTCTACATAGCCTTATTTAAGTATTATCGACTTATTCTTCCAGAGGTTCGATGACTGTATTAACTTTCGTTGCTCTATATCTTTGATTTTTCAAGGTGCTAGCTTTAATCTTCAGGATAGTTGGTTTAATTACCACTACCTTTGGTGCTGTATGTTTTGCTGTCTGCTCTCCTTGCCTTGAAAAGTTTGCTGATTGGGTTGGAGGATGTTGTATGATGTAAAAACTATGGAGTTCCTCTATTTTATTTAAGCTGTCTTGAGAGTTGATCTATTGTTGGGACCTCTTTTCGATAGATCGAACTTTTGGTAGTTTTTGTGAAATGTTCTTTTAATTTTTTTATGTTTGAGTCTTCATTACTATTTTCCTGGACATTGTAGTCGCTCTTGAAATAAGTTAATAGTTTCTTTTCTGTCCTTCCTTCAGGTCTATATCCTTTGGCACTGGAGGCAGTTGGAGATTTGACTTTTATGGTCATACCTGAGCACTCATTGCAATCATTGAATTCTCCGACAAGAGTATTGATTTAATTGGGGTCAATTTGAATGCTGACTCTTTTGTTATTGTAAGTTTGGTTCAGGTTAGTTGGAGTCTTTAGGCTGAGATCTTTGTTACTGTAGCTGAAGGTGATGTTTTTTCTTGATTCTGGAGATGTTACATTCCCATGAGAAGGAACAACGACCATACTTTCCCGATAATTGCTTAAATTTCCACATGTATGTCCTGAGCCAAAGGAAACCTGTTTTTTGATCAACTCAGATTCGGTTCTTGTTTGAATTATCGCCATGTTTTTGAGTAGAGCATCGAAAGTTGTGCTTTTTTTGATGGAACATCTGAGCAATCCATTTTCTGATAGAATTCTGACTAAATCCAGAACCATCGTTTCTTAATCAGGAACAGTATCAGCCTTAGTATTGGCTCCATAGTCCTCATTAAGCCATACTTTGACAACTCCTAGGTTCGTCCATCCAATCATTTCTTCTTTTATTTTGAATAGGCCGAATCTTCTATGAAGATATGAAAATCCAGACACAATGTCATTGACCTTTCCTAGCAACATTCTGACTGTTTTGAGGCAATTCAAACGGGCATCTCTTTTGAGTCTATAGGTCACTTTTTCCATCAGGAACATAATATCGAACATCAGTTGGTTGCATTCCTGACGATTTTGCTATATTACATACTTGTATATCTTGGGGCAGAAGGGAAAGGAGTAAGCTTCTCTACTTGAATATACATCCAGATTTTTCATTGTAACTGACTCGAGGTATCGGCTTTCACTTTGTTAGCTGGAGTAGATGTGTTGATAGGTGCAGGTGGTTTGCTACTCGGAGCTGGAGGGGAGGAGCGTCCATTCGGATTGGAGGTGGGGACATATTGAGAGAAAATTTGGCGTTTTGTGGGAGTTCATGTTCTAAATGGAAATATATAATTGTTAGGCTATGAAGATAAGACTACAGTTAACTATCATTATAATAAAAAATAACCCCAATGCACAAACTCAAGTGCCTTTCATATGTTCAAGATATTGAATAATAATTTTTGGCTTGTGGCAAATACATACTAAGAGTTATCCTAAATTTATAAAATAATCTATCTTCTACTTTGGACTAATTCAATGACCAATATCCATCAACAAAAATAAGGGATATCTATTTCTTTAGGTTTCGCATAGAGTTCTTATTATGCTATTATCTACTTTTGAATATTTATAATCACTTCGCAGATGATCTAATAAAAGCGTGAAAACAACGACCGCGAATCCATCAAAATTCTCCAGCGCCAGCATTATGGTACTCATCCTATAATCCAGGATGCCTGTCGAAGATATTCTGCTGTAAATGTATCCACTGCTGCCAGGTACTTCCTCCTATACTCTAGGATTTCGACTTTTCTCTTCTGACTTCCAACAACCGCAAAGAAGTGTTCGAAAAGATGATCAAACGATATATAAACAAATTGCACAGACAGGAGGAGCTGAGTATGATCATGGACCCCTTTTTTATCCTGGTTGCCTTGCTGTTGGGATAGTAAAGTTAGATATACTCTGAGCTAATGGCGATAATAAGCAACCAAAGCTAGCCGACAGTCTTCTCCAAATAAGATTTGGAGTTTTATATACCAGAGCTGTGCACATATTTGGTTTTTCATGAGGAGCTCAAAAATATAGAGTTGGAGAAACTACTCATCCGAGCCTGTAAGGTGGATATTCACTTCTCCCTTAAGTACTACTTCTACATGAAATCACTGTAAATTGTCAAAAATGATGACGAAATCATCAAATACGAAGGGGTCAGTAAGTACAACAGTCAGTTCAGAAGCATGATCAACCATTACTATCAGGCACATCGTCAGGAAAGATAGCCCAAGATGATGCCACAGGAATAGTGCAGTATCATGTTACAGAGACAGATGTCCGAAAAAGAAAATATTCATTAGCATGCTGATAATACTATGAGGAAAATGTCAATGGGGTCAATGATGCAGTTGGCAGAAATGCAAAAGTTGACTCTGAAGAGAAATTAATCCGAGAACGGGACTGTCAATTTTAATTCCATGAGCTACGGCTCATCGGATAACAACATCAGTAAAGAGGAAAAGTAGCTGAACTTAAAGTAAAAACTAAAAATAAACAAAATACGCTTTCTTCAACAAACCAACATTTACTAACCATTTATCTCCAAACCCATAAAATTTCCCAAAGGCCTCTTCGAATCAACTGTGAATTTCTTTTCAGATCTGATCGAACTAGGGACTCTCCTCTTAACCGTCAGCGATCGCAAATAATAACTGCATAACTATCTGGAACAAGTCAACAAAAGATTACCTGCAACCATATACATTCCTTTCACAAATGAGTGCTATCAGGATTTGAATATAATCAGCGTAGTACATGGGGATGCTAAAGTATTTTCGACTAAGGAAAGAGCTCCCTATTATGTGTGCTTTGAAGCATTTTTCAATCCAACTTATAATGAAGGCATATCGAGGGACAAAAAGATCAGATCTGATATGCATATCAAAAAGGAACATCTAAAGAAACCGCATCTGTTTGAAGAGGGTGTCTCGCCAAGTCGAGTCAATGCTAAAAAATAGTAATGGCTTCGTGAGAGTCAGATTAGCATAAAACTTGATAAGGAGACCAGTGAGATTTAGGAGAAAGATCTGAGAAATTCTAATGTCAGTAGTGGTAGTGGAGGTGCAAAGAGGTCCTCTGTCTCTTCCAATCCTCCGTCTAAGAAAAGTTGGAGCAGTTTCTTTAAGCTTGACAAAATAAAAAGCAAAATTCTGAGTGACAAGAAGGAGAAAGATGAAAAATAATAGATGTAGGACTAGGATTGGACATAGAAAAAATCATAAAGTACGACAGAGCAGATGGACAAAAGTTTGGTCATTGAAGGAGCTGTTGATTTAAAAACCATCGAAGAGCTTTTTGGTGAATCTTCTGAGAGACAGTTCTAAAGAATCAGCTAAGCTTCCACTTTCAGCGATCTACCAGGTTACACACTCATCCACGTCATCATAAAGAGCCACGATGATCTTAGACAGGAGTGCTTCGCCATGCAACTGCTCCAATAATTCGACAAGATATTCAGAATGGAGAGACTACCAGCTAGACTATCACCATATTAAGTGCTGCCTCTTTCTCACGATTCTGGCATTATTGAATTCATAAGAGATGCAATAACAATCGACCAACTTAGAAAGAAAGGGTCAACATTGAAGGCAGTTCTGAACACAAAATCCAAGCAGAGGAATTTTCTGAACTCCCTTGTAGCCTACAGCCTCATAACATATTTTCTTCAGGTGAAGGATCGTCATAATGGCAACATCATGATCAAAAATGATGGTAGTCTATTGCACATCGATTATGGCTTTTTCTTGACAAATATGCCAGGAAAGGGCGTCGAGTTGTAGAAACATTTGCCCTTCAAGCTAACAAATTAATATGTCGAAGCACTTGGCGGTCTAGACTCCAAAACCTTCAATGATTTCAGAATCCTTTTCTACAAAGCATTCGATGCTTGCCGCAAACACCAACACCGCATAATAATCTTAACAAAACTTATGTACAGTAGTTATGGCAAAACAATGCCCTGTTTCATCAAAGGAAACGAAGCAATTGAAAAGCTAGAATAAAGGTTCAACCCTCCCGGTCTTAAAACAGACGCATAGATTTCTTTCTTTTGCCAGAATTTGATCAATAGCAGTATTGACAACTGGCGTTCTCGGTGGTACGATAAATGGCAGTACTACATGCAAGGTATTTTATACTGAACCTTGATAAAATTGTGATTTTAATTAATATCAGCATATATTATCTTTATATTTATTTGGCACATTATAGATCGATGGAGCAACGCCCCCGTGAGCTCGAGAGAGGCTATGAACTTACTCCTCCACCCAGGTAAGTAACTCTTCCAAAGAAGTTACCATTCGCAATTCCAGAAGTGATCGGCCACAATCGCATCTAACAAGTAATTGAGTCATATTTTAGAGACTACTTAAGGCGTTTGATTGCTAACTAGCCGAGTTCAATAAAATCAAGCTGGTCCTCAATAATATATATGAAGCCCTGCTTCTTTTAAATTTTCTTCGAAAACAAGTCCCATCAGTATTAGCTAGCTGAGGATCAAGAAGATTAGGGATCAATCGGTGCAGTTTTTATTTAATGGCACAAGCAGCTCGATGTGAATCATTACACAAATGCTTAAACAAAAGAAAGGATTTCAGTCAAAGTGAATTTATCACCAATAATCCCGAATTAGAGATTCCTCAATAAAATATTGCTGTTTAAAAAACGACAGTTGGGTATTTCTACCCATCCTGAAAATATCTTTTGATATTTCTTACTTTTTGTACTTTGCCTCAATATTCTATTCATTGATATGGAAGAATAGTGGTGTTTTTTGAATAATAGGAATCACGAGGGTTATTCACTTAATGCTGTTCATGGAATCCTCGAAAACATCGACGACGTACTTGGCATCTTCCATTGAGAGGCAGAGAGGAGGTTGCAATCTGAAAACATTTCCGTAGATGCCGGTCTTGCCAAACAGGCATCCTCTCTCTCTGGTGGCCTCCATGAGTTTATTAGCGAGTTATTTGTTGGGTTCGTGGCCCTTTCGGTCCTTGACCATTTCGATGGCAATCATGAGACCTTTGCCTCTGACATCACCAATAGTTTCATATCGATCTTGCAACTTCTTAAACTCAGAGATGAGGAAGCTACCTACTTTATCAGCATTTTCTGCTAATTTTTATTCTTTGATGACTCTGAGGACCTCCATACCGACTCTACACTGTACATGTCCTCCACCAAAAGTGTTGAAGTAAATTTGATTAATAGAGTTCATGATTTCTTTTCTGGTGACAACAGCGCCCATAGGGAAGCCGTTTCCGATACCTTTAGCCATAGTGACAATATCGGGCTTGATGCCTTGCCATTTGAAGCCCCACCAATCTTTGCCGACTCTTCCGAAACCAGTCTGCACCTAATCGCAGATGACAAGTCCTCCATGACTTTGAATGAGCTTCGTCATCTAAGGGATGTAGCCTTCAGGATATACGTTGATTCCTCCAACACCTTGCATAGGTTCGAAAATCCAGCCTGCAATTTTACCACCAAAATAAGCTGAAGAGTTGAGGGTTTCCTTGGCTTCATTCAAAAGGCTGTCCTTGGTGTTGTTGACTCCTCTATAAGCACTGGGCCATCCGAATTTTTCGAATTCGAAGCCACCTCTCATGTTGCCATTCCAAGTAGTGACACCAGTAACGTTGGCTGAGTTACCAACCAATCCGTGATAGGCATTCTTCAAGCTGAAGAATTTGTACTGATTAGTGTAGAGTCTAGCAAGGTAGATAGCAAAGTCATTGGCCTATCCTCCGGAGTTGCACAAATAGACGCTGTCAAATCCATTACCCAAAGACTCACAAAGTTTCTTTGAGTATTCACCCTGCACTTCACTGAAGTAAATAGGTGAAGTATGAGCGACCGTGTTGAACTGTTCCATGGCGACCTTATTGATGGAGGGATGAGCATGTCCACAAGAGACGGTGGAGATTCCCGAGATAAGGTCAACGTATCTCTTGCCAGTGTGGTCGTACAGATACTGCATATGACCTTCAACTATGAGCAGAGGTTTCTAATAGTAGTGGAAATAAAAATTAGGCATCCAAGTTTTCCTGTCCTTGACGATCTGTTCATAGGCAGGACCGTTGTAAGGTCTAGGCTGATGGTTGACATTTGGGAAGTTGAGCTTGCTTGCTGCAAATCTGGGGGTGATAGTTCTAAGCATAGAAGATATTTTGATTAATAACCTTCGTTTGATTTTTGATTTAAATCACCAAAGGCTATCATACATACAAACTATCCTCTGAACCTGCTATTTCATGGTCAGTTCTACCCTACTTTGCTGATAGGTAAAAAAATAATCAAAAAGTGTTTGTACAAGTGTGTGAAAACTCATAATTCTTTTATATATGAGGGCCCATATTGTAAATCAACACGTTCTAAATATGCATAATTTTATCAAATAATCATACTTCTTTCTTCTACGATAAATCTGATGCTTTCCCCACGAGGTTCTTGGCTGTTGCATTGTTTTTGGCCTGTCCGTTGTAGTGAGCTTTGATTTCTTTCATCTTCAATAGAAGTTACTTGGCGCTGTCTTTTTTCATGCCTGCCATGCCAGGTTTGTTGAGAGAGTTACCTTTATTAAGCAAATTTCCTTTGTTGGCTGATGTACTTCCTCTGGTTTGAGAGGTAACTCGATTGGCAGACTAAATCTTTTTGTCGTTTGATGGTCCTTTAGGGACGTTGGCTCGTGTGGGCCCTGCTAATCTTTCCATGGCTCTTTTTTGACGTTATCTTTGCTCTTGCGTCATCTATTTTTTGCCACTGTCAGACCGAACCGAATCTTTTTCTTCACTTTTCGATCCACTTCTGACATATTTTTGTGTATTGAATAAGCGCGGATTGGTTCCTGTGTTAAGCTTAGATCCAGGCACTTGATGAGATGAGTTTATGGCTCGACCTCCGACTGCAGGGTTATCACTAGCAGTCTTTTTCATGGTCATTGGGGTCATGTTGGGTGAGGTTCTGAGCAAATTATTGTTTCTGTTGGAACTGCTCAGGGGCATGTTTTTTCTCAGTAAATTTTATCGAACCAAGTTGCCCTGAACTCTTCGACCAGAAGTGTCAGATTTAGGAGCTTTTCCTGTGCTACTGTTGCCACCAATAGACTGAGACTTGCTACTTCCCGAGTCAACACTGCTTCCGTTCCGACTTTTTCCGCCGACAGAGTGAAGACGATTTGATATTTATTTGATGTTGGCCTTCTTCTTGCATTGATCGATTTCAGCTTGAATTTGTTTAATCTTAGCCAAGGCCTTTCTCTAATTATTTTTCGAGTTCATGATATTTCGCTTGACGGCTTCTATTTATTTTGTCTGCTTCTGTAGGACTTTTTTCTGTGTTCGCAGTTAAGTTTCATATGATTTTAGCACTTTCATGGCATGTGATTTTATCTTTGCAGCATTTCCGACGTTGTCCTCGAACATTAGGAGTTCTCGATTTGTCAGTTCGACTTCATTCTAAATTTATTTGATCTCGCGCTCCATCATATAAAAAATATTCTTTAATCTGGTGATCTCCTTATTTTCTTATCTTTTCTTGGTCTCAGCCTTGATTTCTAAGTTATTTTTCTCCTTCAGAATCAAATCTATCTCGACGGCTCCTCTCTTCTGAGTAAGGGACTCCTCGTACATTCTGATTTTCTTCTTCATTTCCTAGTTCTACAACCTTATCTGCTAGCTGTTGTTATAAGTCTCCGACATGATCGAAAATGAGGATTGAGATTTGTCGTTCTTTTCAGCTTTGAGGTCCTCCAGTTGGCTCTTCATGGTTTTGATTGCTTCGATCAGTTTATCCTTTTCACTGACGTCACTCATGACAAAGGTAAAAGGATAGTGGAATCTAAATGATCCATTTTGTACTTTTTTTACTTGTCAGACAAGATGAGGTAAATTTTACTGTTATTAGCTTGCTTAGAAGGTGTCCCTCCCCTCAATAATTCCAACTAGATAGGGGTCATTATTCCTATGCTCCACCTCTACGATGTCTTCATGATGGCTTGCAGCAAATTGTTAGTAAATTCTTTTATATTGAGTTTTTATTGCTGGGCTGAAGCTTTGCTAACAGTTTGTTCGAGCATTTAAGGAGTTATAGTGAGTTTCCAATTGAGACCTGCGTCTTCGATGCACATCCAGAGGCCTTTAGAGGTACTTGTGAGTCGCACCTGGTAGGTGATGGTATTTTGGAGAACCTGGTAGGTGACGACGTTGCCCTCTTTCAGCTGGTTTTGAATCATTAAGAATATTTATGTTTGAACTTCTAAATTAACTCACTTTGCATAACTGATCAAACAATCGGCTATCAGCATGTATCTATTTTTCTTCTTCTTCATATCTAACAAAGATTGACTTGTGTTCATATATCAGTTTGTTTGTTTGTCGTAATGTTTGATATTGCAAATGACTGTCAATCGAGGATGGAAAAGCAGGCGTTTTAATAAATGCCATCCGGAACAAAGGAAACTAATTATACCTTTGCTATGGATTATCTATTAATCCTCTTTAAATACTTTAAACATAGTTTACGATCCTTGGACTTAAGAGAATTTTATTTTTATTAATTTACCAAAATCAAATGCAAAAAAACTAGACAATAAAGCACAAGAAAAAAGATCCAGATAATCACAAACCCAAGTCATCCAAAAATATCCAACATTTCAAGTACTAAACCTCCCATAAAAACTACACCATCACTGTCAGTGCCTAACACAGCAAAAATGACACATCCCACAAGCATCTGTCAACCCACAACAAAAATAACAAGAAAAGTAAATTTATCGTTGAATCGATATCCAAATCGAACTGGCTTCCTACTCTCAAGGAACATGGAAGCCATAAAAATCTCACGCTCAAAGTATCGAGCCTAAACAATATTGAGGATTTAAATATTTACTAGAAGCCCAAGAGTGGCAAAAGGTCAAGGAAAGGATCACTAAACGACCCCTTAGAGTAGCAAATTCGACAAAACGCTAAATTTGCGCAACAAAATGTCCACATTAAAGCGAGAGATGTCAAGAGTCAGTCGAGATCAGTGAAAAAAATTAATCTAAAAGCATTAACATCGAAGTAAAAATAAAAATGCAAAAACAGCAAAAGTCTCAAACCAAAAACTCCAAAGGTCAACAAAAGCAAATCAAAGGAAACATTTGAGAAAACAGCAGAAATGATGGAAATATAAAACTCATACTATTTTGAAAACTACTCTTCTAAGAAAGAGTCAGATGTTGAGGGATCAACTAAATTAAGGCAGCCGAAGACACGCTAAACCAACAGCCCACAAAATCGCAAGCAAAACATGTTTTTGTTTGAATCGAAGGAAGAGGAATGGCAGAAGCCCAAAAAAAGGTACAGTAATTTGGAGGGAACTGTTGACCTTATGAACTGACAGTGATTACATTAATTTATTGTATTTTTAACTATCGGCATCATTCTGGAATATTGTTTAAACAAACTCATGGATTTTCATCACAAATACTATATTCCACATAAACCTGTATTTCTAGGTAATCAAGTGGAAATGTCCTCAAAAAGGAAACTTCTCAATTAGAGTAAACTACCATCTATTATATTTATTAACCCGATGAATATAGGTTCTTCGAATCCATCAGACTACGAGTTCTTGCTTCGAACATTAGTGGATGGAAACCATATCGCCAAAGCATAAAGTCTCAAAAGATTTAATACACTCATCCTTTCCGATAAAAAACAATTCTCCATGTA
>Ga0100385_1003822_pt1 | contig 13210 bp, 15 predicted proteins | sample CryGeymeta201509_FD_81543 | JGI IMG/M metagenome (GOLD analysis project Ga0100385, IMG submission 81543) | Groundwater microbial communities from Crystal Geyser aquifers in Utah, USA - Crystal Geyser metaG 2015-09 | ecosystem: Environmental > Aquatic > Deep subsurface > Groundwater | place: USA... | reverse complement strand
TAAGTTGATTTATGTAAAATATGAATAGTTATAGACAGTCTGCGCGAATTCTTGCAAATAGTATTTTGTTAGAAGAACTTCCTTGAAGCGAATGCACGATATAATCAAATGAAGTATGGAAAAAATTATCTTTTCAGCTGAAGTAAGTAACTGCCCTCCTGTCATTTTCACAATTACGTAAAAGAATAGACATGTAATAAGAATGTAGGAGGCCAGTCCAAAGGGGCTACCACGATGTTGGAAGATGTCTACAGACTTTGGAGACTTTGTGAAATTCACTACATTGTAAATCAGTTGTAGAAGAGTCACTACTATGATCAAAATAATAGCTCCAACGACCAAGCCAATATTTCCACCATTTTGCACCACAATCATCAGCACTCCAATCACGAAGTAGGCAAATACATCTATCCATGGACCTACCAAAAGACTGAGTTTTCCAAATTCGTCGTTGATCAACCAACCTCCAAGGTAGGCTCCCCCTGTTAAAATTACGAGGAATGTTCCCACAAGCACTATCATCAACTATTGCTAAACGACATTTATGAGCAGTTGATCTAACAGACTGATAACAATAGCAGGTTGCAGGATGCCAGCAATGAGAATGAATCCATCTTTGAGGAAGAGCCTCAAAACTGTAGCTATTGCGAAGGCTGCTTTTGATTCCATATGACCCTTTTGGAGATAGAGAACCCGTTATGTGATTTTTTCTTATGCTTTTGAAAAGGCTTCCATCGATGAAATTTAAATACCAGTTCTAATTTAAAACTAGCAATATGGAGATGGCATTACCGATCGCCTTCCTGGGTCCCTCTGGCTCAGGAAAAACAGCAATCATTCGATCAGCTCTCACCAGCTCCGCATAAATATACCCAACCGCAGGTCTGGAAATCAATTACATTACCTCAACTTCTCGCACTCTTTTGACTTATGATTCTTCTGGCTAAGGCTGGGCTAGACAAAACTGGAGTCTTCTGGCCGGAATAACTGACTGCCTAGTTTTTGTGATAGATGCACATAACACAGGATCTTTTGCTTGGGCGAAAAAGCATCTGTTTGATTTTTTAGAAACGCATAGAGAAATGAAGTACTTGTAGTATTAAGCAGGAAAAAACCACTATGCGTGATGCTCAATAAATGCGATCTTCACGGTCGGCCTCCAAAAGAGTTACTCGTTAGAGCCCTTGAACCTGATCGTATGGGGAAACTAGTCAGCAAATTATATTTTAAGGAGACATCAGCATTCAACAAGGAAGGGATTGAAGAGTGTTTCGAGTGGCTCATCAAAAATGCTCCTTCTCTATCCTAGCAAAAATCATGATATTGTGCTATAATTATGATGCTCCAACGGCTCATTGTGCCAATCAGTCTATTACATCAGAATCGCAAGCAATCCATCTAACCAGAACCCTCTCATGAGTCAGAACCAATAGCCGAGCCTCAACATATGCATACTCACGATAGAAAGTATTTCCAAGAGTCAAGAGATGAATCGACTGAGAGAGAAAGTGAAGCAACTGACAGGCACAAACTTCAGCCGTCAGCTGCTCCTAAAATAGTTAAATTTTCAGAAGATGAACCTTTTAGCTTCAAAGGAGATCAATTTGAAGCTATTCAATCTTATGATGAAGAGGTTATCAGAATTGGCGATGAGCTCTTGGAAAGTGAAGTTGAGATGCAGGATGAAAGAAGAAATTAACTCAATTAAACGTCTCAAGAATTAAAAAATTAGAAAATTTGTCACTGTCCCGATCAAGTCATAAAAATGTTGTTAGAAAGGCAAAAATAATGTGCGAAATTTCTACAAAGAATGAATCGACTACAGTCGAACAATATGGTGTTTCTTCAGCAACAACAGAAAATTCATCTGCGAAACTAGGCTTCCTTTAAATTTATGACATAACCAAAAAAAAGACGTCAAACACAGCCATTTGAACCTATCTGTGAATAACCTGAAGTAGTGTCCCCTCCTCAAAGAGAGAAAATATCAAACAGCAAAGTTTAAAACTTGATTTCTCGGCTACAGTTGAGAGTATCGTGATATATAAGTAAATTTCATTGTTGTATGAATATGACTCATAGTATCATTCCCGATCCATTTATTCTTTTTATGAATGAACTTCATGCATCTCTCCAATTTCAATTTCGTAGTTGAAGTGCTCACTCTCAGCCTTTTTAAAGAGCGGCTTCATGTACAAATTTTAGAAGTGAGAAAGCTTCTATCTTATTGACCTTCTTTCTTCTTCCCTCCTTTCATCTTCACCTCCACTCTCAAGATCGAAGTGAGGTGCCTTGTAATCAGAATCTTCCATCAGACTGCGTGAAAGATGACTAGGTGATTCAGATTTGTTATCGCCCTCTTAGCGAAGACCAATCCATTAGCAAAAGCTTTTAAGAAGAGTTGAGCCGAGAATCGTTGTGATAAGAACGATGAAAGGAACAACAGTGACAACGAAATCTTGGTTTTGCCCTTCAATTTGCAAACCCAAAGCAAAGGCGATTACGCCTCTCACCATTCCTGAGTACCAGCATACCTTTAGTTCTGGGCTTTTAAGAGGGAATGTTTTCTTTCGGAGGTGGTAGACTCCAGGCAAGAAGTATACCATGAATGCTCTAATAAAGGGAAAAAACACAAGAATAATAGCTGCAAAACCGACAGCCAGCCCATTGCTCTGAATACCCAAAAGAGAAGCCCCAAGATAGGCGTAGACAAACGCCTAAGCAATGTAGCTCACAGTTTCAAAAGCCAATCCTGTTCCTCTTTGTGATTCCTCCGAAATGTTCATAAATGCATAGTGTCCCATGATGACTGCACATGTAAAAAGAGTGATGATTCCTGAAAAACCCAATAATTATCCCACAAGATAGCTGATATATCCGACCAACAGGATCAGACTTGTCTATTTGATCGGATAACGGTTGAATGTTTAATTGATTTTGAAGAGATAGCTGAGACCGAAGCCAAAGATAGCACCTATAGCAAGACTGAAAAATGTTAGCACGAAGAAGTCGAAAACCATCCACAAGATGGTCTCAATGCTACATCTGATTAGATGTACCTCAAGCCATTGTTTTCATCTAATTATAGTCCTGCGACTGTCCTGAACAGCACAATAGCCACCGCGTCGTTGATAATACCTTCTCCAAATAGAACAGCATTCAGCACTGGAAATTTTTCAGGCTATATAGATCTATGAGTACCTTGATAAGGGACATAGCTGCTACGGTGTCAGTGGCACAGAGCACTGCGCTCAGAAGCATAATTTATTTGAGATTGAGGCGCTCACCGAAGATAAACCTGTTGATAAGGTAGGTGAAAGAACAGATAAAAATAAAGCCAAGGATGGTGCCTATAACTCCTAAAAAGCTGATGATGCCGAAGTTTTAAAAGAAGAGACTTTTCCTAAGCGAGTACCCTGCCGAGAATATGATAGGTGGCAAGATGATTGTGAAAAATATATCGTTGTTGAAGGTAATTTCCCCATCAAGCCCCTAAATGCATCAGACAGTACATAAGTCACGAATACAGCCGTTAAAAGTCCCATGAGTATGGCGACTGATGACTCGTGCAAGAAGGGAATCTACCTAAGTAAATGCATACCTTTTCAACTTCGATGAGGTGAGCGGTTAGGACGTAGACGACCAGAATAAGAATGAAAATAAATGTTTCGATAGAGAATTGTTCGGCCATGCCTGCTATTATCCAATAGTTATTACAAAATCAGAATCCTTTAGCCAATAGCATGAACTTTAATCTATTTACTCAGCATAAAAATCAATGTTCGTCCTTGAAAGGGGCAAATACTGTACCTTCGTACAGCTCAAGTTGTTCTCTACCTTCTACTACTGTCAATATGTTCTTCAGAACCTTTTTCCAGCGAGCAGCCTATGACCTCAATACTTTAACGAATAAAATTTTCATTCTTCCTGTGCACTCCAAAGACAGACCCAACGCTTTAACCTCCTCAGGTGGGATGTAATGCACTCGACTTTGTATTAGGGGATATTCTTCTGAAGCAACAGTGTCAGGAACTGGATGAGACACAAAAACCGAAACTTCTTAGACTTAATAATTTCCTTTTCCTTGTATTCTTGGCACTAACGGTTCTCCCCATGATATTTGTACCTCCTTCATTTTTTCTTGAACCTTCTGCTTAACTTTGCTGAGCTGCTCAGATGATAAAGGATTTAGTCTGTAGTTTTGGGTATTGAATTTATTGGGAGTGAAATCATAGACATCGTACCAGTTGTTATTCCAGGGCGATGTTTTTGCCTGAGCCATTTGTTCAGCCAACTGAGCATATCCCCAAAGTGGAAAATTACTGATGGTGATATCATGGCTGCTTTATATGATAGGTTGAGAGTCACAACAAAGTGCAAAATGGCAGTGAGTGCAATCTCTAACTCTGAACTGTTGAGTTGTGCATATGACAATAGTATGTGAACAGTCCCTCACAAAGACACTGGCTTCACAGGCGCCCACAAATACCAAAGAGTACTTACACTGATCGACATAGACGCATGCAGCAGCATCGAAGAGACATATTGTACTTTACTAACAATCTGAGATCTGAAACTGTTGCATGTGTAGCTCACCAGGACCTTTAACCATACTATCGAACCATCCATTTTCGAATATGAAATCTTCTCGTCTTAGTTTATTCTTGGCGAACATATGAAACTGCGTTATATATAACAAAATATAACCTATGCTTAATACCATCAGTGGTAGCTCCTCACTCCCCAGGGACGTTCTCCAATGGCTTGATCAACTCGATCTGTCTTATGCTGTCCGTAACCCACGAATGGATCTTTCGACCGGATTCATAGTTGCATAGATCCTCTGCAGACGCTATCCAACAGAACTATCTATCCTTACCTTCTACAATGCAAGTCGTAAAGATCGAAAAATTGATAATTGGCAACAACTGCAGAAATTTCTCAATCGCAAAAAATTCAAAATCACCAAAGAATAATACGAATCGATTGTCAATCTCGGTCCCGAAACAGCTCAAAGTCTTCTCTTTCGGCTTTATGAATTCTTGACAGGACAAAAGCTCAACATCGATCGCAGGCTCACCAGCACTCTTCCAGCACCTGAACAACCTCTTTATAAGCAGCCCACGGCCAGTTATGCTGCTAAGGATAGGGAGCTGGCTCGAGTTGTGGATTTAAAGGAGAAGGAGGCCAGAACCGTTATGAGACTCACTCAGCAGCGCAACATGATTCATACTCAAAAATACAACACAGGCCTGATAGAATGGTTGATCGAAAAGAGAAAAGATTAAATATAAAAATAAGTCACTCGTCAAAAAGAGGAGATAGAGAAAAGGACTCGCTCTTTTGCAAACAATGAATCAAAAGTTGAAGTTAGAGAAATCTAGCTTAAGTGCTTCAATTCTTCAACATCAAGAAAACCCAGAGGCTAGTATGGTGAATTAAGTTAAAGCAAAGGCGTCTTAGATTTTATGGCTGAATCAGCCTCCCTTCTTCTTAAAAAATAGTCTGTCCTCAACGATTTGAAAAAATTCGGAATCGAGCCGAAGTAAAAAGAAGGAGGAGTAAATCTCCTTTTAGAATTATTCAATCGGTGTGATGAATAAGATAGTAAAGGATCATACAAAGTCACAACTGACACTCTTCTTCGCTTTCTTGAACTTTTTAAAAAGACGAGTGAAGTCAATCTTATTGTTGAAAATATCCACAATAACTTTTTGGACTATCGCAAATTTTTCTCTCTTCTTCAAAAGCTTCTTCGTACTTATGACAAGTAATCTGAGCCTTATAAATTAACAGTAGCTTTGATCGCATCAGTTGCCAAAGCTCTTCTTAAGGCAGATGCCTAAGCAGCAGAAATGATGCTCGAAGACATTCTGCTTCCTGACTTGTTGTCTTTGGCTTAAAATTAGCATAAAAAATCGCTTATAGCCAACCTTGTCCTTTAATTTGTGAGAAAGGAGTCATAGTCCTACCTTGTTTTGGTGCATAGAGTGAAATAAATTTGTGGGGGCAATATCAGAACATATGTTAGTCTGTTGGCTCATCTTCTGTAGAAAATTGCAAGAGATTGTGAAGATATTCAGCACCCTCTTTGGAGCTAATTTTTTTACTACGGATTTTTGGCTCTGAACTCTCCAGCTCCTTCTATCAGGACCCATGGAGCTAAAATTATAGCACGTTTGTTCAGTGATATTGTGGTAGCTAACAAATAAATAGTTGAAGAAAAGTTGGGAGCTTTGAAAGGCCTTGTAACTGATCCTTGGTGGGAAGTTAGAGCTCAAGCTCTCATTATTTTCAAAGCCATCTTAATTTCAAAATACAGAAATTCTACACATTCGGTTGATATAAATGAAGATCTCAACACCAAAACAATCATTCATTACATCCAATAAATCTTTAAACCAGATGTTTCTCACAATATCCTCCGCATTGGGCTCATATAATTGGCTGAGCTTATTGTTCATGAAGAAAGTCTGTGCTCTCGTTATCTTGAAATCCTGCTTCACGTTGGCCCTCAGATCAGAAATGATATCCTCAGCACTCACATCATCAAGTTCGGTCCTGTGGTATATGGAGCTACTACGTTCACATATAAATTAACAGGTGCTCCCTTGGTATGGAATTCTCTTGGCATTGCCCGAGTGCTAGCTCAGTTCGTCAGGCAAGAAAGAGTGGAATCACTCAACAAAGGTCATTTATAAATTTTGTTTGCAACTGTGTCAAAGGAAGGAAATTTCATCGAGAAGTATCAAGAATGGCTTCAAATTTATGAGGAGTTCAAGGAAAAGCTGTTCAAGACTCTAGTCGATGAAGAGCTTTGTTCCTTGGGTCTCAGTATTATTAAATAATTTTTGGAGACTGAGCCGATCCATGCTGAAGTTGTAACTGCTTCAAGAAGCTAAATTGCAAGATTGCTGAGTAATTTTTCATCTATTTAGGCATTGTATATAGTGACTCTAGCGAAGGAGAAGTGAAAGTCAATCTTCTCGAGTTGTTCAGATATCTGACTCAATCCGAAAGCTAATACACCTACAAAATTATCAAAGATTTTGCTGAGCGAGAAAAAACCAAATATTTAAATTCCAACCTGGTCAATTTCATGAACTAACTGACTCGCTAGCGCAGAAAGCGCCTCTTCCAAGAGTGACTCATGATCATTATCATTATACCTCATTACAATTCATTAACTTGCTTTCATAAACAATTGATGGGAAATGGAGATTCCTCAGCGAGAATGGCTGAAATTAATTACAAGTATACAACTACCCTGGCCAAACCTCATCTTTTCTTTGGAAATCATTGGCTTTTGATAGCCCGTAAAAATCCTCAAGATGTTCTCATTTGCAAACAGTTTATTTTCGAATCTTCAAGCGAAGAAAGATAATTTCTTCAAGCATACGAAAGAGTCGAACGAAAACCTTTCAGCTTAGTTTATCCTCACTAATTGATCTCCAATCCCACAATGGAACAATGTAGCAACAATAGGACAGCCAACCTCTACTTCAAGATAGCCGGACAACCTCTCCAGAGTTTACTTGAAACAGAAGGGTTGTTTACTGAGACGAAAGCATGGTTTTTGCTCAATGAAATATCAAAAGCTCTATAAGTTCTAGAAGAAGAAGGTCGAGCTCATTGGGCAGTATCTCCTGATACACTATATCGAAACAAGAATGGAAATTATATGCTGTACGATTCTCTTTTTGTTATCGGAAGAGACCCATCCAGTACTTCGTTCCCAATAGTAGAGACTTCCTTATCACTGCCAGCAATAACAGAATGCCGATCCTCGATAAAGTGAGCTCTCTTCTAAAGAGACACTCTCCTCCAGGCTTTTAATAAGGGAAGCAACAGGATATGTTCATGCTAGGGATTACTCTTTTGATAGTGATAACCGGAATAAATATGCGACAGCTACCTCCTTCTTCTCAATTGCCGGTTTTCATGGATGGTATTTTTCAAAAACGGGTTGTGAGCAAAGAGTTAAAGCATACGATCTAGTCTCTTGTTGAACAGGACAGTTTCAGGAGGATGGATAACACTCAGTTAAGAAGACTACTGAAGGAAAAAGAGGCAGATATTATCAAAAAGTAATCTTTAGAGTATCACCTGAATCATCAATCACGATCGACCTTCAAAGTGTAAAAATATTAAGCCAGGAAGATACAAGCAGCTGATATCCGAAAGGAACTGCAATAAAAGGTCTATAACAGCAGTCATGCTCGATCTAAAAACTACCCTGAGACTAACAGTTTCTTAAAAGCACCGGAAATCCATATTCGCCATCAAGCATTTATCCCTCAAAATATGAACTTTTCTTATCAAAACCGACAACCAAGACATAGCCCTCTTTTCATTCAATCTCCCACAAGAAGCTAGGTAAATATAGCATAGCCAGTTAGTTAACCTGTTGGGCATGTTGGCTTGGCCAGAGTTTACTCGGCTGACACCTTAAGAAAAAAATGATATTTAAGTAGGCTGTAACATTTAGAACAAAAATGTTACAGCCTATATTTAAGTATAAATGATATTCTTTATCCATAAATATTTTATTCAGAGGAGACAATGTAAAGGGACAACAGCAATGAAATAAACACTAGTATCAACGATGCTGCAGACAATGCTAGAAGAAAAGACAAACAAAGAGGAAGGCCAGCCAGAGTTCAACATGCTCCAGTCCAAAGGTAAGAATCTGACAGCCGAGAACGAAGCAGAGAATTAAGGCCTGAGAACAATTCTCTTGAAAGAAATTCGAGAAGGAAAAAGGAAAGGAAAGAAGAACAATAGAATGAAGCAGACATCGATGAGTAATATTTTTAGTTATTAAGTCATATAGAAATTCCCTCTCCGGATGCTGATCTTAAAGATTTTATTGATGCTTTGAGGCAAGCCTTCATCGTTTTCTTTGCCAAAATTGGGCAAGGAAAAGGATTGGTCTTTACAGCACAAGAAAGGGAAAAACTCAGAAGATAAGAGGTAAGATCTCGAAAGAAAAATGCTTCAGGTTAGTTTATTCATTTTTGGAATGCTTGTATGTCATGGAACAAGGAAAAATAGTATGAAAAAGTGAATCAGCTGTTCAATAAGGCTAATATTTAAAGTTTGAAAACCATCTAAAAAGATATGAAAGAAATCTTTGTCAAGGCCTCAGTCATCTTCGCGGAAGAATTTACAAATGAACTCTACTACCTTTTGCTGTAGGTTGTGAGCATCTGCCTCAAATCGACTGAAGAGAGACAATAATAAATGGAGCAACTCACTCAATGCATAGCCAATGGAACAAATTTCAAATACTTCAATTTTCAATTTTCTCCATTATTCAAGCTGAAGGTCGAAGAAAAAGTCAGCATTTAATGTTATTAGTGGCTTGTGAAATCTCTCATCGAAATATTGGAGAAAAAAGTGAGCAGAGAATGAAATGATTGGTCTCATTTTGTTAAGGTCTATATACTATTCATTAATGCTCAAAACCAATACTAAAATTTTCGTGATGGCCGTCATATATTGGGAAATTGTTGTGGCTCTTATCTACGGTTTCTTTCTCCGTTACAACACCTCAGCATTCTCACAGATGAACAGCAATGATAATGTGTACTCTTGGTCCATTGACCCAACAACTTAAGCTTATGTCACTACTGACTCAACTCAGGCTCCTTTTCCCTTCATCGTTCTTATCATTGCTATTGCACTTCTCGTTGTTGGTAAAAAAATATTAATTTAGGATTTGCGATGATTGCTGGATACATCGAAAGAAATTCGGTTACAGGAATGGCCTTTACTTTATTGATTTTTGCTTTCACAGCTCAAAATTTCTTCATTTATCGTACTCTTTGGAGAAATTTTTCTGTAAATGATCCCAACGCATCCCCTTCTTTCAAACATCGATACTACAATTCAATAAACTTAATAAATTTCGGCAATGACCTTCAATCACCTTACGCTTATACATCTGACTCTTTCCTTGATGCTGTTGGAGCTTCTCTCGCCATGTATGCAGCCTACAGCGCTGTTATAGGGCGAATCTCACTTGCTTAGATATTCATCTTGACCTGGATTGGACCGTTTATCTATGAAGCTAACAGCCAACTCCTATGGAGGTTTTACATTCCAGACACAGGCTTTACTCTCAGGGCCTTTGCTTTTGGAGGAGCTCTCGGCTTAGTTAGTTCTTTGATCCTGGGAAAAAGAGAACTCACAGCTCAAAACGTCAACTATTTTTCAAGGTACAAAGTCATGAGTATGTCTTTGTTGGGAATGATTCTGGTCTGGTGCAGCTTCCCGATTGTATTGCTAGGAGAGGTCTTCAACTCAACGCGAGGATATATTGTAGCTCTCACAGGCCAGGTTAATATCTGGCTTGCTCTGGCCTCCTCCGCTCTCGGATGCTTCTCGGCCTCAAGCCTATACTTCAGAAAATTATCAGCCCATGACCTTATTTTTTCTTGTATAACAGTAATAATTTATTGATATAGGGAGGCATCGCATTTGCACCAATAACAAACATAAACTACAATCCAGGGGCAGCCACCGCTATAGGCTTTGGAGTTGGATTTGTTTGTTCTCTCACTCAGATGGCCTTCAAGCGTAAAATCAATAGCAAAGGAATTATTGACTCGAACAGTGCTCTCTTCCACTTTTTGATGCCCTCCTTTTTCGCAGCAATTCTTGTAGCTATTGCTCAGGGAGTTGGAAATACCTATGCAACCTATGAGGCTTCAAATAGAGCAGGTCTCAGCATTGGCATTGTTGAATACAAACAAATGATATAAAGCGGTCGATCAATAGAGGAACAAGGTGGTTTTCAGATAATAGGATGGCTATTGAGCATAGGGTTTGGCTCTTTTGCAGGAGTAATAATCGGACTGCTTTACAAAGCTGTAAATGAATTCCGATAACCTTTACATTTTTTCAACGATGCTATCCTTTACAACTACCCTCGAGTGGTAAGCAACAAATAAGTTGATCCACCCAAAGGATAATCTGACAAGCCTGTTGTATTGCAATTCGATTTGGCTGAGCAATGATATTCATATTGATCAATTAATCCAACAACAGTATAATCATTCAATGAACCCTCTCTCCACAACCTTGATGTTTTTGTGTCTGTTTGCATGGACCTTTACATTCCTGGCCTCAAATACTCCTCTTCTGTAAATCGAGTCAAAACGGTCTCTAAATGTTTCAGGATTCAGCTCAACTTTGCTGACTTATTTGGCTGTTTCTCCTTCAGGAAGATACTCCTTGAATCGGTACTCTCTTCTGCTCAGCCTGGGTCCTTTTCTGACTCTTCCGGTAGCTCTTTCCTTCTTGATATTTTCTTTGGCAATTTGCTTGGTCTTGATCTTCTCTTAAATTTTTTATTCCTCATCCTCAATACTTTATTTAATTCTACGAATGCTGGTGATTTCCCTGTTGTACTCTTTTTGCCTTTCCCGTTCTTCTGCAGCTAATTGAGCAGCTCTTCTGTTTTTGTTTCTGTGCCTGATTTTTGCTTCTGGAAGGGGAGCCTCGATTTTTTGTTTTCTAGGGACAGGCCTGACCTGTTCAAAGTCAATCACTCTATCCTTGAGCTTTTCAATATCTTCAGGTCGAGGATTGTAAGAATGGCCTGAATCAGGAACAATCACAGAAGGAACTTCAGTTGGTGTGTATCTGTGCTTTCCTTAATAGTTTGTGCTCCATGGATCATCCATATCATTTAAAGCAGTCTTCCTCTTAATCTTGTTATCGTATTTAGGCTTGGGGGCAGGGAGAGTGGCTTTTTTAAATCGCTGAGGATCAAGAGGAGGTCTGATGTTAGAGTTGGTATCAGTGACTTCAATGCTGGGTGCCATTGCTTATCGGAGCTATCTGGTGTGCTGTTAGGCCCGTGCTTCGAGAAGGCCAGAAACATCAATGTTTTTATTCCACTTCTTCTTGTTTTGTTTTCCCTTGAGGCCTTTCACTTTAACAAGGTCAGTCATCAACTTTGCCAATTATATGATTATCAAGACAGTTTGGATTATAAGAACATCAACATCGAACTTGAACAATATAGATGGAGGAATTGCCTAATTGGCTTATCCTTCAACATATTATCATGTGATTCAGCCATTTCTTTCACTAAGGTCAGTTACTTGCTAACTTTTATCATGGCTAATTTAGTAGGGATTTTCATTGGTATTAATAATCAAAATATGAATCGTCACCTCCTTGACAAATCCTCCTACCGCTATAAGGAGCAAGACCCTGAATTCCGAGGACACGATCTTGAGTAAAAATACGCATAAGGACCCGATTCACAACGATCTTGTACTGATGTCCTGTGCTTGGTGGTTTTCCTTGTCTTCATCGGCGGTCTTGGCTTCATAGCATTCCTTGCTTTTAGCACTGGCAATCCCTAATATCTAGCTTACCCATTCGACAGCGAGGGGAATCAGTGCTACCTCGATCCTGGATACGAAGACTACAGTTACATCTTCATCACATATAGCAAAAACTAAGAAAGAAGGTTTGTCTGTGTCAAATAATGCCCAGCTTCATAAAACAGCACCATTGAATGCAAGAGCAACCTTGTCAATAACTGTACAGCCGATCTTCATATCTATGCCAGTCGACCTTTGGTGACCTATTGTATGCCACTCGATCAAGCCGAGGTTATTGTTGGGGAGCTGGTGACTGATATTCTTAATATAGCTCCACTCCAATCCTATTTTTCAGATGTGTACATGGCTTGGCCACTTTTGCTAGCTATGGTGGGAGTATCAGTCGTTGTTGGAGTCATTTATTCTGTCCTCATTCGATATTTTGCCTCATGCATGGTCTGGACAATGATACTAATGCTTATGATTCTCTTGCTGGCAATCGGAGCAGTCACTGCCTTACTTCCAACAACTCAATTCCTGAAAGATATTTTCCACTATGACGACCTCCCTGAAACTCTTCAAGATCGCAAGTTCCAAATTGCAGTTAGCATCATTACTCTTTCTCTCTTTTTAATTGGTTTTCTTCTTATTTGCTGCATGAAAAGACAAATTGCTATATGTAAACATTTTTTGATACAGCTATCGGAATCATCAAGGCAGCTGCCGACTTCACCAGAAATTGCTGCTGGGCCTTCTTCATACCCTTCTATATCACTATATTCCAGCTACTTTTCCTTGCTTTTTGGGTAGCAGTCATTCTCTTCCTCTTCTCATCAAATCAAGGTGATATCGACCCTATTGATGGCACT
>Ga0100385_1003814_pt1 | contig 13231 bp, 10 predicted proteins | sample CryGeymeta201509_FD_81543 | JGI IMG/M metagenome (GOLD analysis project Ga0100385, IMG submission 81543) | Groundwater microbial communities from Crystal Geyser aquifers in Utah, USA - Crystal Geyser metaG 2015-09 | ecosystem: Environmental > Aquatic > Deep subsurface > Groundwater | place: USA... | reverse complement strand
GAAATATATGACGAGCAAAAAACTTGATAATTCTATCTTTAATTTATATATTTAGTGTCCGTTTATTCGATGTAAAGGAATTTTAAATGGCTCGTATAAAAAATATTGAAGCATTTTGCACTAATTGTGGTGTAATTAGGAAGATGGAAGTTACCGGTGAATTAGCAGGTGAGGAAAATCAGAATAAACGCTGGGCAAAGTGCAAAAAATGTAAACAAACGATGGTAATAGACCTTGCTTTGGATGTTAAAGAAATGAAACCTTCTCTGGAAGGAATTGAACCCGATGCGACAGATTATTCACCCCAAAAGACATTCTCGGTGGGAGATGCCATTTATCAACAGGAATGGGATGATTACGGAAAAATAGTTGCAAAAGAAGTAATGGCTAACGGCAGAAGTTCTATTGCAGTAGAATTTCAAAAGTCGGGATTAAAGAAATTAATTGAATCATTAAACCAATAAACAACCGTAGAGAGAGGTGAATAAATTTGGTTGGTATCAGCGTAGGCGATAACGAATCTATCGATAAAGCTCTTAAAAGATTTAAGAAAAAGTACGAAAGATCCGGAGTTCTGAAGGAATTCAAAAAAAGAACATTTTTTGTGAAGCCTTCCATTAAAAAAAGAATGGAAAAACTGAAGGCTATGAGAAGATCTCATCGTCTTGATCAGAACGATTAAAATTAAAAACCCCTCGTTTCGAGGGGTTTTTTGTTATTATTTCAAAAGCAGTTCGGGCGCCTGTTCTTTTTCGTCTACCTTCCTCAAATAATTTTTCTCAAGATGTTCGGTAATTATTTTGTAAGCCTGGTCGGTCGAATTGCAAAATGAAAAGACATTCATATCTGTTGGACTTATCACGGCATGATCAATTAGTCCTTGAAAATTAATTATTTCATTCCAATACTTCTCATCGTACAAAACCACAAGCAGTTTTTTTCTCATTTTTTCTGTTTGAATAAGAGTCAGCATTTCGAACAATTCATCCATTGTACCAAAACCACCAGGAAAACAGATCAAACACTTTGCTAGATAAGCGAACCAGAATTTACGCATGAAAAAGTAGTGAAATTCAAAACTTAAATCTTTAGTTACATGTGTGTTCACAAACTGCTCAAAAGGTATACTGATGTTTAACCCGACCGAATATCCGCCGGCTTGTTTAGCTCCTTTATTTGCTGCTTCCATAATTCCTGGTCCGCCGCCCGTACAAACGATAAAACGGTAACCCTTTGTAGGAAGATTTAGCGCCCATTCCGTAAGCCTTTTAGAAAGTTTTACTGCATCTTCATAGTATTTTGACATATTAAGATGATGCTGCGCTGCGCGAAGCTGCTCTGCAAATTTAGAATTCGATTTAGGGTCCATCGTTTTAAATTTGTTTACTTCTGCTAAAGCATTTTTGCGTGATTTTAATCTCGCTGAGCCAAAAAACACTATCGTATCCTGCACTTTGTGTTTTTTAAATTTGCTCTTCGGTTCGATATATTCAGAAAGTATTCTGATCGCTCTTGCTTCAGAAGAATTTAAGAAATCCAGGTTCTCATATGCTTTAAGTAATTCTTTTTTCTTTGCCATATTAAACTTTCTTAAGTTTTGGATGAGCCATTGATTGAGGAAGCTGATTGAATTGCCCCATCACAATCCGGCGGATTTAAAAATTGGACTTAATATTTACTTACAAAAATAGTAATTTATTACTTATCTTTTTACATCAAAAACATAAATTTTCATTCCCTTTGATTTTCAAATTTAACATGCTGAAATTTTTAATCTTTACTCTCTTGTTTCTTCCTAACATTCATGCTACCTCGTTAGAAGAAGTCAAAAATGAACTACGAAGAATAATCAATTCGCTTCATTCCACCACAAAGGCGGGGATATTGATAATTAATCCTTTAACTCAGGATACTATTTATCAACTAAACCCTGCCGTTTCAATGATTCCGGCTTCTAATACTAAACTTTTTACTACTGCTTCTGCTTTAAATCTTCTTGGCGGTGGTTACGCTATTTCAACAAAAATTTTTAGCAGCGATTTAAACATAAAAGATGGTGTAGTTAACGGTAATTTATATATAAAAGGTTATGGTAATCCGAATTTTTCAACAAGGGATCTTGAATTAATGACTAGCCAATTAAAAGGAAAAAATATCAAGTTAATTACTGGAGACATTATCGGTGATGACACATATTTCGATGACATTTACACACGTGATGACTGGATTAAAAATGAAAAAGCAAACGTTAAACTGCCACCTATCTCAGCACTTGTTATTGATAGAAACAGGACGTTTGTGCAATCTAAACGAGGAAGACGAGTAAGAAGATATGTGCAATATGTTGATGATCCGCCTTTGTATGCAGCACAGTTGTTAAAAGAAAAATTAGAAGAGGCAGGCATTGTAGTTAACGGCGTTGCTGCAAAGGGAATTACACCTGGTGACCTGCCTGTGCTAAGTGAAAAGAAAATCCTTCTCAGAGATTTAATCGCATTGATTAATAAACACAGTGATAATTTCTATGCTGAAGTTTTATTTAAAACAATCGGAGCGGCGGCTTCTGGCAAACAGGGTAATTCTTTTTATTCAACACAAGCTGTTTTAAACTTTATTGAAGATAATGCAATTCTTAAAGAAGGCACTTCTGTGGTTGATGGATCGGGGATTTCCCGTTTTAACCAAATAACTGTAGGAGCAATAGCTGGCATACTCGAGAAAATGTATTTTGATTTGAAGAACTACGAAGACTTTTATAATTCATTAAGTATCGCCGGTATTGACGGCACTTTAAAAGGACGTTTAACCGGTACACCTGCTGAGAACAATATGCGCGGCAAGACGGGCACGCTAAACGGTGTCACTTCACTTTCGGGTTACTTAACTTCTTTAAACGGTGAAGATATTATTATAAGTATTATTTTTGAATTTGAAAAAGGAAGCTGGAATTACTACCGTTCGATTCAAGATAGAATTGCTGAAACAGTTGCAAACTGGGACGAATGACAAATTATAGCTGTGAAAGAATTAATTCTATCGTTGTAAATGTAGCTAACAAGAACTTTACTCGTACAAAAACCTTTTTAACTTTTAGGATATTATTTTTCTTTCATTAAACCACGGCCAAAATCTTTTCGTTATGAAAATACAAATTTTATCTGGTAATAGTTTGATGGTTAAATTAATAAAAGAGATCACTACTGTCCAACTGTTTGATTTAGAAGTAGCTGTAAGTTGTTAAAAAATACTATGTTATAAAGAATTTTTATTGTAATCGATTTGAAATTAATATTGTCGCAGAAAATATGAATTTTGGAGCGACAATATGAATCAAGGTCAAACAATTTTTTCTCAAATTATGAATTATATACCAAAACATAAATTTGATTTTTGTATAAAAAAATATCGAGGCAGTTATAAAGTTCAATCATTCACTTGTTGGGAACAATTTCTTGTTATGGCTTTTGCTCAATTAACTTATCGAGAATCTTTAAGAGATATTGAAATTTGTTTAAGAGCAATGCAAAGTAAATTATATCATATCGGTATTAGAAGCAAAATCTCTCGTTCAACTTTGGCTTATACAAATCAAAATAGAGACTGAAGAATATACGCAGACTTTGCTTTTATACTTATTAACGAAGCGAAAGAACTTTATAAAGACGATAAATTTTTCAAAGAACTCGATGAAACTGTTTATGCTCTTGACTCAACAACAATTGATTTATGTTTGTCATTATTTCCTTGGGCAAAATTTAGAAAAACAAAAAGTGCTATTAAAATTCATACTCTGTTAAACCTGCAAAATAATATTCCATCGTTTTTTAGCATTACATATGGCTCTGTTCATGATGTAAATATATTAGATGAACTTATAACAGAAATGGGAGCCTTCTATGTTGTTGATAAAGGTTATATTGATTTCGAACGCCTATATAAATTGAATCTCAATAGTGCTTTCTTTGTTACAAGAGCAAAATCCAATTTTCAATTTAAGAGAATTTATTCTCACAAAGTTGATAAATCATTGGGATTGATTTGCGACCAATCAATTCATCTTACCGGTTTTTATCCAGCAAAAGATTACCCGGAAAAATTACGTCGTATAAAATATTATGATTCTGAAAACAATCGAAAACTTATTTTCATTACAAATAATTTTCGTCTACCTGCTATTACTATTGCTAATCTTTTTAAACAACGATGGCAGATTGAATTATTCTTTAAGTGGATTAAACAGAATCTTAAGATTAAATCTTTTTATGGAAATTCTGCTAATGCCGTTAAGACACAAGTTTGTATTGCTATATCTGTTTATGTTCTCCTTGCAATCATTAAGAAAAAATTAAAAATAGAGCACTCACTCTACACTTTTTTACAATTGGTTAGTATATCAATTTTTGAGAAAATGCCCATTATTTCAATGTTTTCTGACTCTGATTTCATAAATGAAATTGACCATGACCCTAACCAATTGTCTTTATTTAACTTATAGTTGTACAGTAGTGAAAAGAGATATGTAATTTATGCAAATGAGCTGTCGCATTTAAAGTAATTAAAAAGCCCTTCGAATTTAAGGGCTTTTAATTTTTTACTCGGTTGGAGCAGGAGGTGTTTGCTGTGGCGGTAATTGCTGCTGTTGCGGGACAGATTGCCTGCCCGATTGCTGAATTATACTTTCTCTTTGTTCCGTCGTAGTCTGTCCGGGCAAAAAGAAAAGATTAACTAACAGTGTCATCGTCGTTAAAATACCGGCAAGCCACCAGGTAGATTTGCTTAAAAAATCGGCTGTTCTTCTGGAACCGAACATACTGCCCATTTGAGATGCGCCGCCAAATGTTCCGGCTAATCCGCCGCCTTTACTTGACTGAAGCAATACAATGATAACAAGTAACACTGCAACTATTGTAATAATCGAAATTAATAATGTATACATAATTTTCTCCTAAATTCGTAGCGGGGGAGGGATTCGAACCCCCGACACGTGGATTATGATTCCACTGCTCTAACCTACTGAGCTACCCCGCCATGGGTTTATTTTTAGGGAACAAATATAGCTACTATCGGTGCTAATTTCCAAATTAATAGCCTATTTTTAATCCTAAGTTTTTCATCCTAAACAAGAAACAAATTGTATTGATTAGAAGGCGTAATGCTCATCGAAGTTGAGCTTTTCTCATATTTGAAAGCTTATTTTCCCTTCAACAAATGTCATAAAAATTGAAAAGTCCTCATCTGCCAAAACAATGTCGGCGTCTTTCCCATTTTCTAACGAACCTTTTTTGTTATCAATCCCAAGAACTTTTGCAGGATTAATAGACACTGAGTTAATTGCTTCTTCAAATGTACATCCAGTAAATTCTTTAAATTTTTTGGCAATGTTGCCAAGACTTGTTGTTGAACCAATTAAAGTTCCATCAAGATATCGAGCTGCGCCCGCAACCGAGTCATATTCCTTCCCGTTGTAAGTATACCTGCCATCCGGCAGACCAATACCTTGCACGCCGTCAGTAATACAAACAATTCTTTGCTGTCCGAGAATTTTGTAAACCATCTTCACGGCGCTTGGATGAAGATGATGACCATCGCTTATTATTTGCGCTGTTACAGTTTTGCTTTCAAATATTGCAGATAAAGGTGAAGGATTACGGTGGTGAAACGGCGGCATCGCATTAAAAATGTGCGTAACATGATTAATACCGGCATCAAATCCTCTTTTTGTTTCTTCATAACTAGCATCAGAGTGAGCAAATGAAGGAACAACATTGTTCTTTATTAATTCTTTTATAACATCAAGATTCCCTTTCAATTCCGGGGCTATCGTCATCATCTTAAGAGAACCATTTGTAACATTTAAAATTTCTTCAAGTTTTTCGCTGGATGATTGATAAATGCTTTCGGGAGCCAGCCCGCCTTTCTTTTTAACATTAATAAAAGGACCTTCCAGATGAACGCCAAGCATGACAGCTCCGCCTAAATTTTTGTTAGTAAACTCCCGTGCTAATTTCAGATGTTCGTTATTTTCTATAGGTTTTACAACGGTGGTTCCCAAAAAACCGGTAGTTCCAGTGGCGGCAAGTGTTTGGGACATTTTCTGAAGCGCTTCGACTGTATTATCAAGAATATCAGCGCCGCCCGCACCTTGAATATGCACGTCAATAAAACCCGGCATGGCAATTTTACTTTTGGCATCTATAACTGCTACGTTATTATCTGTTTCAATTTTTTTTTGAATCTTAGTAATCGATTTACCATCAATCAAAATATCGAATAGCCCATCATTTAATTTATTATAAAGTTTACAATTTTTAATAAGTACATCTGACATTTAGTGTCCTTCTTTAAAGTTAAAAGCTGTTGTCATAGCTTCAATGTTTTCAGTAATAAAATACTTTTGAGTAAAAAAGATTTCGATTTCGGTTAACCATAATTTGTTAAAAATAATTTTAGTGATTCAATTTTTATTCCTATACTTCCCGGCGGCAATTTTATTTTGCAATTATCATTTTTTTAGTTGATGAATAAATATTCCCTTTTGCATTTAGCATCTTTACTTGATAAAAATAAATACCGGAAGATAATTCTGATGCAGAGATATTTACTTCGTGCGTGCCGGCTTTCACCAAACCAGACCGAATTGATTTGACTTCGCTGCCGAGAACGTCATATATACTTAAAGTAATATAACTTTCCGTTGGAGTTATATATTTTATCTTCGTGGAAGGATTAAATGGATTGGGATAATTTTGCTCAACAAAAAATCCTGAAGGTCCCGCATAATCAATATCTAAAACTCTGGAATACTTAAATGACCCATCGAAATCTATTTGTTTCAATCGATATTGATATTTACCAGCCTGGATAAGCATGTCAGTAAAATTATATTCAATAATTCTGGTAGATGTTCCTTTCCCTTCTACATAACCGATATTTGACCATTCGGCTTGATTGTTTGAAACTCCGGTTTGAAACGAAACATTACGCTCAATTTCAAATCCTTTATTATTAGTTTCCGTTGTAGTACTCCATTTAAGATTAACAAGATTATCTTCAACCAAAGAGTTAAAGGAGTTTAATTCTACGGGAATTATGGCAGGGTCTGCAAGAAAAAGAAGAACCGGCGTACGTGCAGTACCAACGGCTAAATCGAGCCAGCCGTCGCCATTAACATCGCCATAAGCAATTGCAGTTGAAGATGTGGCGGGGTTGTATGTCCATGTCGGTTCGGTATCGAGAAAACCGGCACGATTAATAAATATTTCCACTCTTCTGCTACCAAAATGAACAAGTGTTAAATCGGGATAACCATCCTTATTAACATCGCCCCAAATTAAATCCTGTGTTGAATTATTTGCAGAGGCAGAACTCCAAACGGGAGAGTTAATAAGAGCACCATGACTATTTATATATAACACCGTAGCTACACCGCTGCCACCAATCGCAAGGTCAAGGTAACCATCTAAATTATAATCCGCCCATGCCATACCTTTTTGACTATTAGTATTTCCAACTGTCCAGGTTGGGGTTATACCCATTGTTCCGCCAAAATTGTAATAGACACCACTTTGATAATTAACCCATTTACAAGCGCCCATATCGGCTTTCGGCATGTATGTATAAACAATTCGAACGATACTTCCCTGTGTCGGCGTAAATCCAAGAGACACCCATCCGCTGATTGCATCGGAACAAAAATCATTTGTAATATTTCCGTTAACAATTATGCTATCTACGGAATAAACAGGAACAAAAGGAAGGTGGAATACTCCTCCAATTCCGGAAGCCGAAAATTCTTTAGCTTCAGAAGTTAATTCGTAATTGTTCAAATCTGCCATTGCAACTGTGTTAGTAATCATTTGGTCGGCTGAAGCCCAGCCTGGTGTTGTGGATAATACTCCATTGTTGTTGAATAAAATATTTATCGGGCGAGTGGGAATATTTGTTTCCCCCTGATTAGCAAATACTAAATCAAGGTCTCTATCTCCGTCAACGTCGCAAAATGCAGCACCTACAGTCCAATTCTGATCATTAGAAATCCACGATGGAGTTGTTTCTAATCCTGAGGGTGAATTAAAGTAGATAACTGATGGGACAAGAGATTGATTACCGTTAGCAGCAAGTAAATCAATGAATCCATCTTTGTTTACATCAGCCCATCGCACATCAGTTGTTGAGCGCATGTCGGTTGAAACCCAGGCGGGAGTTGTGGTGAGTGTTCCGTTGTCATTTCTGTAGATTTGTGTTTCGTATTCATTTATTGGCGGATAAGAATTGCTGAAGTAATTACCTACGGCTAAATCGAGATCGCCGTCATTATCATAATCGCCAAATACTAAGCCCCCGACCTGCCTATCAAGTGTTGACTGCCAGGAAGGCTGCGTTCCGAATGGAACATCGGAATCAACTTTAAAACCGCTGCCCTGCGTTGAGAGAATGTATGTTATCGAATCTCTGCCATCGGGACTAAAATCTGTCACTTTGCTCTGAGCAAATAAATGGATACTCGAGCAAACAAAAAGAATAGCAAATATTGTTTTCATATTTTCTCCGTTAATTAGTTCTCAATCATCAATCTTTTAAAAGAATACCCTCTTCGTTTTAATTCCGTTATCAGCTCATCAAGGCGGTTATAAAATTTATCTGTCCGTCGAGGGTCGGTGCCGATATGAGTGAGTAGTAAAAATCCATTTAAACCATCTTTATTTAATTGTTCAAATTTTAAAATGCGCGCAAAAATAGTGTCCGAAGAATAATACCCTTTACCGAGTTCGGGGATAGACCAATCCTGGTTTGCCGAAGTTCCGGGCGTAAAATTGGTTAAGTGCAAACCAAGTTGCTTCGTCCACTTACTTATAGTATCGTTAAACCATTCAAAGGGGGGAAGGAAAAATGGAGCATCGTCTTTAGTTATATCAAACTTTTTCATTTCGGCATAATTATTAAAAACGTCTCGCGAAAACTGTTCGAAAGAAACGAGAGTGGAGTCTCTATTATCCCACGGTGCATATAATAAGTGTTTATCGGAATGAGCGCCGAGATAATGTCCTTCGTTTTTCAGTTCATTTATAATTCCAGCAAAATTTTGGTTGCGGTAAAAATCGCCTGTAAAAAAGAAATTACCTTTTATTTTATGCTTGTTAAATATATCCATTAGAGTTTTGTATCCGTCGGCAAACTCATGCCCGGTAAAAAACAAGTAAATATTTTTTTGAGTAGAATCCATTCGTATGATTGCGCCTTTGTAGTAAGTGTAGTTTAGGGAGAAATCACCAAGTTCTTGACTGGGAATTTGTTTGAATGAAGATACAAATAGCAATAATAAAATAGGTATCCGATGCATCGTTTTGTCATTAAATTAATAGTTCAAATTTAACAGAATTTGTACAACATATAAAAGTAATCTTCTTAATTTTGTTCAATAAATTTTTCGCAGGATGTTATGTCATTTTTTCTCGGTATATATGGTAGTTATTCCAAGAAGGAAGAATGTCTTATTCGAAGTAAGTTTTCTCATCATCATCTAATAAAAGAAAGTAACTTCATACTCGGATTTGATGGGATTCCCGAAACTCTAAGAGTAAATGTTGATACAAAGAAGGGATTTGTTGTTTGCGGGATCGGGATTTCGGCGGAAGGCAACAAAATATTAAATTCCGATGACTGGAAAATTATTTTATCAAATTCAACTTCTAACATCGCGAAATTAAATGGTCATTTTGCGGCGGTTTCTTTTGATGAAAATCAAATAATACTTTTTAATGATACTCTCGGCATGAGGGAAATTTATTATTTTAAAAATAAGAACGTTATTTATTTTTCAACGCGTTTAGATTTTCTTTCTCAACTTACCAATTACTGCGAACCAAATATTAAAACTTTGTCCTCTTCATGGCTGCTCACTAATCATTTGGGTTATGGGAGTCTTGTTAAAAACATCGAGCGATTAGCGCCCGGAGGATTGTTAGAAATTGTGAATGATAATTTTTCGGTGAGTAATCCTAATTCATATTGTCCAAAGTTTGCAAATTCTTTTGAAGATCATAATGTAAAATCCATATTGGAAGAACTAACTTTACTGCCGTCAAAGGAGAATAAGAATCTTTCTTTAGCGCTTTCGGGAGGAATGGACTCCCGGGTGCTTTTGGCATATCTACTTATGAATGACGCCAGCTTTTCTGTACACACTTTTGGGGAAATGACTCAGCCTGATGCCGTGATTGCTAAAAACATTTCCGATTATCATCATATCGATCATCTTTTTTTTCGAAATGAAATTCCTCCCAAAAAATTATTAATTGACTATCTGAGAAATATGCTAGGTCAAACATTACTAACAATGCCTGCTTCGGAAACGCTGCATTTGAAAAATCATGCTGCCGTTTATAGTCAGAATAAATTTATAATTGACGGTGGTTATGGAGAAATATTAAGAAGGGAATTTTTAAACAAGGTATTATTGTTTGATAAAGAGGCTGTGGTGCAAAAGGATTTTGCCAAATTAATTCCACATCTTCATTCCCGCCGGGCTGATATATTTAAAGATGAAATTGTAGCCGACATGAGAATTAATTTAATTGATGAACTTGAAACTGCTTGTGCTGCGTTACCCGATTCTACGACTATAGGAGTTGAACATTGGTTAGACTTTTTTGCTATTAAACTAAAAATGCCAAATGTAAACGGACCGGGACAGGCAGCAATGGATGCACTAGCGCCGGGATATATGCCATTCACACAAAAGATATTATTAGACGCCGGTTTTCTTTTATCCGCTTCTTCAAAAAAGAATGGGAAAATCTTTAAAGCAATTTTATCCGGAAATAAATTGAACCTAACTAAATTCCCGCTTGTAAAAAATCAAATAACATATCCTTATGGTTCATCCTCTTTGTTCGCAAGAATATTTGTGCGAATAAAAAAACAAATCGGCAATGTTTATGAATATCCAACAAGAGTAAATATGCTTAACTTGCTGGAAGAATTTTTTTTCGACTTAATCAGTTCAACAGAATTTCATAGCTGCGAATTGTATGATCTTGATAAAATTAAAAAGATTGTGAATGGTTATTACTCGGGCAATAAATCATATGCCCGTCATCTTGATTGGCTTTTAACTTTCGAACTATGGAGACAATCTTTAATAAATACTAACGTTGAATGAGTCCGGTAAACTTAAATATTTCATCCGGCATTTTGTTTTTTTCAAAATGAGCCATCCCGTTTTTATGCGCTACTATTAAATCCGTAACCGAACCAATGAATAATCCATGTTCAACTATTCCGGCTCTATCATTCAGGCGAAGCGATAACGAATTAACGTCGTTAATCTTTCCAAAGTTACAATCAACGATAAAGTTATTTTGATCGGTCAAAAAATTCTCACCATCTTTTCTTTTTCTGATTTTCGGATCGCCGGTCAACTGCCGTAAATAACTCATTTCGAGGTGCAGGGCGAACGGTATCACTTCAATTGGCAGATGCCATTTAGTTCCAACAACCTGTGAAAGTTTTGATCCATCAACTATAATAAGATTACGCCTGCTTGCCTGTGCAATTATTTTTTCTCTCAGCAACGCTCCCCCGCCGCCTTTGATAAGATTTAAATTAATGTCCACTTCATCAGCACCGTCAATCGTCAAATCTATAAAATTTTCTTCCTTAAAAGTGACTAGTTTAATTCCTACTTCGATGGCAAGTTTTTCAGTTTGAGTCGAACTTGGAATCCCTTTTATATTTTTTAGTCTGCCGTCTTTTATTCTTTCAGCAATTTCTTTAATTGCAAAGTAAGTAGTGGAACCAGTCCCAAGCCCAACAACCATTCCGGATTTAACAAAATCAACAGCGCTAACTGCTGCTGCCTCTTTTAATTCATTTATGTTCAATTTATCTCCAGCTAATAAAAATATTTCCAATGCAAAATATAAAAATCCGCCTAAATAAAATGTGTGTGTGTGAATTTGTTTTCGGATAAAAAAAAGAACGGTTTATTATTGGGGGGAAATCCGCACGACAAATTTTTATTTAAGATAATTTGAAAAGCACAATGGAAACAGCTTCTCTCGTATTAAAAGTATAATCCATTTTCTCTTCAATGCATCCCGACAAAATCTATTTGCTGCTGTTGGGTGGAGTGAATGTTCCAAAAGATTTGATCAGCAGTTTTTTAGTACTTCTTTAAACTAAAAAAGGGATTCCTTTTCGGGAATCCCTTTTGATTAAAGTGTTAAACTTTATTTAACTTTGAATTCAATTCTTCTGTTGAGCATTCTGCCGTCTGCTGTTTTATTATCAGAAATCGGTTTGCTTTCGCCCATGCCTACAGTAGTAATTCTGCTAGCGCTTACGCCTTTGGAAACTAAGAAATTCTTAACCGAGACAGCTCTTTCAAGAGACAATTTTTGATTGTAATTATCTGAGCCTACATTATCTGTATGTCCCTGTATTTCTACATTAACATCAGGATGGGTTAATAGAATTTCTGCAGCATGATAAAGAATCGGGAATGATTCAGATTTTAATGATGATTTGTTGAAATCAAAATTTACACCGATAAGAACCCAATTCTGTTCGCCTGCTATAGCTACAGATTTGTATTTCTTTACAATGTCTTCAATTCTATCATAATCAATATTATCAGTAGATTCTGCCGCATATTTCTTTACGATATCTTCAATCTTTGCATAGTCTATAATTGCATTTACGCCTTCATACAACTGGCAAAGATTTGATTTTTCGCCATAGCCAAAATAATACAAAAATCCGAGGTCAAAGTCCATATAAGCGTCTTTAGGTGTTCCTAATAATCCGGGGGCATTAACACCTTGAACACCGAACTGGCTAGCGTTAGAAACCGTATGGTAATCTAATTCCATCGAAAGCTTCCAGTTTTCACCAATCATATACTCAGCGCCAAAACCTAAGTTCATCTGCCAATCGGCATTTGAAGTAGGGAGCGTTACCGGAGTTTGATTATCGAACATTGAATATAAAAATCCAAAACCGACGTTGATGTATGGAGAAAGTGGTTCGCATGGTACGAAGTAATATAAAAGATCGAGATTACCGCCTATATTATTTGCGGTTACTTCAGTTGTACCAAGTTTACCCTTCAAACTAAAAAATTGCGGTTTTAAGCGTATACCAACATGCTCGGAATAGTTTCTTTGAATTGATATAAACCCGCCGTAGTTTGATTCCGTGTACTTGTAATTTTGGTTCATACCATAAGGAT
>Ga0100385_1003806_pt1 | contig 13251 bp, 10 predicted proteins | sample CryGeymeta201509_FD_81543 | JGI IMG/M metagenome (GOLD analysis project Ga0100385, IMG submission 81543) | Groundwater microbial communities from Crystal Geyser aquifers in Utah, USA - Crystal Geyser metaG 2015-09 | ecosystem: Environmental > Aquatic > Deep subsurface > Groundwater | place: USA... | reverse complement strand
TCACCGCCGAGCGCGCCCGCCACGTCGACTTCACCCAGCCCTATTTCCTCGCCAGCCTGGGCCTCGCCTCGCCTCGCCGGCTCTCTCTATGGGAGCGCCTCAAACCCTTCCTGAGCCGCGCCTTCTTGGTCGGCGTCGCCGGCGTGAGCTTCGTCCTGCTCTTGGTGGGCACGCTCATCTGGCTCGCCGAGCGCCGCACGAACCCCGATCACTTCCCGAAGACGCCGCTCCCAGGCATCGCCAACGGAGCCTGGTTCGCGCTGGTGACCATGACCACGGTGGGCTACGGCGACCGATCGCCCGTCACGCTGGCGGGGCGCTTCATCGCGGGCGCGTGGATGGTCGCGTCCATGGTCATCGCCTCGTCCCTGATCGCCGGCATCGCCAGCGCGCTCACGCTCGCGAACATGGACAGCTCCGCCATCCAGAGCGCGGACGACCTCTCGGGTCAGCGCGTCGCCGTCGTCCGCGGCACGACCGCCATCTCCTTCGTGCGCAGTCGTGGCGCTCAGGCCGTGGTGACGCCGACCTTGCCCGACGCCCTGGCGGCGGTCGTCCAGGGCCGCGCCATCGCCATCGTCTTCGACCGGCCGGCGCTCTCCTACGCCATCTCCCAGGACGCGAGCATGGGCCTCACGCTCGCCGAGGCCAGCTACGAACCGCAGGGCTACGGCTTCGCCACCCCCGCCGGAAGCGACCTGCGTCATCGCCTCGACGTGGCGCTGCTCGACTTCGCGGGAAGTCGCCAGATGGAGCTCATCCGCGCCGAGTGGCTCTCCGACTGACGCGTCGGTCCTAATCAGCCTTGCGAGGACCGACCAAGGTCCGCATGTTCGCCCGCGCCACCAGCGCACCCGAGGCGTCGTGCATCTCGACCGATACGTCGTACTCGTGGCGCTCGCTCGAGGTGATGGGCTCGAGGCTGCACGTGCCGGTGATCGTGCCCCGTGCCTTGATGAGGTACTCGATGCTCAGGCCGGCCACGATGAAGCGCGCGTCGTCGGGCAGCGAGTAGGCCAGAGCGACGTTCCCGGTGAGCTCGGCCAGGTTCGCGAGCGCGATGGCGTGCACCGAGCGCAGGTGGTTCCGCACGGCCGGTCGGTCGCGCAGCACGACCTTCGAGTGGCCCGGCGAGAGCTCCACGACCTGTGCGCCCAGGCTGCCCGTGTAGGGTGCGGCTCGGCCCAGGACCTGGCTGAACAGGCGTTTGCCACCGGGTAGGGGGGCGAGCCCATTCCACGCCGTCCGGATGAGCGTGCCCGGTGCCTCGCCCGGCCGAAGAAATGCGCGCGCGGTCTGAGTCAGCGACATGGTGCCTCCACGAGGAGGCGAGAACCTGTCACGGGGCCGTCGTCGCCGCCATATGAATCGCCATTCATCCGACGGGAGGCTGCTCCGGAAGCGGGCGATTGTCGTAGAACGGCTCCCCCCACCGTGCTACGCCAAGCGTTCGCGCCGACGAGATGCGGGCGTAGACAAAGTGGGAGCGCCAGTATGAAGACCCCGAGGCGCCTCGAGCCATTGCTCGAGGAGGGCATCATTGATGAGGTCCATAGCCAGCTCATGAGCGGCAAAGAGGCCGTATGCTACGTGGTCAGCGCGGGCGGAGAGATCCGAGTCGCGAAGGTCTACAAGGAGGCGAACCAGCGCGCCTTCCAGAACCGCGCGGGCTACATGGAGGGGCGCAACGTGCGCAGCAGTCGGGACCGGCGCGCGATCCACAAGCGCACGACCTACGGCAAGAAGCAGCTCGAGGAGGCCTGGCAGACCGCCGAGGTCGACGCGCTCTTCCGCATGCACGCCGCCGGCGTCCGGGTGCCGACGCCTTACGTCTTCTCCGAGGGCGTGCTGCTGATGGAGATGGTCCAGGACGATCAGGAGCGCGTGGCGCCGCGCCTGAGTGAGCTTCAGTTCGGCCGTCAGGAGGCGCTCGAGGTGCACCGCGAGCTGATGCGTCAATGCGCGCTCATGCTCCTCGGTGGGCTCGTCCACGCGGACCTCTCGGAGTTCAACGTGCTGATGGCTCCCAGCGGGCCTGTGATCATCGACTTCCCGCAGGCCGTGGACGCGGCCGCCAACAACAGCGCGCGCCGGATCTTCGTGCGCGACACGGACAACCTCACGCGTTTCCTCGCGCGGTTCGCGCCCGAGCTGCGTCGCAAGCGCTACGGGGACCACATCTGGAAGCTCTTCGAGCGCGGAGAGCTGACCGCGGAGATGCAGTTCGACGACGTGCAGGTGGAGGTCGAGAAGGCGCCGGCGCCGCGCGTGGAAGGTCAGGGCCAGAATGAGACCGCGCGATCACGCCGCCGCGCCGTGGTCGAGATCGCCCCCGCCGCACCCTCGCGCGGCGGGGGCGGACGCAATGGGGGCCGCAATGGCCCACGGGGCGATGCGCGACCCGGCAACGGCGCTCGGGGCGATGCGCGACCCGGCAACGGCGCTCGCCCCGAGGCTAGCAGCGACAATAGAGGTGGTCCGCGTGGTGACCCTCGCGACGCTCGCAGCGCGGAACCCGGAGTTCAGGCAGAGAACACCGGCGGCGGCCCCGGGGGCCATCGACGCAGGCGCGGTGGCGGCAGTGCCGAGGGCGGTGCGCCCCAGGTCGTCGGCTCGACGGAATCCCGTCCGGCGCGTCCCGAGCAGCGTCCGGCGCGTCCCGAGCAGCGGCCAAATGCGGGCGAGGTGCGTGGCTCCGAAGCGGACGGCGCTGCGACCCGCAAGCGCAGGCGGCGGCGCCGACGTCGCGGTGGTGGCGCGGCACCCGCGACCGCCGCGGACTGATGCCTCGCGGCAGGCCATGATATACTTCCCCTGCCATGACGATCGTCCTCTCCAAGCGTGTGCCGCTGGTGCTGCTCGCGTCCCTCCTCGGGGCCTGCTCTCTGCCGACCTCGGGCCTGGTGCCGGCACGGGCGGACGGTGCGGTCGACGCCACGACGGGCGACGGCGGCGTCGACAGCGCGAGGCCTGACGCCTCGGACTCTGGCCGACTGGACGCGAGCGTGTCCGACACGGGCCCCGCGGACACGGGCCCCGCGGACTCGGGGATGGACGCGACGGTGAGCGACGCCGCGGTGGACACGGGCGTCCCGGACGCCGGCCCGCGGACCTGCGCCATCTACGTCTCGCCAAGCGGATCCGACACGACGGGCGACGGAAGCGCCAGCATGCCCTTCCACAGCATCGGGCACGCGCTCTCCATGGCGGGAGCGAGAGACGCCATCTGCGTGCTCGAGGGCAGGTACGCCGAAGACGTCGTGATCGATCACGAGGCGGAGATCCGCGGCAATTTCTGTAACGGCTTCACGGACCGCGACGCGCGCGGCTGCGCCACGACCATTCAGGCCATCGGCCCCACCGGCCTCGTCATCAACGGCGCCGACCGCGCTGCCGTGGACGGCTTTGTCATACGCGCCGGTGGGCCCGTGGGCTCGGGCGCGAGCAGCTACGGCGTGCGCGTCGCGGGGTCGCATGGAGTCACGCTGACCGATGTGGAGATCTATGCGCCGACCGGCATCACCGGCGAGGCAGGCACCGCCGGCACAAGCGGCGCGGACGGCATGGACGGCTCACCAGGCACGGCCGCGGGCTCCACTTCGACCCCAGCTGCCGGCGGCTCGAGCGCCAGCAGCAGCTGCGGGCGGAGGGGCGGCCAAGGTGGTGACGGCGCGTGGGGGTTCGACTTCGGGGGCCACTCGGGCGCGGACGGCGCCGGCGGCGCGCCGGGCGGAGGTGGGGGCATGAACGGGACCGAAATCGCGGATATCTCGGCCGCAGCCGGCGCTAACGGGAGCGACGGCGCGGACGGAACGGGCGGCAGCGGTGGTGGACCCGGCGCCGACTTCGGCCGTGTGGCAGCCGACGGAACCTATCTACCCGCTGGTGGCGCCGACGGTATCGCGGGCACGGCAGGCGGCGGCGGCGGCGGCGGCGGTGGCGGCGGCGGCTCCTTCACCACCGCGTCCATCCCCATCCAGGTCCACTCGGGCGCGGGTGGTGGCGGCGGCGGCGGCGGAGGCTGCGCGGGCATGGTCGGTGCGGGTGGCGCTGGCGGCGGTGGTTCCTTCGGTGTCGTGCTCAGCGGCGCGGACGCGATCTTGACGGGCATCCTGATCCACAAGGCCAACGGTGGCAACGGCGCCCGCGGCGGCGACGGTGGCGCAGGCGGCGCGGGTCACAACGGCGGCGGCGGCGGCGGGGCCAACTCGAACGCCGGGGCCGGTGGAGACGGCGGCGCGGGCGGCGACGGCGGTGGCGGCGGCGGCGGCGGCGGCGGCGGTGGCGGACCCTCGGTGGGCGTCGTGGTTTCGAACGACTCGACGCTCACGGGCACGCCGACGGTGATGGGCGGACGCGGCGGCAACGGCGGTGGCGGCAGCGGGCCCGGAGCCCTGGGTGGAACGGCCGGATCGAGTGGCGTCGCAGCGAATGTCCACACGCTCTGACGCGCTCTACTTCGGCTACGGCTCCAACCTCGATGTCGACGATTTCGCGCGCTGGGCCCGAGAAGCGGGCTTCCGCGACGCGCGTCTGAAGCTCGTGCAGCGGGCATTCCTGCCCGATCACGCGCTCGTCTTCCACTACCACTCGGAGTCTCGCGGGGGAGGCGCGCTGGACGTCACGCCCTGTCGGCACGCGCTCGTCCCGGGTGCGCTCTTCACCCTCACGGGTGACGCGTCGCAAGCTCTCGATCAGAAGGAGGGCGCCGGTCAGCGCTACGCGCGCGTCTCGATCCAAGCGCTGACGGAGGACGGCGCAATGCATGACGCCTTCACCTACCGCGTGCGGCCGGACCATGTTTCGGGCGCCTTCGTCGCCCCGACGCCCGCCTACCTCGAGATCGTGCGCGCTGGCCTGGCACGAGTTGGCCAACGCGCAGACGCGCTCGAGCATGCTGCCGCTGCGGAGTCGACAGGCGGCTCCGATCCGAGTCCGCCCCCGTGGCCCGCGGAGGTGTTCGTCTACGGCACGCTCAGGCGAGGCCAATGTCGCGAAGAGCGCATGCGGCGCCATCGACCCACGCGGGTCGAGGAAGGCTGGCTAGCGGGGAAGCTCTTCGACCTCGGGCAGTACCCCGGTCTCGTCCTCGGCGGCGTGGACGAGGTCCACGGTGAGCTCTGGACCTATGAAGAGACGTCCGCGCTCCTCGATACGCTGGACGAGGTCGAGGACTTTCACGGCTTCGGCGCACCGGGCTCGCTCTATCACCGCGTGCTGGTGACCGTCCGCGACGCCAAGGGAAGCGCGCGCGTCGCCTGGACCTACGTGTACGTCGGGGAGCTCGAGGGCGCGCGTCACATCCCGTCCGGTCGCTATGGCGAGAGCGCGAGTGCGCGCATCAGTCGTCCTTGAACACTTGGTCCGAAGCGCCGGGCTCGAGCTGCATGTAGACGCCGGAGTCATCGTCACCGACGCCGCCGCGCCCACCGCGTGACCGCGGGGGGACGGGGGGAGGACGGCCCTGCGTGGGGCGCTTGCCCAGCACGGCTGCGCGATCCTTCGCGGGCTCGAACTCGATCTCCTGGGAGCCGCCGAGGGGAGCCGCGAACAGGTCCAGCTCGTCGAGCAGCTCTCGTCGTTCCACGGCGGAGAGGGAGGCCGAGGTGCGCGCGTCGAGATCGAGCTCGTCCTCCAGCAGCAACTCCGGCACCTCCCCAGCGCCGAGCTCCTCGATCGCCGGCAAGTAGCGCGAGCTCGATTCGTCCGCGTAGTTCGCCGCCACATAGGAACGCAACGTCGCTTCGCCGACGCTCAACCCGGACGCGGCCGCGAAGTCGAGCAGGGCCTCGCCGAACTCGCGTGCGCTCTCCTGACGTGACTCGGGCTCTCGCGACAGCGCCTTCATCAGGATGCTCTCGAGCGCCCTCGGATACTTGGGCGAGAAGCTGCTGGGTCTGGGGATCTCCGCGCGCGTGATCGCCTCGAAGAACGCGAGATCCTCGGCGGGGAAGAGCGGCTTCCCCACGGTCAGTTCCCAGATCAGCACGGCCAGGAGGAAGACGTCCGCCCGTCGGTCGACCTCGTGCCGCCTCGCGAACTGTTCGGGCGCCATGTAGCCCGTCGTGCCGCGTACGCCCGAGAGCGGCCCGGCTCGTCGGTCGCGCGCGGTGGTCGCGATGCCGAAGTCGAGCAATCCGACGCGCCCGGATGGACGCAGCACCACGTTGCTCGGGGTCAGATCCTGATGGACGAGCTCGACGGCGCGGCCATAGGGATCGCGGCGCTCGTGCGCGTGTTCCAGCGCGTCGGCCAGCGCGATCCCGACCGAGACGCCGACCTCCAGGGGAGTCCGACCCGCGTCACAGACTCTCTTGAGAGTCGGCCCGACCATGTGCTGCATGACCAAGAAGGGCGTGTCCCCGTCCATGCCATAGTCGAGCGCGTGGGGGATCGCGGGGTGGTCGAGGAGCGCGAGGATGCGTCCCTCGCTCTCGAAGGCGGCACAGGCCTCGGGTTGCTCCGACAGGTGCGAGTGGAGTCGCTTGACCACGACACTGCGCACGAAGGAAGCGCCGCCGCGCTGCAGAGCCACGAAGACGTCCGCCATGCCGCCCGTGGCGATCTTCTCCACCAGCTCGTATCGGTCCACAGTGTTCACGGCCCGAGCATAGCAACGACCCGCGCGCGAGCGAAATCTACCGTTCGATGCTGCCATTCGACCGCATTTTCAGCATGATCGAAGGCCCCCGGGCACTCTTCGTCAGGCCTTACGGTGGCCCCTGGGGCGCTCCTCCGGCTCCACGATGTCCCCATCGATGTGCATGAAACTGAGCACCTGATCGAGCACCGCTTGGCGCTCGGGTCCGGCCACGCGTTCGAGCTCGCTGAGCTTCACGCCCCCGCGTCCGGCGCGAAATAGCGCGGCGCGCGCGACCGAGTCGTTGTACTCGCGCACGAAGGCGTCGAGGTCGGGCATGGGGATGGCTTCGGCGCCGGTCGCGATCCGATCCGTGAGCGCGGCGATGTGAACCTGCCAGAGCTCGAGCGTGCTCGCCGTGGGCGGAAGGATCTGCGTGTTTCGATAGGGAGGTGGGTCGAAGCCCAGGCGCCCCACGCGATTCGTGAGCAGCTCGCGCCCGTCGCGACACGTGCTCGAGAATTCCAACAGCTCCTGCGCGCTCTCCGCGGGACCCAGCTGCGCGATCAGCACGCTGACCGTCGCGCTCGGGTCGCGGAAGGTCCGCAGACACACGGGTAGCTTCCTCCCGAAGCGGCCATCGATCGTCGTGTTCTGCGTGAGCGTGCGATCCTCCATGTCTCCGAGGTGCACGAACCCGAGCTCGAGCAGCTCGTGCGTCGTGACGTCGAAGAAGCGTCGGTCGAGGTGCTGGTGATCGTTCAGACGCGTGGGCACGAGATCGTGCGGGCTCGCGTCCGTGAGCTGGCGCGCCACGTCTCGCAGACCCTTCGCCGCACGCCGCAGAGGCAACGCACGCAACACCAGGAGCAAGGTGCCGGCGATGGCCGCCAGTCCGAGCGCCGCACCGGCGTGACCGAGTCGAGCGTTGCGAAACAAGAGCGCCGCGACGACCGCGAGCACGATCCACAGCCCCAGCTTGAGAAAGCGCATGCGGGTTCATACTCGCCCTGGCTCAGCCTTTCGAGCCGGCCTTTTGCCTGCGGTGCTAGGGTCCCCACCAGGTGTGAACATGCAAAGCAAGAATGTCTCCATGGTCCTCGGCGCGGTGGTCGCCATCGGCGTCCTCGGCGTCGTGGTTCACCTGCTCGGGGGGACCAACCCCTACACGCCACCGGGCTACGAAGGCTACGTCTTCCATCAGCCGCTCGTTTTCGGGCAACGCGAATTCGTCGAAGCGGCGACAGGGCCTTCTTCTACGGGCTGGCGTTGGCGCCAGTTCGTCAACACGATCGACGTGCGCCCCGCGACCCACTCGGAGGCGATGCACATCTTCAGCTCGGACAACCTCGAGGTCAGCTTCGAGGTCCACGCGCGCATCCGCATTCGCCAGGGCACCATTCGCACCCTGGTCGAGCATTTCAGCGGCGACACCTGGTACGAGAACAACGTTCAGCGCCCCTATCGCACGGCCGTACGTGAAGAGGTGCGGCTGCACGACGCCTTCGCCATCAAGAACGAGAGCGAGCAGATCGCGCGCACCATCCTCACGCGCCTGCAGCGCGAGTACGCGGAGACCCCCTTCGAGTTCCTCGCGGTCTCCATCGGCAGCATCGATTATCCCGACTCGGTCGAAGCGAGCGTCGTGGCCAACCTGGCCGCGGAGCAGCGACGCCAGCGCATGGTCGTGCAGCTGCAGATCGCCACGGCCGACGCCCAGATTCGCCAGGTGCGTGCGCACGGCGAAGCGGAGGCGCAGCGCATCCAGCAGGAGAGCCTCACCTCGCGCTACGTGCAGCATGAGGCCGCCGATCTCTACAACACCCTGGCTGACGACACGGACGACGACAATGGCGTCTCCCACGCCAAGGTCGTGGTCGTCCTGCCCACGCGCGCCGATCGCGCGGGCGTGCCGCGTATCTATCAAGGAGCAGGCCGATGAACCGTCCCATGAATCGTCGCGCCTCGACCGCGTTCGTCGTGCTCGCGGCCTCGCTGCTCGCCGGCTGCGCCAACAAGACCACACCCGAGGGCTTCGAGGGCTACGTCACGAGCGTCCCGCTGATCTTCGGCCAGGCGCACTACGTCGGCAGTCAAACCGGTCCCACGTCCACGGGCATGGTCTGGCGAGAGTTCTTGATCAACGTCGACATGCGCCCGAAGAACTACTCCGAGGAATTCCACATCCTGAGCAAGGACAACCTCAACGTCGGCTTCGAAGCCCACGCGCGCATCAGCCTGACGCCGGGATCCGTGCGCAACGTCGTCGAGTCTCTTGGAGGCGGTGCGGTGGTGGGGCCCGACGGTCAGCAGGGCCTGCCCGAGTGGTACCTGCGCAGCGTGCAGAGGCCGTACCGCGCGGCCGTGCGCGACATCGTCCACCAGTACGATGCCTACGACATCCAGTCGAATACGGCCGAGATCGGCGCACACATCCTCGCGCGCTTGCAGCATGAATACGAGGGCACTTCCGTCAGCTTCGAGACCATGTCCATCGGTAACCTCACCTACCCCGAGGCGATCAACCAGGAGATCCAGCGCAAGCTCGCGGCCGAGCAGCACCTCGAGCGCAAGGAGCGCGAGCGTCAGATCGCGGAGCAGGAAGCCGAGATCGTGATGACCGACGCGCGCGGGCGCGCCGCGGCTCAGCGCATCGTCAACGAGACGCTGACCGACATCTACGTGCAGCACGAGATGATCACCGGCTTCGAGGCGTTGGCACGCTCTCCTCGCGCGACCATCATCATCACACCGGTCAGCGATTCGCAATCCTCGCCCGTGATCCTGGGTCTCGGGCAGTAGGGGATTCTGGCTCCGCGCACGCCGCGCCCGCCGCCGTCTCTCGGCGCGGGCCGGCTGCCTTCGTGGCCGAGTCGCGCGCGCGGCGACCCCCGAAGATTGATCACAAGTCCGTCTGGGAGACGTCCTCGTGACCGACGCGGGCATTGTCGCGGCCGGAGCAGTCGGTAGGTCATCGCCGCGACTCCGTCCACGATCGCGAGCGCGTGTCCGGTTGCATCCCCGGCCACGTAACCCCAGCTGCGCGCGATGCGCAGACACGCGCCTGTCTCGTAGGCCGAGCCGAGCGCGGTTTCGTTTCGACGGCGCCGATGGCCTCCGGGGTGTGCGGCGGACTCGGCCAAATTCAGCGTCACGCCCTGCGCCGCTCGCCGCAGCGGGTCTGCGAGGGATCGATCGTGTTTCGCCACGCCTCGCAACAGCGGCGCGATGTGATCGAGCATCTCGTGCGACAATTCGAGAGCGAGGAGGGGTTGGTTGGTTGAGGAAGGACGGGGGCTGTTCGTTCGGGTCATGCCCCCTCACAGCGCAGGAGGCGTGACAGCCACCGCGGGCGCGACTCGTGCGCGACACAAGGCGTGACCCAAACGAACAGATCCCTGGTCAGCGGACCCAGCCGAATCTGCAAGCGATGTCCTGTCCTGTTCCCGGCCACCGACACCGATACCGATACCGCCACCGCCACCGCCACCGCCACCGCCACCGACACCGACACCGACACCGACGATGAGCTCTGCTTACGATCGCACTTGTGACCAATCTTCAGGGACAAGCCCCCGCCCTACGGGTAAATCACGGTGCCGTTCACGCCATTCGGCCCCGGGCCGTCATTGGGGACGCGACACTGTTCCACCCGGACGTGGCTGGCCAAGGCGCGATGCATTCACGCGGTTCACGGGAGGCGCGCGGGGCGCCTACTTCTTGCCGAAGATGCTCAGCTTGAGGTGCGCGAGCTGGCTCTCCACCAGATGGCCCGCGAGCTTCAGCTTGCCTTCGTCGACGCGCTTGCTGAGGCCACCCTCTTCGTACTCTTGGCGCGCCTTGCGCCGCTGGAGCTTGCCGCTGCTCGTCTTCGGGATGGTGCCGGCCTCGACCACGACGACCTCGTCGACGGTGAGCCCCGTGTCCTGCGCCACGCGCGTGCGGATCGCGGCCGCCAGCTCGTCGCGGCGCTCGACGTCCTTGGTCTCGGCGACGATCACGACCGCCTCGCGACCCAATCCGGCCTTGAAGCTCGGGAAGGCGACGCTGTTGCCCGCCCGGACGCCGTCGACCTCGCAGGCGGACCACTCGAGATCCTGCGGGTAGTAGTTCTTGCCGTTGACGATGATGACGTCCTTGGCGCGGCCGCAGATGTAGATGTTGCCGTCGACCAGGTAGCCGAGGTCGCCCGTGCGCATGAAGCCATCCTCGCCGATGGTCTCCGCCGTGGCTTCGGGCATCTCGTAGTAGCCGTTCATCACGCTCGGGCCGCGGAGCTCGATCTCGCCCACGCGACGGTCGCGCAGCACCTCTCGGCTCTCCACGTCCACCACGCGGATCTCGTGTCCGGGGAACGCGCTGCCGCAGTGCACGATCTCGAGCACGTCGTCCCAGCTCGCGTCCTCGGCGGCCGGCTTGGCTTCGCCCTCGGTCCAGAGCTCGTCACGCAGCACGCGATCCACCGGCACGCCGGTGGAGAAGGCGATGGCCAGCGTGCTCTCCGCCATGCCGTAGCTGGGCACGAAGGAGGAGTGGGAGAATCCGATGGCGGAGAAGCGGTCCGCGAAGGCCGACAGCGTGGCGGCCTGAATGGGCTCTGCGCCGCAGCCGGCGACGCGCACGTGCGACAGATCGAGGCCCGCGAGGTCGCGGTCCCTCACGCGCTTGGCGGTGATGGCGTAGGAGAAGTTGGGCCCGTAGGTGATGGTGCCCTTGTGGCGGCTGAGGATCTCGAGCCAGCTCACGGGCCGCTTCAGGAAGGTCATGGGCGACATGAAGGTCACCGGGACGCTGTGGTGAATCGGCGCGATCACGAAGCCGATCAGGCCCATGTCGTGGAAGAGCGGCAGCCAGCTCACGCCGCGATCCATGTCGTGGCTGTGCAGGCCGTCGCGCATGACCGCCCAGGAGTTCTCGGCCAGATTGCCGTGCGTCACCACGACGCCCTTGGGCTTGCTGGTGGAGCCCGAAGTGAACTGGATGAACGCGGTGTCCTCGAGCTTCAGGCCCGGGTCGCGCCAGAGGCTCGCGTCTCCGTCGAGGTCACTCATCAGCAGGATCTCGCGCAGATCCGGCGCGGACGCGTGGACCTTGCCGATCACGGCCTTGATCTGACGCGTCGTGATCAACAGGCTGCTGCGGGACGCGCTCACGATGTGACGACTGTGCTCGAGGTAGCCGCCGAGCTGACCGACGCCCATGGGTGGGTAGAGCGGCACGGGCACGCCGCCTCCCTGGATCACGCCCAGGAAGGTTGGCACGAAGTCCTGCGCTTCCGGCAGAACCAGGGCCACGTGGTCGCCCTTCTTCATGCCGTGCGCGTTCAAGGCGACGCCGATCGACTTGGCTCGCGTGAGCAAGTCGAGCCACGGGATCTCGACCTCGCTCATGTCATCACCCACGAAGGTGAAGCCATAGCCTCGGCGTTCGGAGGCGTTGGCGAGGGCGTCGGGGAGTGTTCGAAGAATTTTTTCGCTCATGTCGAGGGGGGCGATCTACCTCCAAAGCTCCCGGCAGGCCAGACCAAGCGTCCGGCGCGAGCTGCGACGGACGGCGTGCTACATGGCAGGCGCTCAATGCGCCGGGTAGTCGACATGAACGACGAAATCCTGGCCGGGGCGCGCAGTGACGCGGACGCGGCGGGTCCCCATGATGTGGCCAACGCCGCCCCCGAGCTCGTGGGGACCGACGGGCAGGACGACGATGGCGGGCGAGCGCCCGATGTAGCGTCCATCGACCCAGACGCTGCCCCAGGGATCCGTGCGCACAATGACCCTGGCCGTGGCGCCGCTCTCCAAGGCGTGCTGGCTCGCCCCGGCGCTCTCCTCGGGCGAGGTCGCCGCGCTGCCCGCCGCCTCCGTGGCGTGGGTGGCGTCCGGGTCGTGGTCTTCCGCGGCTCCCGGCGCGGCTCCCTCCGCGTGCGTCGAGTCGGGGACGCTCGTCGTGGCTTGTCGTGTGCCGCCTGATTCGCCTCCGGCGCGCGCGTGCTCGTTCTGCTTCGTCGGGGGCGCGTGCACGGCGTGCTCGTCCGGTGTGCTCGGCAGGCTCGGCTCGGCGGGCGCCTGGACGGTCGCGGCGGGTGTGCCCGCGAGCGTGGTCGCTGGCAGCGCGGACGGGCTCAGCGTCGGCCCAGCGGCGCCGACGGTCGAGGCCAGCGGCGCGCCGCTCGGGTCCGCGTTCGACGAATTCGCGTGCAGTCCGAAGGCCACGGCCGAGCCGATCAGGAGCAAGACGCCGACCGCCGCCACCACGAAGGCGAAGCGTGGCCGATCCACCGGCAGCACCAGCTCCTCGCTGTGGGGCTCCGCCGGGAAGACCACGGGCTGGACATGCCTCGACCCCTCCGACGACGGCGCGCCGGGTGTCGCCGGCGCTGCCACGGGACCGGTGGGCATCGTGCCTGGGGGCACGGGAGGGGTGGGCGCGGATGCGGAGGCGAAAGCCATCGGACTCGATGCCATCGTGCGCTTGGGCACGGGCTGGGTAGCCGGAGACACGGCGATGGCGTGCGGGCTCGACGGCATCGTCGCCTTCGATACGCCGACGCCGGGCTGCGTCTGCACCTGCCCCGCCGTCATGGCCGCCGCGGCCGCGCGCGCGACCTCCGCCGCTTGCACCACCGCGGGCGTCGCCGGACGCGTCGACTTGACCAGCGCCTTGGACGAGCTCGC
>Ga0100385_1003792_pt1 | contig 13280 bp, 9 predicted proteins | sample CryGeymeta201509_FD_81543 | JGI IMG/M metagenome (GOLD analysis project Ga0100385, IMG submission 81543) | Groundwater microbial communities from Crystal Geyser aquifers in Utah, USA - Crystal Geyser metaG 2015-09 | ecosystem: Environmental > Aquatic > Deep subsurface > Groundwater | place: USA... | reverse complement strand
CCATGTAAGGTGTTTTCGGTCGGAACTACAAGAGTGAGCACCATCCGCACACCAACATGGCCAAGGCAGCTCTAAACATGATCACCCGCACGAGTGCCCTTCAATTCAAGAAAGATAACATATACATGACATCTGTTGACACTGGATGGGTCACCAATGAAAACCCATACAATGCTGTCCTTCGTATGTAGTAAAGACAACATTTCAAATGTCCATTAGATTGCATCGATGGTGCCATGCGAGTGCTGGATCCTATTTATTTGGGTGTTCTTCATAAATAGTTCCCTTTTGGATGCTTTTTGAAGAATTATGTGAAATCGAGTTGGTGATATTTATTTTATATCTTGTGTATTGATGGGTACTTACTAATGATTAGTTATTGGAATTGTTACTGATGATATGGAAGATAGATAGTATGAACAAAAATATCAAACGGAGCACGAGCTGAGAATTAGCTTGAGCGTGACCGCAATCCAATCAAATTTTGGTCTCCTTGAGGGATTCATATCTAGACATCTAAGTATGAGATGACCCAATGTAGGCATCACCCTCTTGTCACCGTAGAACTACAATCTCTCAGGACTGAGCAGATACCTCTCCAACACCTACTTCCTGGTGTATACTTCTTTGTATTTGGAATGATTGAAAAAGAAGGCCTTGCTGTTGAAGATGAGCTCGGCCATGATCATGCCAAAAGCAAAAACGTCCTGCTTCTCAGAATAATCAACAGGTTCTTTCTAGTCATGACTTTGTTCAATGAAGGTCAAAACCTCAGGGGAAACATAGGGAAAAGTATATCCTGGCGAGTAATCTAAATAAACTAAGAAAGTACTTGGATTTCGTGAGCATACTTCTTGGTGGTAGGCTTCACCATAGTCAATAATTTTAGTTGTTTGCTGCCTACAGACCAAGACGTTGATGGGTTTAAGGTCAAGATGAACTATACCGTATGTGTTGAGATGCCTCAAGCCGTGAACCATATTGAGTAGAACGAATATTTTGCTCCAAAGGGAGATAGTTTCGTTTCTGATCATGACAAAATAGTCGAGCTATTCACCTTGGATATATTCCATCATGAGACTATCTTGAGCGTCTTTCTGGGTTTATTCTCGGTAGTACTTTGGAATGAAATAGGAACATCCACCTTTTAGTTTTGTCACGATTTATTTCTCGTGCAACAACTTATGTGCGAATTTTTTTTCATACTCAGGTTTTAATTTCTTAATGGCGATGAGTCTTTCCTTTCTGTCCTCGTTCTGAACATAGACACTGCTGTCAACCGAGCTGATAAAAGTAATGGCAGCCTTAGCAAGATAGATCAGACATGAACCACCTTCATTGACCGGCTTGGGCACAGTTTATCTGATTGCCACCTTGACAGTGTTGAATATGTAGTCATCTATCTTTTTGTTCCCTGCAAACTTGGACTGAGACAATAATCCTGCAAATCGTTTCTGATTTGACATTTAAGATTGTTCAAAATTGTTCTTGATCCAAGATGCGGTTGCTAACTGATTTACCACGTTGTAGTTCCTGCTAGTTTTCTATAGATAAGCCTCTTCTATTAGATTAGTCCTAAGTCTCCTGAGGTCCTATTTTTTTTACTGGAGCAACCTTTATGCGGACTTGAATTGAGCTGATTATTCAGTTAATCCAAGAGAGTTGGTAGTTGTGCTGAGGACCTGGCTTAAAAGTAAGTCTTCTGCCATAGTTTTATCAGGACCTTGAGGTACTACCAGAGGATTAGGGCCATCACATTTTCCAACAAAATGGTTGAATTCACTTAAGTTTCTCTGCAGGACTACGTTGTAGAAATCACTTAGTTTATGTTGATCAAGACCTTCCCCGACACAGATGAAAAACTCGTGTACCATGACTATGTTCCCAAGATGAACATAGATGGTTGACTCCTTGGGATTTTAGCATTGGTAATTGGAGATCTTCTTCAACAGCAAAATTTCATTTTGTTTTGAGCTAATTTTCTTGTAGACTGAATTCTAGAGTAAATAAGCCTCCACCCTCCAGCTTCTTCCTCTTCTTTCCAATCTCATCCGCACGGCATATTATTGATCCTGCACTATGTGCTTATTAGATAGCTCTATGGCGTTGGGAGTAGAAGATAGTACTGCGGCTTCCGAACTTAAATATATTTTTTTGCAAATTTTGTCTAATGCTTCCTGATTTTGCTTCTAAAGATTGACCAAAGGTTATCTGTTGGGTTCTCTCCAACGAGAAAAGAGCAAATCGTCTATTATTGACGACATATAACCTAATTATGATATTATACGACAGGGAAATTCCAAGGTTCTCAGTATTGTCGGGACTTGGATTGCTTAAGGTAGAACTCTAGAAGAACATAGAAGGCTCTCTTCAACTTGCCACTTCCTCTCCCCTTCGGCAAATCAAGAAACTGGAAAAAGAGCATGAATTGGCTTCAGTAAACACCTTATCCAATAGGAAAAAGCTTTGAGAACGGAGGATCTGATAAAGAAGATGAATTTTGCTCGATAAAGAGGATTCAAAGTCCTTGGCTTTTCTTTGGGAGTAAAATTTCCATGATCTTTCGACCGATAAACTAAACCATTTATTACCTATCTATTGTTAATAAAAATGCCATAATATTATCTTCTTATTCAGTATCGAATAATAGTCTATTTTAAAGGCTTGGGCACTGAATTTTGGTTTTTTAGTTGGATTCATCATCCAATATTAAATTAACAATAAGTTATGTGAACTATCAAGTCAAGTTGAACAAAACAAAAATTTATCTGTTGCCATAACTATTCAGGCTAATACTTGGGATTTTTCGTTATATTATATTAAATGTGTTCATGTCTAGCTGGAGCAGGATGCTGCATCTGCACATGCTGCTGCTAAAGCACCGCCGAAGGATGCCAAAAAGCTCTTGGAAGATAAAAATACACGAAATTCTGCTATCTCTTCATAGTTATCGTCTTCACAATCCCTGCCATCGTCGTCCTATTTTTCATTAATAGGTGGGATGGCTTCAAAAATCACTTTGACTGGATGTCGTGCCCGCAAAGCTCAGGAGGAGGGTATTCATCAGTTTATTAAAGTCAGTTCGAATGCATTGGTTCTTCAACCGTTTTCAGGATGAGTATCAGTTTTCTTGCTTTATTCGGTATCATGATGCTTTTCATGTTATGCAGATGCCGACCATCAATGTGTCTCAACTAGGGCTTTTTCTGCCTTAAATATCTATTTATTCTTTGTCTGTTCATTGGTCTACTTTTTGCACCTAACCAGTCCTTCACAAGCTATGCAGAAGCCAGTAAGATAATATCAATAGGCTTCATGATTATCCAAGTACCTATTTGTTTAGTCTTAGGTTATCGTCCTTATTGATTTGTTCTATCTCGCTGGAATCAAATTGGTTAAAAAGTATGATGAAGGATAGACGCGGTATGCAGGGATTCTTATCTTCTTGGCGCTGCTATTTGAAGGAATCGCTGTTATGTTCAACATTTTAGGCTATGTTTATCATGGCAGTTCTGATGCATGTGGTTCTACTCTTTGGGTCAATGTCATCACAAGCATTATTTTGATCGGTTTGCCTTTCTTGCAATTGCTGCACTTCAACAAGCAAAACAGCTTACTGACCACAGCTCTTGTATCTCTCTATCTTTCATATCTGGCTTTTATCAGTCAATTTTCATATTGCGGAAATTCATGTATTTTTTGATAAATGTAGATTCTTCAAGAGTAACTGTTGCCTCCATTGCTATTGACATAATCATCTCTACCTTCTTTTTCCTGCTTACAATGTACGGAAGCATTATGGGAGGGTCAGGTCAAGTCAAATATTCATCAGATGGAAATTTGAATAAAGCTATGGGAGTAGCACCCACTCAAGATGGACAAGAACAGCAATAAGACGTGCATAGAGCAAAACCAGATTCAGCATAAAGATTAGAAGACCCTGAACAGGATGCCGTAGCACTCAGTAAATACACTGAAACTTGGGATTGGGTTAAATGGCATTTCTTCATGTGCCTAGCATCGATCTATATGGCAATGTTAATCACAAACTGGGACTCGGCAAGTCCAACGACTGGTTAGTTGGTACCTTCAGGATTTGGTTTCTGGGTGAGAGTCATCATGTCTTGGGTGACTACTTTGCTCTATATTTGGACCTTGGTAGCTCCCAAATGCTTTCCTGAGAGAGACTTCGAAGTCAATTGATTTAGGATAATGTAAGATATCAAAAGCAATTATTAAATATCATTTGCAATTTTTAGTGAGAATCTTGTTTTGTCTCCCTTTAGAAATCTTTCTTTTTCTCTTAGTAGTATTTGAGGCCGACCATTCATCACTATCTGAATCGTGGTTGGTTGTTGCTGCCTTTTTCTTTCTCAGCTTCTTCTTTTTTGATAAATACTGAAGTAGGTTGATTTATTGTTTCTCTCTAGACTATTTGACCTTTCTAATCTCGTCATCTAAACTACACTAAAATATGAGGCTAACCTCAGGAGATTCTCCTATTTTGTGAGGATCTTAAATCATCCCCCATACATTCGCTGTCTATTCTCCCTTGAGGTCACATATATCTTCAAAATCAGGGCAAGGATAGTACGAAGAGCACTGTTTATAGAAGGGAGGAGTTGAAGCTGGAGGTGCACTTTGTTCCAGAATGGTTTCAAAGTAACTTTTATTGTTTTGAGGGCTTATTTGCTCAGCAAGCTACATCTTTTTTTGATTATAATTATACTCTTATATGCTCTTTCTTGCGGATTTATTTCATAATATTCACAGGTAAATACGGTAAAAACAAACCGAAAGCCAAGCTTGCCTCCTATTAGACTGGTAAAACGAGATTGAATTAATACAAATCATAGCTACATGTAATTCGACTCCTACAACTCACAAAACTTTATGAGGTACTGCCTTGATCCACTTCTCGAAACGCAGCTCACGTCTTAAAAATAGTCTCTCTCTCTCCCGAAAGCTATCTTATCTCTCGACTTCAGATTTGCTTTCTTTACATCCTTTTTGAAAATATGGGTAACCACCTTTTCTCAAATTTGCGCTTTTGCTGTTACCTAAAAGTTTGCTTTTCTTGAGTAGGTTTCCACATATTTTTTTGTTCCTCAATTCGTGGGTTACAAGATTGCTATCCCTATTTGTATTCAACGTGTAATTCTTTCCTATCAACACTTTGAGCATATCATCTTTTTTAAAAGGTCGCTAGTTGAAAGTTTATTTGTCCCATATGTCAACAGTTGCTTTAGCTTCTCGATCCTCTGTCGCATGGAAGAAGTTTGAGTTCGAAGTGTGAACTTGTCGACTTCCTTCAAGATGTCGGCTATAACTCGTTTTTCGTGGGAGTCCAGGCGATGAGAGAGGTGTTTATGGCAGATAAATTTATTGGTAAGCTATGGAAGTCTTCATGCTACTGTTTCTCAAAAAGTATAATTGCAAACATATGCTATCTGATACCAAGTTTAGAGTCTCAAATCTTCAGAAGATACTCATTTGGCTCTATCTCATCACCATAGAAAATATTAAGGTTTTGACTGCTGACAAAGTATTCTTTTTGTCGCATTGAATATTACAGGAAACTTAACAAATAGCATCAAACTCACAGATCTAAACATCATTAAACAAGCATCAATGGTAGTAATAATCGGGGAAAGTAAACTCACTCAACCAGACAACAAAAACCTCCTAGAACATCCAGTTTAAGGAGAATCTGACCCTTTCTTCTTCAACTTTTCTTTTTATCTAAATCTTCGGATAGTCATTAAAGGGATCCTCTAGAAACGTCAAGAGCTATTTAAGCTTCAAGAAATATCGGAAAGGGGTTGAGGGATTTTCTTCTTTGAATATAAATGAATTTGTTGGTATTTTAAATAAGAAAACCCTGATTTTCCAACTCACAGTTAAGACTACTTCATCGGCCAAGTCGCACCTATCAATAAGGACCTGTCCATCTTCGACTTTCATCAGGCACCGCCTCAAATTTGCTGACATTTCCTATCAGCAGCATATATCGAAGATATAGTGAATTAGATGGGATGCCTCAAAAAACGATTCTCTTTGAAGAAAAATCAAGGAAACAGTTTCTAGAATAAGAAAAGAAAAAATCAAAATCGTGCTGGATCTCTAAGGACCTCAAAGAAAGCTCTCAGACATACTTTTTCTCTGGCTTTAAAAATAAATGAAAAGAAACATAGTATCTCGCAACTTAAGATTGAGAGGCTTGTCACTCCTCAACTACAATCTAGACATCATCTCTCACTCCAAAAGTCATTAATAAGGCCATGTTTTGACATTGGATAATCTACAAACATGAAAAACTAGGGTATAACGGCCACCAAAATAACCTTTGCTGGGAGCTACAGTGCTGGAAATATTCAAGGGGAGAGGTTCTGGTCTGTTAGGTCGGGTTGCAATTACCCGGGCTAGGAGGATTTATAGATTTGGCAATACTTGAAGTTGAAAGTGGTGAACCCATAAAAAAATGAAGCGGTGTGACTATATAAAGCTCACATTTTCGTAAGTTTGAGTAAAGACTTCATATATGGCTGAAAATCAACAAAGCACCCAAAGTACTCCTTTGGTGCAGAATGTTGTGTCCTTTGCCAAGATGAGCACTGACAACGAGGATCTTGATCTCAAGGTTATTGCTGAGAAAGCTGAAGGATGTCGTTATAATAAAAAACGATTCCCGGCTGTCATCATGCGCAAAACCAAACCCAAGAGCACAATTCTCGTTTTTAAGTCAGGGAGGATGATCATCATCGGCTCAGAAAGTGAGTCCGATGCTGAGAAAGCTGCCCGTGCTGCCATCAAGGATGTTTCAAAGGCTGTCAACCTTAAGCTCAAGATGGGAGACTTTAAGGTGACGAATATCGTAGCCAACGCCGACCTGGGATGCAAGATCGACATCGGGAAGCTCTGTGAAGAGCGGAATGTGATCCGAAACGAGAACTTCCCAGGAGTTGTCTACAAGAGCATGGAGAATGTGAAGTCTGCCTTGATTTTTGCTTCGGGAAAGGTGGTCTTCACCGGAGCCAAGACTAAGGATGACATTGATAAGGCCTATCTCTAGCTCAAAAAAAAAATGTAGAAGTTCAAAAGAATTGTTTGATTTTTATATATGTTTTACAAAATGCACCATACCTCACTATTGCACTATCATCCTCGAGTGATTCTGAAAAAAGTTGATCAGAAACATCGGAGCATGTTCCTCTATCACTTTAGACTCGATTAAAGAGTTTGTCGGCTTGAAGCCACTCTCTCGAGGAATCCATTATACTAACAAATGCATCTCTTTGCGACCATTTTTTTCTATCATTTGTACAGATTCGATTGAAGCTGGCTCATCTCCATAGAGGAAATGCCCATAGAATCTTGTGGCTTCATATGGGCTCATCCCAGGCTGAACTTAGTCAAATTATTTCAGGCCCATATTGTTCTGCCTATCATATTTTCTGGAATTATGATACTCTTTGATAAGCCCTTTGAGATGCTGAACATTTGCTTCGTCCTCCCAGGTGCAAGTCTTCACATCCCAGTTGAGCCATTTGACCAGATAGTATGTTTTACCTCTTTGCTACTTCATGTCGAGGATTTTCTCGACTGTGTAATAGTCTTTATCTGCATTTTAGACCTCTTTTTCATTTTTTTATTATTTGTGTCTTGATCGTCTTTACCTCATAACTTATATTCTACAAATAAATGTAAGCATACTTATCAATATCAAAAGTATTCACTCATAAAAGTAGTAATTTTGTTGAATATGCCACCCCTCTTGCCTTTCCCTTATTCATCTTCATCTGAATCTTATGACTTTCTTATGAGGGCCTTTTTAGTTTTTTGAGCATGTTCTCTGAAGTCCTTATCTTTGAATTCTAGATAGAGTTCGCTAGCGATTGAGAGAACTTTTTGAGCGTTGATGTGCTATTTGACGTTTTGGAGATATTACAAAACAGTGGTAAACTACGAGGTGAGGATAACTGGCTTGCAGTAGATGATTATTGAAATTGCAATGAAACTGATGAACTTGATCCTGTCGTCTGCTGAAAATATGCTCTACCAAATGCGGAGCAAATCGAATAGCACAAAATCTTGAGCGAAAAGTAAAGTCATCCATCTGAAACTATAGTAAAAAGGATCTATTTTTAATTTTTCAAGACGGCTCCACACCATCGGCTCTACAACCTACATTATCATCAATGCGTACCACCAAAATTTCATTGACTGAGTTCAACCTACCATAGATACCGTTTTCACTCTTATCGAGATCTTTGATATTTAGGTCTATGATATCGCTAATTGCGTTGTTGAACATGAAGAAACAGGCTGCTTACTCGACACAAGTAGCTGGTTTGTTGATATTGACGAGATAGAAAATGGGAGCCAGGATTTAGTTCATGCCTTGAACGTACTGGACTTTTGGGTTGAGGCGTGAGTAAATGTAGAGAATGCGGGTCATACAGTCATACCTGTATGTTTTTCTTTGCTTGCTTTTATCTGACAAAAAATCGCTGATATTCAGATCATCCTCTCCACTGATGACTTTAAACTTCTCACGTCTTGCACTAGTCAGGTAAGGTATCATTATTTCTTTACTTTAAGTAGCAAAAAACGAGAACTCAGAATGTGTCCTTGAGGTGTCTTTTTCGATCTGTTCCCATAAAAGATAATCCTATTCGAGCTCCTGCATTCGAGGGTGTCCTTTCTTGAGGTAAAGTGGATAATCCTCAAATTTTTCAGGAGGCAAGAACATATCTACTAAACCTTGATAGGTGCTCTGTTGTTTTTACATAGTTTGCTGCCATTTGGATTTTTGATGAGGTAAATAATCCATAACCAACTTCCAACTATATTATCTCAGCACTGTTGCCTAGTCAGGTATTCCTTCGGACATGTACTCCTTCAATCTATGAAGATCTATCACATCAGCATTTAGTATTTTAACCAGTGGTGCTACCTTTTTGGCTACAGCTTTTGGTAAGTTGTCATTGGTGAAGTTGTAAATCAGTTAAGGTGTATTGTGACTCTTGTTTTATGTTGTTTGTCCCTTGTCAGTTTGTTAGTTATCCATTAAATAGTACACGCCTTACAACGGCAAATTAAAATAAACGAACAGCATAGGGACATCTATATCATTTCATTTATCTTTCTTATCGAGATCTTTCAAATCTGAAAATTTGCCAAGCATCTCTGTCAAGCTAATATCGTTCCATTCTTTGGTCTTTTCATTGCTGAATTTGGTGAATATTTCGGGGAGATCCTGATTCTCACTGGAAATCATGTTCTTGGCGCTTTCGGGAACGTATATGTTGATATCTGATTGTAGCGAAAGGTACCTTTGAAGCAATCTTTTTTCCAGGTGCTGTCAGCGATTATGGGAAGGAGAGGATTCGCGCTGTATAAATGATGAAGTACTGCATGTTGAAGGTGAATACTCCATCTCTACGTTGTGAGGAGATCATTTTTAAATTATAAAAAAACAAGTGATAAATGAGTCTTGATGAGGAAGGATAAATAAACTATCATAGCTTTTAGATCACCTCGTAATTTAGTTCCTCAAGAGAATTAGAGTTGATGACCAAATAGCCTAAGATCCAATCTCTTAACCTGTCCTCCATCTCGATTCCCAATCCCGTGATCAACTCTGTAAACTTGTAAAGTGGTATTTTCCCCTTAGGATTCAAAGTCCTCAGAGCAGTCATTATGTTGGTCAGATAGATCTTTTTTATTTTCTACCAATCCTCTTGCATCTTCTATTTTTCTGATAACTCATACTCCCCAACAAAGGCTCGCATGATGGATTTGGCGACTCCTAGATAAATTTAATTTTATTCATCCCAGTAGACATACTCATTTGGGGAATCTTCAACAACATATCGGCTGACTAAGATAGCTTCGTTTTCCTCTAAGTTGAATGGATGTTTTTTGATAATATCTTTTAGAGTTTTCATATTTATGTACTCATCCTGATATTATTCTTCTTACTAGTTCTTCAGGACTGATCCATCAAATATTTATTTGACTTTTTACATGCTGACATTATTTCCGATCAATCTATAACGAATTAGCTAGCCAATTTGTTTGATATCGTTAAGATCGACCTTTCGACTTTTTTTCGCGTTTTAGTTGTATTTCTTGGAGCACTATCTTCTTGGTCTTTCTTTGATGGCGTTAATTGCATTTTGCAAACTGTTTGATCTGTTATTGGTGCCTGCCCTCTTCAAAGCAGGGTCGTCTTCTTTATAGCCCTTAAATGACCTTCCCAATTAGGTGTTAGCTCTCATATACTACCCAGTTCCTGATTGTTGCTAGGAAATGACAGAATCCTTGCCGAAATTGTCACTAGCATTCCTCATCCTATTTGACAGTCTGTCTTCACCTCTTAAGGACTCTCTGTTATCTCTGCTTTTAGGACTGCTCTATCTGATTTAATCTTTGGGGTCGTCATTGTCATCGAGAGGTTTCCAATAGGATAGCATGGCTGAGAGAGAACGAACTTATTTTTACAGTTTGCTTATGTACTCATTTTTCTATTTGAGGCTGGTGTTGAAAATTTAACGCTAAATTTCGTATTTTTTGGATTATTTCTACTCCAAATTGTGGATTCTCTCCCGAAAGTCAGATTCATTTTCTCTGAGTTGTTGGCTGATTTTGAATAAATCTGCTTAAATGGCAAATTTTTCTCTCTCCACTCTCTTTAACTCCCTTCTAGCTTCATGCTAATTGTTATCTTTTTCTATGATCAACCTTTCCAAAAATTAAATTTTCTTCACTAGCTCCTCTTTCTCCTTGGTTACCACGTCCAACTTCTAACTGTATCTCTATATCAAAGATTTGGCTCGATTGAGATTACCCTTCTCCTATACTAGCTGTCCCATCAGCACATCCATTTTCTTGTGGCTGCTCTCTGATTTTTCCTCACTCAACTCAGTGTACAACTTTTCGCCACTTCTCTGATTATAAGATCTGTATATCTTCGGGTTTTATGAAACCTGTAGATCTTGAGAGTACATCTCTGCGCAGGACTTGCTCAGAGATGTGTAAGATTCGAGCTGTTCGAGGATGTTCGTGTTTTCTGCTTCCAGAGTGTCGATGTAGATTTGCATTTCTTCTATGTTTGTGTATTCGGTGCATTTTAAGATGGCATCTAACTCGTTCGTCTTTTGCTCGTAGACTTGATAGAAATAAAATTACGGTTTTTCATGTTCTAATATTGACTTTTGACTCCACTGACGAGGTAAGCACTGGGATTTTTACCAGAATAGTAGAGCTCCTTCTAAAATTATCTATTGATTTGCTTGGTTACTTTCTCATTTTTTCTCTTGCTCATTTCAAGCCGATTCCTCTGCAGAGATAGCTGACTCTGAAGGTTATTAATAAACGATTTCAAGTTCAAATTTTACTCCATTATCTGTTCAGGCTCCTTGGTGTATACTTTTGCAAAAGGCTTGCCCTTGCGGATGAAGGAAGGTCTACTTTTCCCTTTTGAGCTTTTAGAATGCTAACGAATGTTATGCTGGCTGTACTAGGTTGAATTGGCATTGAGTTTTCGAGCTCGAGGGAGACTGTGTTGGCTGGAGGTAGGATGGGCGCTTAGGACTCTCTGTTTCATGTAATAACTTATTATCGACTTTATTATCGCTAGCAGTAATCTCTTTAATTTGAAATAGTTAATTTGAATTAGTTAATGATAGGCAGTTCACATTAAGGCGGGTCACCACCTCGCCCCATCTTCGACTAGAAACCAATTGGTCAGAAAAAAACATTCGACATTCCCTAATATGCCTAAAGTAACATACCATCCACTCAGATGAAGACCCCAACGCTATTCAATAAAACTACAATCCTGAGCCTAGACCATTGGGTGAGCGATTGAAGAAGAAAATTCTCAAAATAAGGCGCTAAGCAGTTGATGAGTTGCTTGGTTTGGTCAGGAACGATCCTAAAGAGTATTAGCAATACGAAAGTATGACCCTTGAACTCATTTCATTCATTGACTCACAAGTGCAAGACAAAAGCTTGAAAATAATTATTTTCTATTTATCTGCTGGTCTTACACTTAGCATTGACCCTCGAACAATGATCAAGACAATCATTGAGAAATGTCTCTGCATCGAGAAGGAAGATATCAAGGCCAACTCCGAAGAAATTCTCTTTTGGTACATGGATAACAAAAACTAAGATCTGCTGCTTGCCGAGTTGAATGATAACCTCTTGCATCGGAATAAAAAAATAATTGCAGTCTCTTTGCTTTTTATCGCTAATTTGCTTCACAATTATGGGCTGAAAAGACTTAAGGGAATGTAGAGGTTCAGCAAAAATTTGGATCTGATGTCGGCCCCTGCCAAACCTAATGCTAAAGCTGAATCTATCATTCTTTTTAAGTAGATATACCGTTGGATGGGAGAGGAATGTTTGAAGGAGTTCAAAATGCATGCTGAGGTCAAAGATGATGTGGTAAAATTCGCCCAATAGTATCAAAGAGTACCAATGGAGATCAAAAGAGGTATAAAAAAGCAGCCAATGGTCAACGGCCAACATGACAAGCCAGTCTATGAATAATAAGACTAAGGCTAAAACAAGGAACCTGTAGATGTGCTCAGCTATGCCACAGCTCAATGGGTCGACAATTTGTTCAAACTAGAGAAATGGAAATAAAAAAAAGAAGTGCTTGATCAGTTCATCAAAAAGATCAAAGTGCCCTGTATTTTACCTCCGAGATAAATGTCTCATTTTATCTTTCTGATCAAAAAATTGCTCAGTGACAACAACGTCAACATCTGCTATTGTGGGTTCCACATAATCCAACATATGGCGAAAGGTCTCAGAAAAGATTTCGCTCACATTGCTAGAAACATACTTGGTGATCTTTTTGGTAAATTAAAAGAGCTCAAAGCTATGACTGTTGATTTGGCTCAAAAAAGTATCAAAAGTTTATTGTACTCTCTCAGTTTAGAAGATTTCATGGAGTATATCAAAGATGGTCTGAAGGATAAATCCCCAGTCATGAAGGAGTAAGTGCTGAAGTTGATCAATCACTTTGCCACAAAAAAAGATTCCAAAACTATTTCACTGCTCAGAGCACTGATTGACAAGATTGTTGCATTGACTGAGGATAGTACCGTCAAGGTCAGAAATCAAGCCTTTGATGTTCTAGTTACACTCAAAGCAACCCATTCCATGAAGTTTTTCGGAGACAAGTTAAGAGCCCTTGATAACAAGAAATTACAAACTCTCGAGCTTGCTAAAGCTCCGAACCAATCTGAATCAATATAGGAAGT
>Ga0100385_1003788_pt1 | contig 13295 bp, 21 predicted proteins | sample CryGeymeta201509_FD_81543 | JGI IMG/M metagenome (GOLD analysis project Ga0100385, IMG submission 81543) | Groundwater microbial communities from Crystal Geyser aquifers in Utah, USA - Crystal Geyser metaG 2015-09 | ecosystem: Environmental > Aquatic > Deep subsurface > Groundwater | place: USA... | reverse complement strand
GATTAAATACAAATCGGTGCAGCTCTCATCAAAGGATATTATATTTCCATCAATCTTCAAAAACAAACTTTATTGTTTTCACCATTGAATAGATTCGCACCTTAGATCACTACTGCATAGATAATCAGATTTATTGCAGTTTTTATGGGGTTTATGTTGGGAGCTTGTGTATGTATTGTAGTGTGGCAGCAGTATAATGCCCCTACTTTCAGGAGAAATAGGTTCACTAGAGGCAAAGATGGGGTCAGATTGGTGGCTTATCATCGAACTCCTGAAGTGGAGCCTCTAGAATGATCATATGTGTCTATTATGTTGTATTTTCAGAGGCTTAAGGGCTTAAATAGAGTTGTTACTTTATTAATGTATTGAGATGGATTGATATAAGATCTGCTGTGGGATAATTTGAATAGTTTTTAAATATATGAGCAAGTCAGGACAAGGTAGCGAATACTACATCACCATCTTCAGCAATGAAGGCCGTCTTTATCAAGTCGAATATGCCTTCAAAGCAGTCAAAACTTGCGGACTCACCGCTATCGCCATCAGAGGTAGAGATTCTGTCATCCTCCTCTCCGAAAAAAAAGTGCAGGTACTTTCTTCCTTACCCAGGATCGATTCATTGATGCTAAAACTGTCACCAATATTCACAACGTAACATCTAAAATTGGTACCATGACTATCGGTCTCGCTCGTAATTCCTGCTTAACACAGCCGACAGCAAAAATATCCTCACTCGTCTCCAGATGGAAGCAGCTCATTACAAAAAAGAAATGGGTCACGACATCCCTGTTGATTTCCTTGCCTCCAGGTTGGCCGATCACAATCAGATCACTACACAGAAGGCCATGCAAAGAGTCTTCGGTGTGGAGACTATTGTTGCTGGTATTGATGCTGAGAAGGGTCCCACTCTCTATAAGGTTGACCCTGCTGGCTACTACTACGGATACAAGGGAGTCTCAGCAGGAGTCAAGGAACAAGATGCCATCAACTATCTTGAGAAAGAGATGAAAAAGACGGGATGGGACCTGTCTGAAGAAGACGCTATTAAGTTGGCTATTACCTGCATGCAAACTGTTATTGGTCAGGAATTCAAGTCAAACGATATCGAGATTGGAGTTGTTTCAGTCAAGAACCCTAAGTTCAGCAAGATGAGCCAGGACCAGATCGAGTTCTACCTGAACGAGGTCTCCAAGAAGGACTGATCAGTATTGGATATATGACTAGTATGCAGAGCAAATATGTATGAATGTTTTGTATGGTATTATGAATGAGTGTAGGGCTGATGAGGATCAGATGTGAATCATTATCTTGGTCTCAAGAATTGCGCCGTTGGTCTAGGCTAATATTTGGACCTTATCTTTGGTTGCCAGCACTTCCAAACATTTAACTCTCAGCATTTCATGGGTCTCAACTCTGTACAAAGTTCCATCTGGCAAAGGGCATTCAATGAAATTGTAGTTTGGTTTCAAATCGAATCCTTCTAGTCTTTCCTTTGTCAGCAACACCTCAATTGTTCCCATTTTCCCCTTTACAAAAGCTTAATCAATGAAAGTAAGTTCAATGTCCATGATGTCGCCTTTTTAAGCTATGTTAAGTGATAAGTACGTCGCAAGCAGAGGCAGTCGAAGATAATAGTGGCAACGCAGTACTGGACCTCAACTCTAAGAGAACTTGGTAAGATATTGACTCCAGGCCTGCTGATGATGTGGAAGATCAATCCAAGTTCGTAGTTGTAAAAACCTTGGTAGGTTTATCTGACTCGACGGGCAATAAAGTCACTATTGCTGAGATCTTTGAGTTACTTGTGAGGGAACTGGATGATGCCGGTGACGTTTTTGGCCAAGAATAACATTTCAATATTGACTTTAGACTTTAATTTGGCTAATATATTAGATAGTAAAAGGCAGTTTTATATGGAAATAAGACAGTAGATAAAAGTGTATATTTGAAGAATAGGGCAAATGGTATGAACATATATCTTTAAAGCATGCTGAGGACTGGATTTGTAGAATTGTTAAGGATATCTTTGATCATGTCACCAATTTTCATCCTCTATCTTGGCAGCTTGGCTCTGTTGTGCTTTTTCGGGCTCATTTTTGCCTCCCTATTCCTTGTTGGCCTCTTCTTCCTCTTGTCTGATCTTTTCTTGCTGTTGTCTGATGGCTTCAAGATCTCTGGCGATGAACAAATCAATCAGGACGTCCCATTCTTGGTCCTTCTTGAGCTGTCCTCTGAGGATTCTGACCTCTCTGGCGAGCAACCAGAAGACGGTGGCGATGGACTTGGGGACTCTGTTGTTGCAAGGGATGACGACATCGACGAATTCGAGGGGAGCATCGGTGTTGCAGAGAGCGATGGTGGGGATGTTGACGTATGAGGCTTCAATGACGGCTTGGTGGTCACTCTTGGGGTCAGCAACGACGAGGAGTCTGGGCTCCTGGAATTTCTTGGTGATCTGATTGGTAAGAGTTCCGGGAATCCATCTGCTGGAAGCTGAGGCAGTGCAGCCGGTGTACTGACCGAACTTGTAGACAGCTCTTTGTCCGTGCTCCTTAGCGCAGACGACGATGACTTCAGAGAGGTTGGGGATGGAGGCGATGATTCTGGCGGCGAACTTGATTCTTTGGTAGACCTCATCGACCTTGAAGATGTAGTTGCCAGCTTGGTTGCGTCCTTCGACGAAAGGCTTCATGTTGAAGTTGATTTTTTCAGCTCCCAGATGAACGGAAGCAGCGAGGAGCTTGAGGATGTCACCAGTTTGTTTGTCGGTTGCCATTTGCCACAAAAAATATATTAAATTAATATTTAATAAATCATGATCATCTTCCCACATAACAACAATCCTTAGCTTGGAGTAACCACAACATTCTCCTTCTTTTCCTGAGTATCAAGACAAGTGATTGAAGCATTTTTTATTTTCATCAAACGATAAAATCCAGAACCTTCCTTAGTCTATGTGATCTGCCTTTATTGACTCTGAAACATAGTCCCACTTTTACTGATAGTAATGGCAGCTATAGACAGTATAAAAATCAGGCAGTTAGAATAATCTAGCTCTGGCAAAGTGGACATTGTGTCTTTTTCTTGAGCCATTTGTTGAGACAACTTAAGTGGTACAGGTGCATACACTCAATTTTACCTATTTTTTGACCCTCCTCGATTCGATTGAGGCATATGGCACAATTTTAATTCTCTATAGCTGAGGCTAGAAACCAGTCGATTCTTGTCTTATTGGCCTTCTGATACTCCATGGAGTAAAGATACTGATAGCTCATGCCTAAAATGAGGTTGAGGGAATAATACAGAATCGAATAGTGTATAGATCCTCCCAGTAAGGTGTACTTCTGCAGGTTTGGATGTTCCTCTCCCTTCAAATATTCGTATTTCTGGGTTAAGGTCAACAACAGACCCATGGCAAAGAGAAACAGGTACTTTCTTTGCAGTTGAGATGATTATCTGATACTGAGATTGCTTTGTTTGAACTGACGATGTTCATACTCAAGGAGCACAATGAGAAGGATAAATACAAGCGAAAGCAGGAAAAGGGAAGGAGGGGGGTAGGTATTTTAGTCGATGTAACTATTGACAAAGAGAGATATGTTGGTAGAAGCTATGAGGACTGCGTTGACAGATACCAACTTCATGGGCCTGTTTTAAGCTAATTATAATATTTCTCATCTTTTACTTCAAGCCACGCCATATGTTACTTTCGCCCTTTCGTAAAATGATCTCCGCTGACTAGATTTTCTTTAGTAGCATCTAAAAAGACTATCAAACCAAATACATTTTGATAAGGGGAGAGATCGAGAAAAAATATTGACTTGGGTTGTAGTTATCTTTTGACAGTTCTAGCTGCTTATTGGACATGATCTATGAAGAGTATGTTATTCAGCGGGTTTATTGGCTAAAATTAATGTAATAAAAGAAGGTGAAGAGATTGGGGCATAACTCCAGAGGTAGCATCATGGTCAGCAATCTAGGATAAAAAGTATCGACCCTAGCCTCTAATAGGTCCCAAGACACCAAATCCAAAATCCATACATCTTACCGCGACTCATACTTAAAATAATTCAAAAAACCTAAAATAAAACTGAGCACACTCAGTTCCATCGGCAGTATGGGTATCGAAGAACAGATCAAGAAGGAAATAGTTGTTGTCACTGAGGTCATAAAGGAGTATCAGCCTACTCTGGACCAGAAAAGAGATGGAAATACAAAGGAAGCTCTGTTGACTCTTTAGGAGTTGATCAGATTCAAAGATGAAACGATCAAGACTCTGAATGCATAGATATAGAGTTTGAAGAAGAATGATCGCATAATTGAAGAAGACAGTCCCGATTTTAACAGAATGTAGCAGGACAAAGAACCTCTATTCAAATTGGCTTAGTAAATGAAGCACTAAAGCGAGGAGCTCAATAAGGTCATTATATAGCACAGCGACAAAAATGGGAACTATCTCAAAATCAAAAAAATGATAGAAGAAATAGAAAGAAAGTACACAACCCGGTATGAGGGGAGAGGAAGAGATCCACACTATCACGGACCGTTGCTAATGACCTACGAGGAGTTCAAGGATAGGCAAAAAAACAAGAAAGAGGAAACTACTGCAAACAGCAATAATAAGACCAAAAAGATAGATTTCTATCATCACCTCCCTCCTGAAAAGCAACCAAATCATAGCCGCAATATGAAGGACCTTATTTCTCGTAAAGTTATCACCCTTGCTGCTCTCAAAAATTCCAGAAAGAAGCACAATGTAGAAATGAGCTAGCTATTGGCAAAGTTAGATTTTTTGAAGGACGAGGATGGTCATTTGAACCAGAAAATAAAGGAGAAATAGCAGTAGTTGGGCAGCATGGAGCGTAAGTTCAGCTAGAGGCGATACTAGACACATAATATCAGTCGGAACCCTTTGTTGCAATTCCATTCCTGATGCTTATATTTATTCTTCCCTATTGAATGATAGTTTATTAGTAAAATCTAGTAAATCTAGTAAAATAGCAAATCACTCGATTAGCTGCAAATCGACTGCCTTCTTGCTCTTGCGATGCTGTTTACCCTCATATTCGTAGTACGTAAACTAAAATCTTAGCTAGTAGTTGCTCTTTATAGCCATCAATTTTTCCTTGCCCAGACCGGCCTTCGATAAATCATCATAGTGGACAAACAAATCAATGTTCAGGTTGTCGATGACAATGAAACTAAGTATAGACAATAGATATACCCATAGTTTCCAGACTGATCAAAGAATTTGAGCCTACCTGTATATCTCTAGTTATTGACTGGGTTTGTTGATTACATATAGTAGGGCTGATCGGAGGATAAATAATGTTCCTGGGGCATCATATAAGGATGGTACTGACTCTGAGGATGATAGTAGTAGCCCTTATAGCTGGTATCCAACATGCCAGGCTCGTATTCGCTCAATCTGAAGTACTCTGGCACCTTGCTGGGAGACATATCGGAAATTTTACTGGGAGAAGCTTCATAACGAGAAGGAGAATGTTCTTGTTTGTCCTTAGCCGGACTAGAGTTATTGGCGAGATTGATGTTAGGGACAGTTTCCTATTTGAGGCTGATCCGAATTTAGCGCCCTTTGTGGGGACTGGGCATTCTAGAGGAATTTCTTTCTTTTTGGTTGCTTCTTTCCTTCTTCTCTTATGGAAATATCTCTTGTTGGGACAATTCATTGCATTCCGAAAGACTCTTCTTGTGCAACTTCAGCCTATCCTTCGGAGGTACTTCCTGTCGGAGCAGATACTCTTCGTCCTCAAAAACAGCGGTCAGCAGCTTTATATGCCTAATATATACCTCTTAGAAGAATGTTTCTTTTAGGAACCTGAAGGCCGAGTGAAGGGATTGTTCTAAAACGCAGTAGAACTTCTTCCCTACTTTTGCCAGGTTTATTCTTCTATCCTGAGGATTTTTGCAGCCCAAGATGTAGGTCTAGTTGAGATATTATTCCTTATCGAGAGAAAGCAGACATATGGGCATTCCGAAGGCAGCCGAAGCCAGCATTAAATTGTCCTATCTTACATGCATGGATACCTGAGTGAAGCATTAAAGTTATTGATGTTACCAGTAGTCCAGCAACAGTTGAGGGTCAGCTTGATATTTCTTGAGAATGTAATTTTACTGGAGAGCAGGGTATGGATTGTTTCGGCGGTCGTTAAGATTGCAGACCAAGGTAAGTCTGAGCTACTGTTTGATTTGAGGATGGTATGCGTGTGAAAAGAAAACAGACATAGCAAGTGCTCGGAAAAGAGAGTTGTCAGCTTTGTTAGTGGTGTCAGGTAACCTCAGCATTTGATTATTTTTGAGCTCCTTGTCCAGTACTTTGAGTTCTTTGTTCATTTGATATAATAATACATTCCTATTTGCCATTCAAACTGGATCATATGGGCATACTAAGGATAATATTTGTCTTTCTTTTATTGCTAATAAAATAATAATGGCGAAGGAGAAACGAGGAACTCAGTATCAACAGTACTATGCCAAGCGTCTGAACACCTAATCGTGTACCTATGCTGAGAGGTAGTTGGAGAGCCCATTCTCAGGGAGGAGCTTCAAATGTTGGGAGGGAGGATCGAAAAAGAAATTGAAGGTAAACAAGTCAATACTCAGTGGTAAAGAAAAATATGAGAGTAAAAAATTTGAAAATGTATAGGGCCAACCAAAAACTCAAAAGCATCCACAATCAGGAGGAGTCCATGAGGGACACCCTCCGCCAACAAATGAACTCTAAACTTAAACTTACAGAACATAACCTTGAAAAAATCATGTTAGAAAAGCATTCCCACAGCAAAAGCAAGTAAAAGTTCAGGGAAACAACCCTTTCCCGTATCAAAGCCAATCAACAAAGCAGCATTGAGGATGCTTTTCGCAAGTCACAGACCTACAGTAGAGAAAGCTAACAGTATCTGGATCGCATGAGCAAGACTAAATATGTCACTAAGGCTACCTCCTTCAGCCAACTCGGCTCCAAAACCAGATATCAGGATATGTTTTCAACCAAAAATCAAAGTTTCGCAGTCTTCGAATAAACTCGCAAGAAAGTTCTGCCTCAAGTTCTAAAGGTCACGGAAGGAACCATTCAAGACAAACAATCTCGTAAGTACAGTCTTCAGAAAAATAAAGAAGTCAGAACACTTCATGACTACATAACAAAACTACAGCATATCTAATCAAAAAGAGTAAGGATTTATCTATACAGAATGAAAAGGCATCGATGTTTGAGCAAACAATGAAAAGTAGATAAAAGAAAAGGTAAGAAGAAATGAGGCGAATCTAAAACAGAAGATATGATTTATCTCTTGAAAGTAAGACTCCCAGGCAAATTTTAGGAGGAGGAGGAAGTCGACTATCCAAAGGTTAGAGGGCCTCATTTTCATAGTTATATGCTCAGAAGTTAGAAAGCAATCTTAAGAAAAAGAGCCTTCAGGAGCAGCGATCTTTCAGGAAGGGATAGTGTATACTAGAGAAAGAACATGCATCTAGGAGCAAGAAGAGAAACCATAAATTACTGAAAGACTCTGTAAAGGAAGTACAACTGAGGATGAACTTCAAGTTCAAGGAATTGCTTGGGAAGTGATTTTTATTAAATAAATTTTATTGTTTTATGCTTTTCGAGCTATTCGAGAGTTGTCTGAATTTAATTTAAATTGACTGGCTCAAATTGGATGGTTCAATATTACAAATACAATACATAATGATAATGAATCCGCATCATTTGAAGTCTTCATCTTCTTCGTCGGGAAGGGGAGCTTGCTCAGCGGCAACCCACTCGTTTGCCAGCTCTTGAATCTGACTCTGGGACATTTCAGCTTCTTGAGGTTTGAGAGCGAGGGCCTCAACGAGGTAAAGGTTAGGGTCACCGGTGAGGGTTCTGAGGATCCAGAGGAAAGGCTTCTCGTACTGGTAGTTAGATTTGGCAGAGATATCGAAGTATTGGAGATTGCGCTTTCTGTGGAAAGTGATTTGGCGGGCCTTGACTTTTCTGTCCTTTTGGTCAACCTTATTTCCGACGAGAACAATGGGGATGTTGTCGCAAATTCTGGTGAGATCCTTGTACCACTTGGGCACATTTTTGTAGGTAATTCTGGTGGTGACGTCGAACATCATGATGGCGGCGTGGGCACCAATGTAGTAGCCTTCTCTTAGGCCACCAAGTTTTTCCTGACCTGCAGTGTCCCAGAGTGCGAGTCTAATAGGTCCGTGGTTGGTGTAGAAGGTGATGGAGCTGACTTCGACTCCTTGGGTGGCGATGTATTTCTTTTCAAACTCTCCGGTGATGTGTCTTTTCACGAAGGTGGTCTTTCCAACTCCTCCGTCTCCGAGAAGGACAACCTTGAATTCAGCAACAACTTTGGGCGCCTACATGTAATTATTGTAATTCTCAAAAGTTGATGCTACACATATACAGCCATAATGCTCAAATAATATTGACTATTTTGCTAGCATACTCTCAATATCTGCATACACCCTCAAAAATTACCTGATCCACTTGGATCTTCTATATCGCTTTACCTCTTTGTTAAGTATTTTTTGTTGGTTCAAATAGTTCAATCATTGCCAATATTTGTTGCGATAATGGGGAGCCTTGATTGACTTCATGCCAGTTTTCCAATGTTTGTAGCCCAAAGCATCTCTGACAGCGTAGGCCTCAGTGCGGGTACAGAGCAAGCTACGGAAGTAGGCGTAAGTCTTGAGGTAACCGATGGGGAAGAAGAGAAGGCAGCCGATGAAGACCATGGTCTGTCTCACCTTCTTATCGTTTCTTCTCCATCCGGACCTTCTTTGGAGGAAGAAGAGGAAGTTGGAGACGTCGTTGGCCATTTGAGGAGTAGAAGCAGGGGTTCCGTCCTCATAATCGATCATTCCGTCGTGGAGCTGTCTAGGCATACCAATGATCATGTGATCAAAGTAAGGATTAAAGTATTTTCCCTTGGGAACTTCGAGTCCATAAGGAGGTTTGAAGTGATAGCCAGTCATGATGTTGTAGATGTAGTTGATACCTCCTGGTCTCATTCTGATTTTGGTGAAGTCAACAGGCCACACACCTCCGTTGGCGTTCTTGCCCTGATCTTGTGAAAAGTAAGGAGCATAAATATGGTCATGAATGTATCTACGTCACACTAATTATACCTATCTCTTTCGTCCCATTCTTGATAGTAGTACTGTTTGTAGTGGTGGTGAGCAGGGTGGATGGTGAAATGTTCGGCAACCCAACTTGATAGTTCAAGCTGTTCGTACACCTTGTCAAGAAGCAAGTCGTACTTTTTTCCCATAATGCTGTGACAGTTGGCGCAGTTCTTGCTGAATACCTGGAATCCTGAATAGATCAAAAGCATCAATAGAAGGGTTCCCGGAAGAACCAAGAAAGGATATACCTCTTCTGACGGATCCTGAATCGTACGTGCCCCAGGCTCTGAATTGTGGCCAGGAGAGGTGTCCGTGATGGGTGCCTACTTCTGTGACCTGCTCTTCATAACCCTTGATACCCCAATGGGCTCCGATATCGTCTCTGTAGATGAAGCAGTTCTATGATTGCTCGGTCTGGGCATAGGCAAACCCAGTTGCAAAGGTGCCCAAGATGATTTTTCTGGCGATATTCATCAACCAACCTATCAATAATAATATACAGCACTCAACTTTATTTAAAGTCATTTTGTATTTCGGGCATGAGAAGATAGAATATTTGTCAGAATACTAGAATCTATAAACAACTCAAATACAAGAACCGACGCCTAATAATAAATTAATATGAATAACAATCCCTACAATAACCCCTACGTAAAGATTAATCCATTCAGAATAACGGTTATAACCAAGGAGGCTACGGATATGGAAACGGAGGATATGGTGGGAATGGCTATGCTGCATATGGTCCAGATGGATACTACCGGGATCCTTACAAACAAAATTATGGCAGATACGGTGATGACAGGCATCGATATAGAAGCAACTAGTAAGAAGACGCTCGTGATTGCTGTGCCTGCCTGGGTGCTGCCTGTTGCGCCTGTTGTCTGTTGTCAATGTGCCTTCGTTGATTAGCTCAACTTATGTTTACTTTTCTTCTAGGGCATATATTTTAGGAAAGAATTTATCCCTGTTTATCAAAGATCGCATTTGCGAGAGAATGTATAAAATAGTATTAAAGTTGAATTTGTGGTAGTCTAATTTGATGAGAAGATGAGCTGAATATGTCCAGTTTGGGCTATATTGAGATTTGTAATATAACAGATGAACTACGGAGGACCATATGTACATATCCTTCAATCTAGAACCAAGGCGGTTACGGCTACGGACATGGAAATCAGCAGGGCTACTACAATGATCCCTATCAGCACGGACCTTACGACAGACCCTACAATCAGTACGGTGTCCATCATGGAGGACAGTACAAAGAACACCGACACCACGACGACTCCAATACTTGCAGAGATTGCTGCGCCTGCCTTGGTGTCATTTGCTGTTGCTGCTGTCTGGCCGACTGCTGCATGTGATTATCTCTTCGGACTATCGGCTTATCACATCAATATAGCTAGTTATATCATCAGTAAGAGGAACAGGTTGGTTGATCCTTAGGAATGAGAGGGTATGAGTGTAATTTAAGAGGCAGAGGCTGGAAGCTAACTAAGAGCTTAGGAATAATCTTAGAGTTTTCAAGCTTAGCAATGAGAGGTTAGTTGGCAGTTAATCAAGATTCATTTTTCACAATAAATCCTTTCCTTACCTATTGTTTGAGTGCTTCCTCCTTTCATCCATTTATTTGTATGAATTTTTTAGTCTTTTTGTTTGAATTTCTTCCATCTTGTCTTTTCTGATAGTCCATATATTTTATAGTTATCAGGAGATGAACCCTTACGCAGGTTTCGTACCTCTTTTTTGACATAGGATCAAAATGGCTATATCGGCAACAATAATGATAACCCAGACAACTACAACGGAGTTTACGGCAATTACCAAGGAGGATATCAGGACATGAATCAAGGCGGATACAATCAGGGAGGTTACAATCAAGGCGGATACGACTACGGCTACGATAGAAGAAATAACTGCTGGCAGGAGGAAAGAAGATTTAAACATCACAAGCACGACAAACATAGAAGGAAGGGAAGCCACGAATGGAAGAGAAGAGGTAGTCACGACTACGATAGATATGGAAGAGAGGACTATGGCTATAATCATAGACACTATGGCAAGGGAAATGGATGTTGTTGCTGTTTCTGATCTAGTCTTGTGTATCTTTTAGTAATTTTTTTCTATTGAATCTGGGAAAGCTATTAATTTTATATTTGATCCAGATGAGCGCCTACCCAGATATCGTAGTAGTGAATTAACACAGGGTCAAAACGCAGGAGTTGGATACGGGAACAGCCCCGGATACTACAACGACCCCTACAAGGGAGGCCATGGTCAAGGTGGATACAACCAGGGAGGAGCATACAATCAAGGTGGATACAATCAAGGGTATTCGCAGGGAGGAGGTTATAACCAAGGTTATCCAAGCGATCCCAATCAAGGCGGATATAGTCAGGGAGGATACAATCAGCAGACCTACAATCAAGGTGGGCAATACAGATAGTACGGTCGTTAGAACTACAAATATAGGCAAAACAACGATAGTTCACTGACTGACTGTTGTGCCTGTTGTGGGGCATGTGCAGCTTGTCTCCTATGTTGTTGTTGTTTGTGATTTGTGCTACATACATCCTTCATTCCTATAACTGTCTATAAAACTTAGATCGATTCTAGATATGAGGGGGCAATAAAGCCAGCAGCGACGAGAGGATAGACAAAACTAACAAGAATATAAAAGGAATGTAGAGGGAGGAACATACAGCAGCGAAAGGGTATACGTAAGCAGTCGATCAGGTAGAATGATGGAGGATACAGACAATTGAGGCAAGATCGGCAGGAAGGTATGCAAGCTCGAAGAAACGTATATGAACAAGATCACGATCAGTACGGGCAAAACCTTAAAAGATTGTAATTGAGACCTGTTCCGTTGACGGGTCCCTGTGGTTGTTGTAAAGTGTGTGCAGGCTGTTTAGTCTGGCCTTGTTTCTGCTGTTGTTACGGATGCTGTAAATGTTGTCTGGCCTGCTGTGGGATCTAATCAAAAGAATAAGCTGCCTCCTGATCATTTTATTTTTAGAAGTAGGATGCTTTTAATGGCTAGAAACTATCTAATGGATCAATAAAATGGACTTATTGTGTCCTTTCTTTTCCTTTCATTAACAGAAAAGATCCTGAGTCGATCTTATTAGCAAATTGGGCTTTATTATTAATGTTCGATTCTTACTTTGAAGTAACATTATAAATAAACGAATGATCAGCCCATAAAATACAAAACCAAAGCTATAAGCCAACAATTAAAACAATGGAAACACAAAAATCGTTTCTGGAGCACCATAGACACAGGCTCCCGAAGCCAGCAGTCAAAGCGGACTCAACAGCTAAGCAAAAGTAAAACAGCAGATTGAACAGCTCAAACAATAACTAAAGGATTTGCAGGCTCAACACAAAAGAGAGTAAAATGAAAATCAGAAACCAGGATGTTACTAGAAATGTTGTGGAGGATGTGTAGTATGCATGATTTGCTTCTTCGGGATGGTTTGTTGTCCTTGTATTGCTTGCTTTGCTTGCTGTACCGGGAAAAGTATGGAGAGCGGATGAAGCATGAATTATTGTGATTTTTAGAATTAATTCAATTTGAGTGTTTGTTCCAATTGACTATTCTCTAAACATAATCTGAAAATAGATACGACCACAACTTAATGATCAACAAGGGAAGAAACAATAACAATGATTTTGAAATATAGACCCTTGAGAGTTGAAACATGATCTTTTTTACTATCTTATATTCCTTATGAACGTAGTGCAGTATTATTTTTCTCCTTTTTATTGGATTTCTCATTCTTCTCCTTTTATTTTCCACTTAGAAAATTAATAAAATGGCCAACAACAACCCTCCCAAAGTAAGTCTATAAGTCGTCAACGACAACAACGGGTATACCAATCCTGCTCTTACCAAATCCGCAGTAGAAGAGAGCATCTAGGTACGTAACAAGGTCTACATTGATAAAGAGCCAGACGTCAACCAACAAATGGAGCAACTCAATAGGGAGCTGCAGGCACTACAAGCCATGGAAGGAAGTCAACCAGGGTGTTGTGAAAAGTGCTGTGCAGGATGCATTGTTTGCATGGCTTGCTTCTTTGGAATCATATGCTGCCCTTGCATACTCATTTATGCCTGCTCCACGAATCAGAGCCTTGAATAGATCAGAGGT
>Ga0100385_1003776_pt1 | contig 13311 bp, 14 predicted proteins | sample CryGeymeta201509_FD_81543 | JGI IMG/M metagenome (GOLD analysis project Ga0100385, IMG submission 81543) | Groundwater microbial communities from Crystal Geyser aquifers in Utah, USA - Crystal Geyser metaG 2015-09 | ecosystem: Environmental > Aquatic > Deep subsurface > Groundwater | place: USA... | reverse complement strand
GATGTCGCCGAAACTATTTCATAAGCATCTGGGGTTGCAAGCAGTTGTCTACATAATAAATTATGAAGGTTGTGACCTGATTTAAAAGTTGTAACTTTTCCAGCAATCTCATGACCAAGAAGGCTTATATCACCAACAGTATCAAGAATTTTGTGACGAACAAACTCATCTACAAATCTTAAACCTTCTGGATTCATAACTTTGAAATCATCGAGAACGATTGCATTGTCTAAAGATCCACCTTTTACAAGGCCCCTTCTCTTTAACATATCAACATCTCTCAAAAGACCAAATGTTCTGGCCCTTCCAATTTCTCGAATATAATTTTCACAAGAAAACTCAAATTGCTTTCTTTGTTTTTTGATTAGCGGATGAGTGAACACAATCGTCGAATCAATTATTAAACGCTCAGCAGGCTCTATTCTCGCCCATTTATCACCAACTTTAACTTCAACAGGCTTTAAAACAACTAAGAATTTTTTAGACTTATTTAAAGTTTGTATCCCAGTTTCCTTCATTACGAATACGAATGAAGCACCTGAGCCATCCATAATTGGTACTTCTGGTCCGTCAATTTCAACAAATACATTATTAATACCAAGCCCATAAAGAACTGATAGTAAATGTTCAACTGTATGTACCGAATTTAGGCCTTGTCCAAGTGATGTATTATTTTCTGTAGTACCAACTGTCTCAGCAGTAGCTTTTAGGATTTCTGCACCTTTGATATCTGTGCGACGAAATTGAATACCAAAATCCGCCTCTGCTGGATGAAGTGTCATTGTCACTTTTTTCCCAGAGTGGATACCGATTCCGGTAATAGATACTTGTTTAGCAATCGTTCTTTGATTTAACATTCAATAAAATCCAATTAATTCTCACTACTTGTAGTATTTTAGTCTCTTAATACCTATTTTGGCAACTAACGTCATTTCTTCACGAAATTTTGGTATTTTTTTCCTACAAAAAGCTTTTAATAAAGCTCTTACATAGCAAATATTACTCTAATTTTCCATATTTTATGCTCATCTGTGAAAAAATTCCCCTAATTTCAATAGTTTTTATCGCCTTTTGCTAATCTCCTACATTTGCTATTCGTAAAAAATTGCCCATAATTAAGGCTTAAATAGATTAATTAACTAAAATTCACCTAGGAAAGGATATCTTTATGAGCATATGGGCTAGAGAGGATCTCAAACTTGAAGAAATTAATTCCTTCAATCAGAATACGCTTGTTGAACACCTTAATATCGTCATCAATGAGATTGGTGAAGACTCACTTACAGGGACAATGCCAGTCAATTCAACAACACATCAGCCATTTGGCGTTTTGCACGGTGGTGCAAGTTGTGTCCTTGCTGAAAGCTTAGGAAGTATTGCCTCAAATCTCTGTGTCGATAATTCTACTCACTACTGTGTTGGTCTTGAAATTAATGCTAATCATATAAGACCTGCTACAAGTGGAATGGTAACTGGTGTAGCAAAATTAATTCACATGGGACGAACCACTCACATCTGGGACATTAAGATTTCAAATGAAGATTCCAAACTTGTTTGCATTTCTCGACTTACAATGGCCGTTGTACCAAGGAAATAATTTTGAATCTCTATGACCGTGTATACTTAGTAATTGTCGATCTTTACGAGGAGTTATGTGACCACCCTGAAATCGCATATCACTTTATCGGCGTTGATATTGAACGACTCATCAAACTTCAAACCCAGTTTGTATCAAAAGCACTAGGTTATGATATCGATTATACCGGTAGACCACTATATCGGGCCCATCATCATCTCGATATCACAGAATTTCAATACCAAGAGGTTGACAAAATTTTTGCAAACCTCTTTTTAAAGCATGGCTTTTCAACACAGGACTCAAAGAAAATTAAAGATTGTCTTATACAAGTGAGACCCAAGATAGTGACTTCCAAGTGGTCATTTATTGACCAACTTGTAAGACCTATTTATTTCGTGATTAATTATTTTGAAAATATTTTAAAATCAAGAGGAGCTATAGACTAATCTACAACCCTCTTGGATAATGAAATGCCTCTAAACCTAGTTTCTGTCCGGTTTTAGGATGTTTCACTGTTCTAAGAGCTACAAAATGAAATAGCAATGGATTGTATCCATAAATCTCATTCAACAGTTTTCTTTCAGCTTTTGTTATATAACCCATGTCTTCCATCACATTGGTTCTATAGATCCAATTAATCCCAGGAAGTGGATAGTCACTACCATATCCAATACGATGATGAATATCAGTTCTTTCGATAACTTCATTCAGAGGCTCGCCAATTCTTTCATAGATTAGAAGAGAAGAAGTTTCTGAGAATAAATTCTTAATATATTTTTTATTATCAAACATTCTCCAAAATAGCTTTGAACAATCGATCATTTTATTTTCGTTATCGTAGTCAAGACACGGACCACGACTTGCCATATGAGCGATGATGACCTTTACACCTAAATCAAGTGGTAATCTAAGCTTTAATGGATTTCCTAATTCTTGATACTTGTCTCCCTCAACAGCCTTCTCTTCGCCAGCATGAGAAATAAGTGTCATTCCATATTTTTTCATCAATTGATAAAATGGAATATTCCTTTCATTCGCAGGATCCATTCCCATTGCATTCGGTAACCATTTTACAAATTTAGCACCTTGCTTTGCCCATTTTTCAAGCTCTACAAGTGCATCTTTTCGGTAAGGGTGAACAGATATCACTGGTGTGAAATATTCTGGAAATTCTTTTGCAATTTTAAATGCATATTCATTTGGTACAAAGAATTCCGTGTGCTCTTCATTAGGTGTTCCATCTTCATTGTAGTGACGATCAAAAGCAAATATATATGATCTAATTTTTATAGGAAAATATTTTACAAGAGAAACAAGTCTTTCAACATATTCACGATCAGCATTTTCTTCATGCTCAATTCCCGAAGCAGACTTGTAGACGTTAAATCGATTATATTTTCCCAAATGCTTCCACCACATTCTCATTCTTTTATTTATTTCAATACCCGTACCGCCTTTGCCAAGACCTACGAGATGAACGTGCTGATCGACAAGGCGAGCTGAATCAATGCCAACAAATGAATTTCTTACTAGTTCCTGAGCTTCAGTTGATAATTCTGTCGTAACTTCATCCGGACGATGAGTATAGTCTCCGCCTAATTTCCCATATAAGACTGAGCAAGAACTAAAAATTAATACCGTCACAAAAATTGATATTTTCTTCATTAGAATAACCTAACCCCTTTTTCAAATTCCCATTTAAACATCAGAAGTAATGCTAAGTGCTCGCTTGCGACTCTATTTTCAAATGTACCTAAAGCTGCTTGATATGAAACTTTATCAGGACGATACTGATAGAGTAACATTTTCATTTTTGAGCTTTGATCTGTGTTTTGCATTTTGTTTGATAAGTATAAAAGAGCCAAAAAATTCTTTGCATCTAAATCATAACCAAGAATACCTGTATATGATGTCAATCGATCCTTATCTAATCCAATCAGGTTAGAAAATTCTTCAGCAAAATAACCTTGATGATTATTTAAATCAACTTGTGTCCGTCTAAGATATGAAACAAATTTAAGTTTCTTATAGGCAAGAGCAAGATTAACTCCGAAATAGGTCTTAGAAACTCCTCCATCACATTTAATGACATCACAATCAAATCCCTGTAGCTTTTTGGTACTCTTTGCTCCAATCCCTCTTCCTGCATAGAAACCAAGAAACGAAACTGGATAAAAATCAATTTGAGCAGAAGCTTGATTTATCAATGCGCTTGATTGGACATTGATTGCTGGTCTTAAATAGCCGTATAAAATCTTATTCTTCTCATAGAATTTGAAACCTTTTCCTATTTCAGCAGTGATCGCTGTTCCAATAGGATAACTACGAAAGCTACCAGCTAGAAAATAATCGAGTTCAGCATAAGAACTCACTGATAAAAATACCATTACAATTAATTTTTTAAGCATTTAAAACTTCTCTTGCTTTCTCTGAAATCTCTCTTCCTCTCGGTGTCCTAATTAAAAAGCCCTCTTTTAATAAGTATGGCTCATAGACATCCTCAATCGTTGTACGATCCTCAGAAAGGGTCGCACAGAGAGCTTCTATTCCTACTGGGCCACCACTATAGTAGTCCCTTATAACTTCTAATATTTTACGATCCATTCGATCAAGACCATTTGGATCTATTTCCATCATATCTAAACTATTGGTAACATCCTCGAGACTCACACGACTTGACTCTCTCACTACAGCAAAATCTCTGACTCGTCTAAGAATTCGATTGGCTATTCGAGGGGTCCCTCTCGAGCACTTTGCCATTTTCATTGTTGCATGCTCTTCAACTTCAATTTTTAGTTTCTTGGCATTATTTTTTATAATTTGTGCCAGTTCATCACTTTGATAAAAATCAAAATGTAAGTGAGCCATAAATCTATCTCTTAGAGGATTTGATAGTAAACCGGATCTTGTTGTTGCTCCAATAAGAGTAAAAGGAGCAATGTCGATTTGCATTGTGCGTGCGGCTGCTCCGTCGCCAATAACAATATCTAAACGATAATCTTCCATTGCTGAATACAATATCTCTTCCACTGAGACATGCATGCGATGAATCTCATCAATAAATAAAACATCCTTTGGACCTAAATTTGTTAATATCGCAGCAAGGTCGCCTTTTTTCTCTATTGCAGGGCCAGAGATAACATGAAGCTCACTCTCAAGAGCTTTTGAGATAATCATCGCAAGAGATGTTTTCCCAAGACCAGGAGGCCCAGATAAAAGAACATGATCCATTGATTGATTTCTCATTCGTGCAGAAGCAACCATAACATCGATGTTTTGAACAATTTTCTTTTGACCAATATATTCTTTGAAGTTTTCTGGTCTTAAGAGAACTTCTCTTTTTACTTCGTTGTCATCTTCAAAATCATTATCAAATAAACGTGACATCTATACCTCTTTCAAAACAAGGTGAACTAATTGTTCTGCCCTTGTTATTTGATTTTCAGAAAGTATTCTTTGAGCGAGTGGAGTTATTTTATCTTCTTTAAAACCAAGTTCTTTACACGCAAGTAATGTATCTTTAAGAATTACCTCGTCATAAACTTGTAACTGTACTTCTGTTTCAATTTCTTCTTCACTATACTCAAATGATATTTTTCCAGTTTCTCCACTAAATGAGCCATCTGCTATTTTTGGTGCAAATGTTTTAGCCGAATACATTTTTATTTTTGCGACTTTTCCACTGAGATCTAAAATCATTTGGCTAGCAGCTTTCGCGCCAACACCAGGAGCTTTTTGTAAGACTTTTTTATTATCGAGCATTACAGCATCAACTACTGAAGCAACGCCTAAGCATGAAATAAGAGAAAATGCAGACTTTGGTCCAACGCCTTTTACGGTAGTTAAAAGTTCAAACATTTTCTTTTCTCTCAGTGATCTAAAGCCAAATAATTCTTCACTTGCTTCTCTTACAATATGTGAGATGAAGATCGCCGCTTTAGAGCCTTCGGGGAGAACATGTTGAAAATATATCTGATGTCCAGTTCCAGAGTTAGTGAGTAGAATTATTTCAAACCCATCACTAAATATAACCTCACCTTGAATTAAACCAATCATCTTACTTTACCTTTTTAAATACATCTTTAAGGGATCTCCCCTTTGAGTAGTGCTTCTGTCCTGTTTTAAGAATGGGACTTCCATTGTTCATCCCATGGCAGACAGCTATTGCTAAAGCATCTGATTCATCATGAGTATTAAATTCAATATTGCCAAACATCATTTTAAGCACTTTATCTAAGCTCTCTTTTGTCGCATGTCCGTGGCCAGTCACTGTAGACTTGATAGAGTTTGGTGCATATTCGAATATTTTGCCTTGATACTTTTCACTTAGCCCTGCAATCGCGGCTCCCCTAGCTTGAGCAAGCTTCGCAAGAGAAGTCACACTTTTAACATAGATTAATGATTCAAGAGCAACTTCGGCGGGAGCATGAATACTAATAAGTTCACGTAAGGCCTTAGAGATTACAGGTAGTCGATCCATGAGTTCTTCAATCTTATCAAAGCGAAGTACACCTGAATCAATATATGTAAATTTTCTTCCCTTCACTTCAACTACAGCCCAGCCAAGTTTGCGTGATCCAGGGTCAATACCTAAAACTTTCATGGTTTTATTGTAATACTCAAAACGCGAGAGAGCCAGATTTTATCGGGACCGAAGAGCAGTTCCAATGTAAAAGACACCGGCGCCACCGATAAATTGAATAAGTTCGAGTTGCCCATAGTCACCCATCGTTAGACCAGAGTATAAACAAAGACCAACAGATGAAAATCCAATAAGTTGAAGGGCTAGTCCAATATAAAATTTCATAAAATATCCTATTACCTCTAATTGCCAAATGCATTATAGATATATATTATCGAAGTCAATTATGACAGAAATACTTTACGCAAAACCAGTTATTGACGCCGAGCTAGAGAGACTAAAGTCTCGTACTGCAAAGCTAAAACAAAATTTCAATGTTACTCCAACATTGAAAGTGGTTCTTGTTGGAAATGATCCGGGTAGTGTCATTTACACCAATAGTAAAAAGAAGTTTTGTGAAAAGATTGGTGCTGATTGTGAAATCATCAAACTCAATGAAAATATTCAAGAGGATAAGTTCCTTGAGGTTGTAAACTCTTTAAATTCTAACAAGTCAGTTCATGGTGTCTTAATTCAGCTTCCTCTTCCAAAACATCTAAGTCATATTGATACAACAAATTTAGTTTCACCATCAAAAGATGTTGATGGTTTCCATAGCGAAAACATCTCGCGTCTTTATCGTAATGACCAAAGTGGAGTCGGACTTGTTCCTTGTACCCCAAAAGGGATTCTTACACTTGCAAGGCATTACAATTTAGATTTTTCTACAAAAAGTGTTCTCGTTATTGGTCGAAGCCTCATCGTGGGTAAGCCAATGTCGCTACTTCTAACGAATCTCGATGCAACTGTCACACTGGCTCATTCAAAATCAAAGAACTTAAAAAAGCTTTGCCTCGATGCTGACATTATTATCTCTGCTTGTGGGCATGCTAAGTTTCTCACTAAGGAATTCTTTCGCACAGATAAGTCGCAAGTTGTTATCGACGTTGGGATTAATAGACTTGAAAATGGATCTGTATGTGGCGATTGTGATTTTGATCATATAAAAGATCAGCTCCTTGCAATAAGCCCTGTACCAAAAGGTGTTGGCCCGATGACGATTTTCTCTGTTGCTCAAAATCTTTTACATGCGCTAGAAAATAGCCTATAAATCTCATATCAAAATATTGTTCCCAGGAGAATGAAATGTATAAAACATCTCTACATGATGAACACCTAGCGTTAGGTGCAAAGATGGCTGAATTCGCTGGCTTTGATATGCCTATCCAATATAGTGGTGTTAAGAACGAGGTTCTTGCAGTTAGAAATAATGTTGGAGTTTTCGATGTTTCACATATGGGTGAATTCTTCGTTACTGGTAATGATGCAGTAAAATTTGTCGATTATATTATGACAAACGATTTTGCTAACGCAGAAATAGGTAAGGCCGTATATTCGCCACTATGTCGTGATGACGGTACCGTAATTGATGATCTCATCGCCTATAAACTTGAAGCTGAAAAAGTTCTTATTTGCGTAAATGCATCTAATATAGAAAAAGATTGGAAGTGGATAAGCGCTAAGACGAATGGTTTTAGTATCGAACTAGAAAATCATTCTGATGATTATTCTCTCATTGCTGTTCAAGGTCCAAAGACTGAAGAGATTCTTACCAAACTGGGTCTTACTTCTGTAACAGGTGCTAGTTATTATAGTGCTTATGAAGACAAACTTAATGGCCATAATTTAATTCTTGCTCGTACTGGTTACACAGGCGAAGATGGATTTGAAATTTTTGGCGGTCACGACTCAATTAAAACGATCTGGAAGACTCTTCTTGACCTAGGAGTTACGCCATGTGGACTTGCCTCTCGTGATGTTCTAAGACTTGAAGTTTGTTATCCTCTTTATGGACATGAACTTAATGATGAAATTACACCACTTGATGCGGCTTTAAAGTGGACAACAAAAATGAACAAAGAAAGCTTCATTGCTAAAGAAGCTCTTGCTTCTTATGAACCTCGATTTCAACTGGTGAAATTATCACTTGATAAAGGAATCCCAAGAGAAGGTTATGAAGTTTTAGATTCAGAAAATAATATTATAGGAAAAGTAACTTCTGGAACAATGTCTGTTGTACTTGAAAAAGGTATTTGCTTGGCACTTGTAGAAAAAAGTAAAGTTCCACAGAATAAATCATTTAGAATACAAATTAGAAAAAATATTATTGAAGCAAACTTTCACACAAAACCATTTATTAGCGGAGGGCACAAGTAATGGCAAATATTCCTTCAAATCTAAAGTACACAAAAGAACACGAGTGGGCTGCACTTAATGACGGTGTCGTAACTGTTGGTATTACAGACTTTGCACAATCATCACTAGGTGACATCGTATTTGTTGAACTACCTTCTATTGGGGAAGAAATCTCTAAAGATTCAACATTTGGTGTTGTTGAGTCCATTAAATCAGCAAGTGATTTGTACTCACCAGTAACAGGCGAAGTTGTAGAAATTAATGAAGCTCTTACAGACTCGCCTGACATGCTAAACAACTCACCATATGATTCGTGGATGGTAAAAATTAAAATTACAGACACAAGTGAATTTGAAAATTTGTTAAGTGATCAAGACTACGCTCCACTTTGTGAAGAATAGAAAAACCTCCGTTTGGAGGTTTTTTTTTACCCAAAAAGTAATTTAATATTGCAAATTCTTACACTATGAATACCAAGCCCCAGTGCACTACGCGTCTAATACAGCTCATCATGAAAAATGTTTACTCTTGCGAACTTTTTCCTTTACGAAGTTTTTTAAAAAGCTCATACTGCAAATCTCCGACGGGGACGTAAATTAAATTTCTTTTTAATAAGGTTAGAGATGATCGAAAATCAAGAATCTATTCAATTAATCAATACTGCTATCATTAAAGGTAAAGAGAAAAGAATTGATACAACATATGAAGAAAGATTGAATCAAGCATGTAATAGTTCTGCTATTAAATCTATTAGCACAGCAATCTCACTTCTTGCTGAACAAGAAAAAATTTCTTATGATCAAGCTGCAATTCAAATTGTAGAAACGATCAAGGAACTAGATAAGATTTGGTCTGATTATGTTTTAATGGAAGGAATAAATAATATTAAAAAGATGTTAAAAGATTCAAAAACTCATCACTAAAATATTAGCCATCTTTATGATGGCTTTTTTTTTATGAATTAGTAACTGCAAATCCCCATTCAATAGAAGCTCGACCATTTTTAATCATACCCTTAGGTGGATTTGGAAAAGGACCAGCCTTATTAAATGATTCAATGGCCGCACTATCCAGCTCTTCAACTCCACTAGATCCTTTAACTCTTATATTTACAATCTGTCCCATATCATCCAGCTCAACTTTAATGCTCGTTATATATTTATCTGATGCTGGAAAACGTCCTTTTCTCTTATATAGTCCTTCCATTTTTTCTTTTAAAGTTGAACCCCAGTGTTGTTCTAACTTCAATTTAATTCGATAATAGAAGCCATAATAGACATGTTCTTTCGTGTTTAGTGCTGTCATATCTCCAAGAGGTACTTCTTCAAGATAATCATTTGACTGAGCGACACCACGTGAACTCTTATCACCTTCTCTAACACCCTTAATTTTCTCAATATTTTTAAAGGATTTTTTTTGCGATGGAGAAAAAGCAAAGTCTTTAAATGACACTTTACCATTTTTCTTCTTTTTAAATGTTTTAGTTATTTTGTGATTTACACTTTCTTTTTGAGTTTCAGAACTCTTAGAATCAATTTCAGCATTTCCTTTACCTGCTTTATTCATTTTTCCTATATGCTTCGCTTTTGTTTCTTTGACAAAAGAGTTATTAGAGTCGCTAAAGTACTTAGCCTCCTTAACGATATCTGAATTACTTTTTTGAGTTTCGACCATTTGTTTGAGGTTATTTTTAGTATCTCTAAACACTAACTTAATTCTTTCTGGTTCTTTCTTATCTTGAATCTTGACAACTTTACTTAGATCCAGCTTAAAAGGAAGGAGGGACACGTGAAACATGAAAGAAAATAAGCCACTTAGTAGCAAAACTCTCTTCAAATTTCTTTTGTGATTTGTCACAAGGATCCCCTTTGCACACCTATTTTATATAAGTGTACAAGAGGATTATCGGCAAAATATTCAGGAAGTTTAAAGAATTTTACTGATTATTAAAGTATTCATCATCTTCGAAAATTTCAGTACTTGAGCCTGCTGACTGCTGCTTTTTGAAGAAATTATTCTCTTGTTTTGCACCTGGCTCAGTTCCCTCCACAAATGACTCTAAGAATCCGTTTCTCTCATCATTTATAGCCTTACCAGTCTTTTTATCTACATATACATTGATAATGCCTAAAGGAACCTTAAAATCACTTTCACCGTACTTTCGAATACTATCTTTCATATAAGCGGCCCAAATTGGAAGAGCAGACTTTGAGCCAGTCTCTCCCCAGCCCATCGTTTTATTATCATCAAAACCTGTCCATACACCAGTAACGATGTTTTGAGAAAAACCTAAAAACCAAGCATCAACATAGCTATTTGTTGTTCCTGTTTTCCCACCAATAAAATTGCTGACCCACTTACCACCTCGACCTGTTCCATTTTGAACAACACCTTTAAGAAGATTTGTCATGATATAGCTTAATCGACTATCGTATAGTTGCTGTTCATCGAGATGTTCTTGATAGGGATTTTTTTCTTCTTGCAACTCATTTGGGATTTCTTCAGTCGAATCGTTTTTGTTATCGACCAGACTATTTTTTTGATTACTATCTGGTGTAGCTTCTGATTCTTCTGTTGTTTCTTTGTTAAGCTCGTAGATATATTCTTTTCCATCCCTATCAATTATGGATGTTATAAATTTTGGTGATATTTTTTTACCACCATTTGGAAATAAGGAATAAGACTCGACCATTTCAAGTAAAGTCACTCCAAATGAACCTAGAGCGATTGATAAATCCTTAGGCATCTCGGCTTCAAATCCTATGCGATTTAAAAAATCAAAAACTTTTGTCATTCCTAAATCTAAAGTCATTTTAATTGTTGGAATATTTCGACTATGCTCTAGAGATTCTCTAAATGTCATTGGCCCTTTAAAACCTCCATCATAGTTACGCGGCTTCCAATTCAGGCTTTCATCATTTCCACCAAGGGCTTCAGGTGTATCAAGGATTATAGTTGAAGGTGTATAACCATTTTCTAGACCTGCTGCAAATAACATAGGCTTGAATGAAGATCCCGGCTGTCTCTTTGATTGTAAAGCTCTATTGAATTTACTCTTTTCAAAATTTGTCCCCCCTACTAAGGAAACAATTTCGCCATTATGTGGATTTACTGAAAGAAGAGCTGCTTGTACTTCTGGTTCTTGTTCGAGAGAGCACTGTAGATATGACTGTGTGCTTACGGTTTTATAATCTTTTGCTTTTTGTATATTGTCTTTAAAAGATGACCATGTTTCATCTAAGAGTGTTGTTTTCATTTTGTTAATTTTAACTAGGACAACATCTCCTCTATTTAGAATACTCGATGGCTTAGTTACATAAGGGAAGTATTGATGTTCCTCTTGAATTATTCTCTCATGGGCCCATCGAAATTCAGGGTATGGAATAATTCCAGTGACTCCACCAACTGTTACATAAATTACACGAGCAGAGTCATCAGTTCCGATGACGATTGCTTCGTATAAGCTTGTTTTATCGAGATTTGACAGTAATTGATCATCTTCAATGTAACCTGGATGATAGCGTGAGCTGTAGAATTTTGCTCTAACTTCTTTTTGAGCTTCAATAACCTTAGTCGCTTCACCTTCAGCATAAGAGATTTCATATTCACGTTGGTTATCATCTCCAAGTGTAAAATATAAGGATTTGTTTTCGTATAAATCTTTTCTGAATTTTTCAAAAGACTCTTCAAATGTTTGAACATCCACCTTTCGTATTGGCCCCTTAAATCCCTGCCTTCTATCTATATCACGGGCACCTTCTGTTATTTCTCTTTCAGCTCTGTCTTGTAATTCATAATCTAATGTCGTTGATACTTTAAAACCATTCTGTAAGAATTCATCATTACCAACCATTTCAACAACGACTTGCCTAACATGCTCAGTAAAGTATCCAGCCTTAAAAGGAGCCGGCTTTCTTAAGCGATATTTAATTTTTTCTTTGAGGGCATTTTCATATTCTTCTTTTGTAATTTTCTCATTCGCATACATACGTCCTAAAACATAGGCCTGTCTCTTTTTTGCATATATTGGATTAACATATGGAGAATATTTACCTGGAGCAACAAGAAGACCTGCAACAAGTGCGGATTCAGCAACAGTAGCTTCGCTTAAATCTTTTTCAAAATATCCTCTAAAAGCAGCTTTGACACCGTAGTATCCACCACCAAGGTAAACTTGATTAAGATAGAGAAAGAGAATCTCTTCTTTTGAGAATCTTTTCTCAATCTTTTGAGCAAGTAGAAAATCTTTTATTTTTCTGGTAATTGATCTTTCTCGAGATAAGAGTAAAGATTTAGCAACTTGCTGTGTGATCGTTGATCCACCCTGAACAACTCTACCGGCCTTCAAATTTGCAATCATTGCTCTCATAACACCTAGGTAATCAACACCCGTATGCTCATAAAATCCAGAATCCTCTGCTGATAAGAAAGCATTAGTAATTGATTTAGGAATATCTTTAAATTCAACAATATCTCTATCTTCTAATCCAATTTCTGCTAGTACCACACCATCTTTCGATAAAATCTGTGATTTGATTGGGGGTCTATAATCTGCGAGATTGGCGATTTTTGGAAGGCTTAGGGAGAAATATGTGATAACAAGAAATACAGCTAAGCCGCCGACTAATGTAACAAACGAAGAAAGGATTAAAAATCTTCCTAATATTTTTTTCATTCAATTCCTAATCTAGTACTTTTAAAACTTGTGAACAATATGTTTTTAATTGATCAATTTCTAACCGAGTGAGTGGATCATCAATTGCTCCAGTACTATTTATATTAATTACTTTTATTTTCTCTTCAGCTATATCTTCCTTATAAAGGAAAGAATATATCTTACCATATTGGCCAATTAAAAACTCCGTAGGTTTGTTGAAGTTTAAAACTCTTGGTAATGTATTAATAATGATAACAT
>Ga0100385_1003770_pt1 | contig 13324 bp, 20 predicted proteins | sample CryGeymeta201509_FD_81543 | JGI IMG/M metagenome (GOLD analysis project Ga0100385, IMG submission 81543) | Groundwater microbial communities from Crystal Geyser aquifers in Utah, USA - Crystal Geyser metaG 2015-09 | ecosystem: Environmental > Aquatic > Deep subsurface > Groundwater | place: USA... | reverse complement strand
GAGATGTGATTCCCAAAAAAGAAGAGAAGGGCAGGAAGGAACTGTTCTAAGACTAGATTTATGAGTCGCCCAACTTCAACGTCATTGATCCGAGAAAAGACTCGCTTATGGACATGATCGGATCAAAGAATTCAGGAAGGTCCAGCAGAAATAGCAGGCACTCAGAAGTCAATGATATGTTCTAGTCAGAGTTTGATGAAAGACTCAAAAAGTCCATGCAGTATGGCTCTCTGTATGGAGGAAACGGTACCATTGAGGCTTAGATGGTTGATAGTCGTCACTATCGAGCAAAAGGATCGAGATTCAGAGAGTCTGGTGCAAAATTCAGAGATTCAGGGCACAGCCCTGGAGGGAGGGCGTCAATGGAGTCATCTGTTCATAGGTTGGAGGTGACGGCTTTTGCTCCCTCCACGATTAACTTTGAGGGGCAGATTTACCATAGAATTTTGTTGTGATATTATGTTTACATTCGTTGTGTGTACTAATGATTGTGGATGTAACAGTATGGATGTTGCTGAATGGCTGTAGACTTTGCGTTCGGGGATATGATAAATAGAATTGATGCGATATAAATCGAAATAGAATATGCAGTCAATCTACGACCAGAAGGAAATTAACGAGGAACGCTTCAACGCTATCGACCAAAAGTGGGGAAGAGTCGAGGATGCCATCAGGATAGAAGCAAAGGAAAGGTGCTCTGATATCACTGGTCTCTCCCAAAATCTCAAGCAGCATGCCAAGACTGCTAACACTCTCGAAACCAGAAAAATTCAGGTAAACAGTTTGTAAAGCAGCTGATAGATAGAAAGCTTGAAGACCTATAGGAATCAGCTAATGAGTGCAAGGAAAATTTGAACCAACTATTCGAAGATGAGGCCGACTTCAGACTGAAGCATTTGGACCAGAAAAACAACTTCATCCAAAAGTATACTCAGGACGCCAACCATTACAACAAGGGACTGCAGCAGTACATGACCAGCAGAATGGGAGACCTCGGAGTAAAACTCTAAAATATTGATGCTGCTAACAGAAGATTGACTGACGAAGCCCTCAAAGAGCTTAAGGATGAGTTGATCGGTTAATCCAAAGAGCACTTCAAGCAGGAAAAAGAAAAGTACATTCAAGCATTGAAGAAAGTCACTGAAGACAGCGACAGTGAGTTAACGAAGCTGAGAGTGTTGCTTAAGGCCAGTCAGAAGCAGAGACAGGAGAACGAGGGTAAGTTGAGGTTGATGATCCAGGAGCTGACTGATGAGCTGTCGAAGCTATGTAGTTAGGAGGAGCAGGAGGGAGAAACAACATATGACTCTTTGCTGAGGATGCTGGAGGAATGCTGTGACCGCATCCAGCAGGCCCAGCTGAGGTGATAGCTTATACCTACTATCAAACACAATCACCAACTATCACACATGAACCCATAATAATAAAGGTAATGTCCATCAGGTAAAACAGATCAATGGTCGATGAGGGTCAGCATAGTATCTTCTCTCATTATAACATTCATTCTCAGGTAGTTGTCGATGGTGTCTACCAGTTCCTCCTCGGTGAAGCCCTTTGCCAGAATGCGTTTCTTCAGGACGTTGTAGTCCACACTCATGCCATCAGCATACCTGCACATCTCTTTCAGCACCTCGTATATCTGGGAAGTGAAGTCATGCATGGGTTTTCGTTCGTCGCTTTCGAGGCTCACACTTTTCTGGGCCTACTCCATCAGATCGAGACACTCAGTGATGTCGTTCATAGAGACCTAGTTGGAAAATCTGAGACGAGCCTAAATAAAAATATGATTACTCTTGCTTGACAGAGACGAATGAGAGCCAAAAGGCTTCGAGTTGTGATGTACTTTTCCTCCTTCTTGAGAGTGCCAATTTGTTCCTGTCGCTTTTCGATATATTTATTGACCAGAATGGCATGTAGTTCCTCACTGATGGTGGGAGTGAAGGCCTTGGACATGGCTATGTAGGATCTTAGGAAGTCTGGGGAGAAAACAGCTGAGTCATTAGTTCCTCTTCTGAGTTTGTGGACACCTCCGATGTGTCGAGCCAGTGAAATATCTCTTTCCTTGTCTGCCTCGTCGAGAAGGACGAATATGAGGTCGAATCTAGAAAGCAGGGCAGCTGGCAGGTTGATGTTTTTGTTAATTGACTCTTTTTTGTTGTACCTTCCGTAAAGAGGGTTGGCTGCTGCTAGGATAGATGTTCTGGCATTGAGTGTGGTAGTGATACCCGCCTTGGCGATAGATACTGTCTGCTGCTCCATTACCTCATGGATTGCCGTCCTGTCATACTCCTCCATCTTATCAAACTCGTCAATGCAGCAGATGCCCATGTCTGCCAAGACCAAGGCACCTGCTTAGAGAGATAATTCTTTGCTGAAAGGGTCTGCAACGACTGCAGCCGTGAGACCAACTCCTGAACTACCCTTACCAGTTGTGTAGACAGCCCTAGGGGCCAAGTAGGAAATGTGCTTGAGGAGCTGTGACTTAGCTATACCTGGATCTCCTATTAAGGCAATATTGATCTATCCTCTGATCTTGAGGTTGTCATGAGTTTCCTTGGTGACACCACCCGCCATCAGCAGAAGAAGAGCGTGCTTGACCTTCTCCATTCCAAATATCTAGGGGGCAATCGAGGCTGCCATTTTATTGAACAAGCTGGAATCCTCAAGGCTAGCTCTCACTCCCTCAATCTCAGCAATCTGGTCCTCTGACAGCGTCATCTAGATATACTTCTTCTTCTATCTCTTTATCTTGACAGCCTATATGAAGCACTCAAAAGCCAAGTCATTCTGATGCTTGTAGGACAGCTTTCGGTGAGGTCTTAAGATTCCTTGGACGAGGACTATGTCTCCTGGGGCGGCCTGTTTCACATTGGAGTCTCTTAATTGAAGGGAGTAAGTGCGGGGAATTCTTCCATCTCTGAGCTGATCGGGTGTCTCTTGAATTCTGAGCTCTTGGTAAGATCTGAACTTGGAGTGTCCAGGGAGAAAAGCGAGTTTTCCGTTGACCCTATTTTCAACACATTTTTTAGAATTGCACTTATCCAGAGGGCGGTAATTGTTGTCCAGAACCTCCAGGTAGTTTTCGCACCCACAGACGTCGCAGGCAAAAGTGGCCACAGATATTTCAGGTTTGATCTCACTGGCTCTCACAACGATGGCCTTCACGATCACCAGAGACCCGATGTCCTCGGAAGTCAGGTCCGAAATTGAGTTAAGTTTGACCTTGGCGTTGTTACCGTAGACCAGAGCAACGTCGAAGTTCTTGTGGGAAGCAATGGGAATCAGCTCGTTGGGCTCTAGTAGGTTGGGATTCTGTGTTTCTAGGTTTTCCCTCCTTTGCTCCTTCAAAATGTTCTCAAATTTGTGGCGAAATTCCTTAATAGTCAGAGAGGTACCTAGTCGGGGTCGACGGGCTTCATTCGCTTGGGCATAATTTATTCGGCCACATGCGAGAAGATTTCAATATAGCGGGCCGTGTTTTTGCGGAAGCCCTCGACCATGAAGTGCTCCTCTTCTTTGCGGAAGAATCCTTAGAGGTCCTCCATGTCGACCTGGAGGGTGTTTGCTTCTTCGTCTGCGATGGCTTGCTGAATAGATGGATGATTACGAGTCGGATCATGTATTTTTTCCGGGCATAGCGGGGGTCGAGATAGTTGGCATCATAGTCGTCGTAATTGAGGAGGAACTCTCTGATGCAGTTTCTCTGGTCGTCGTAGGAGAGTCGTCGGGCACCCTTAAGCTTCATAGGCTATTTAAATCAATGTATTATAGTATGATTTTGCCGCTCACCTTAATACTAACCACTAACCTATAGAAACATTCAAAAATATACCCTCCTGCTCCCTTCTCACCTTTTATCCATTCTCATCCCACACTTAGGTCTTTCAATAATATTAACATATATGGAACATAATACCCCTCTTAACCCTCAGCAGCCCTCTTCGCCCTAACATCCACACCCCTCAAAAGATGCCCTCCTCAGAAAAATAAGAATCTTCCTTCAATAGAATATCCCCAACAACCCTCAACAGGTCAAATGCCTAAGAGGTGGCTTTGGGTTTGCCTTGCTGCACGTTAATACCCCAGCTGGCAGTATCGATCAGTTAGTTTAACAGGGCTTCGATTGCAATCTGGAACAACTTGCTCGAGAGGCTCACAGATGTGATTTCAGGACCAAAGTAGTCTCTAAGGGAAATGCTGGGAAAGAGATGACTGTATTCCTTGCAAAATAAAAAATAGTAGAGCCTACACAGTAACATGGCCAGCTATCGGCTCCTTCTTCTTCTGAATAAGAGGACTAGTTTCCAAAGGAGGAGGAAATTGAAGCAGTGTTGAAGGAAAAGCAGCAGAAGTAAAAGTCCGACTTCGTCAAGCCTAGCATCATTCTCAACAAAGCACAAAGCGAAGGGCATGCTGGAATACCTTCCTCAATCAAAAAAGAAGACGTTTCTATCGAGGTCAAACTGCAAGAGCATCAGTCGCCATACATACCTCCTCTAGACTCAGACCGAAAGAGGGTAGGGTAAGTCAGCAATCAGAGCGTGGGAGAGTCTTTTCCCTTGGATATTAGCGATCGACTGAAGCTGGAGAAGATCAATTACGAAAGGTGTTCAAAGTTGATAGATGGAACAATCATATAGCTGTTAGAGGCTCAGAGGGGCAGGAGGATTGATGAGAGAAGGGAGGGGTTGATGGAGAGGGTGGCTGAGATTTATGACTTGCTTTCGAACAGCATCGAAAATGGGGGTCAGGTCATTAGAATGGCAGGTTAGAAGGAAGGACTTAAACAGGAGCAGAAAGTGGAAGATTAGTGATCTGTCAATAAATTTAAGTGTATCAGATATTAAACAGAACACTCTTTCCTTTTCAACTTGGCTCCCATAATCATCTCTTTTCCACCAACTTCTTACCTGTTTTCATACATGATTGAAATCAAGTTCGTTTTCAAGAGGTCTACTCAACAAGAAAGTGCTGCGGATGGCATGCTGGTTAAAACACTGGGGTTTCTTTAGCACTAATGAAGTCCTAGGCCATCGATAGGAAAAATAGATCATGGAAAAAATATTTAAAAAGTCTGATAATCCAGATTTGAGGGAAAATAGATTGTTTAAGGGAGGGAAAGTTTGCTGATGGGAATGCCGGATGTGAATTTGAGGAATACAGATAAAAAACGGAAGTTCTTTTTACCTAATTTGAACTTCGAATCGAATTCTATTCAAATATAATAATTTTCGAAATGCAGAAATAGTTCAAAAATGGAAACTTCGTGTCCAAACTCGATAAAATACTCAGTGTACCTCATCCCTAACCCAGAACCCAGATTTCGAGCAGATTATCACCTGGGACCACTCCCGAAAATACATTGACGTTCTAGACTCCGAAAAAATGAAGACAGAAATCACTCCTATCTTCTTCAGACACAGCAAGTTTGAAAGCTTTGTCAGGCAGCTCAACCTCTATGGCTTTAGAAAAATCAAAAACCACGGCCGCCTTCGATTCTCCCACCCTCTCCTCCTCGACGGACTCCCGTACCCTTTTATCTATTCAGACTTTCTTCTATTTCTACATCTAAATCGGCTAAAAATGAAAAAGGAACAAAGAGATCATCCTCTGAGGAATCTAGCTCGGTCAGGGATGTCCAGGAGTTTGTCTAAGAGCAAATTCCACAAAATTCTATCACAGTTGCATCTGGATCAGAGGCAGACAGCAGAAGAGATGATAATTTCAAGGGAGTTTATGGTCTAGGAAGTAGCAGATGGGAGGCTGAGTTGGCCAGGAGCAACTGCATGATGATGGGAGGGCAATACATGGCATGGTACAACATGATGTCGATGATGTCGATGGGAGGGTGCTTTCCCTCCATGATGCCAGCGGGAACACTCCAGTCATCGGGCTCCCAGTGAGCAGAGGCAGATAATAAGCCTGATAGTTTATTTGTGTTCGCATGACAACTGCATACCTAACAATTTTTACTACAATTTTTAAATGACTTTGGGGGGAACACTCATTCCTATAATCAGATTTGAATCATGATATTCAGAAAACCGACAGTCATCCAGATCAAGGCTGAAGAAGACATGCAAGACATCCAGCCACCTAATCGCAGCCTTGCCCAATTCACCCCCAGCAACCCTCTCAAAGGACGATTGCAGGAACTTCGCAACCAGATGGATATTGAACGTAGCGGAAACAGTCACTCCCCCTACTCCAATGACCTCCTCTACCAGAGCCTCATGAGCAACATCAGGGACGAAGCAGACGAATGATAGCACATATTTTGTATTAAGTTTCAAAACAGTTCGAGATCAAGAGCATCAGAGTGAGTGTAAAACTCAAAAGTATGCTCGCGTTATCGAGCAACAGCCAAAATTGTTTTGCTGGCATCTGAACTCATCATCACCACTCCAGAGCTCCCCTCAATCTTCTTGATCAGAGTGCCGAACCGATCGTACCAATTGAGAGCTCCTCCGCTGTCCCCGATCACTACATTTCCGTTAGCCATTATATCGAGGGCCGTGGGTTCATGATCGAGCTTGAACTTATTGAGGTATCCTCCAAATCTGAGCTCATACTAATATCCAGTATTATCCTTTCCGATGGAAAAGAAGGTGTTTCCGTTGGGGTGGAAGTAGCTTTTGGTAACCGAGACCTTGTGGTGCAGGTTGATCTCCTTCACCAGCTGCTCCGTATAAGGGTCCCATACTTTAACCATATCGTTTGTGTCCAGAGAGCTGCTGAGCACCAGACTTTTGAACGGGTGCCAGTTGACACAGTTGACACTATAACTATGGCCAGACAGCTTCTTGCTGAGAGCGGGAATCTGCTTCATCTTCTCTTTCCCGAGATCCAGAATCAAGCACTTGTTCTCTGAGTTACCGCAGGCCAGCTTGGTCTGGAAGGGAGACAAGCTAATGTCGAGAACTCCCTCAAAATTTGTTTGCATGCTGTTTGCCTTGATATCGTCGATATTGGGTCCTTTTGAGAGGTCCACCCAGGCAAATACGCCCTTCTTGTCAGCAACTATCACGTACCTGCCGTCGTCGAAGCAGGCAATTCCTCCGAGCCCTCCTGTCAGTTTGTTGTAGTAAAAATCACTGATTTTAGGTTCTGAAGCATCTGCAAAATTGATGTCTCCTCTCTCTGAGGTCTTGTCATAGCCAAGAATGATATTTTTGCTATCTTTCAGGAACTCCATTGCTACCAGCTTCTCGTTGATTTTTTTCCTCTTGTGGGAGACAGAGGCTACAGAGCAGTCCAGGATGTGTCTGCTGTCTGATCTTTTGGGGAAAAGACTATGGTAGCGGGAGTGAGTGATGTAAAGTTTGGCCAGCAACCGATGCATCTTCTCTTCCGCTTCTCTCTCTGCCTTATTTTCTATCTCCATATCTATATACTATCAATCTATTATTATCAAATTGGCACCATCATTCAATGAGGTTCAGCAGCTAGTACTTTCTGCTCTTCTGCTTCTGAGAGGCCACTTTGAGCTGGGAATGATGGGAGGACCTCCCAATGTGGTGAGAAGAGTTGCCTAGACGAGAACGGTCAACTGATGCCATGTTGTATGTGCTCCTGCCAGATTAACTCTAAGAGTCATCAAGTTCCAGTCTCGAGAATACTTCCATCTTCTAGGTAAACTTGATTGAGTTGACCTACCTTAGAATCCAAGGGGCTTCTGGTTTTCTCTCGACGTTCAGGACACTGAGACGTTAGAGGAGACTTCTATCGAAAGAGGGAAATATTTCTGGAGGTTCAACCTTCGGAAAGGGAACACATAGCTTTAGAAAGATGTCCGGCTGTTTTTCTTTTGCAACTGCTACCTTGGGAAGATAGTTTGAAAGCTTGTTTCTGCTGGGAAAGACCTACTACTTGTTGAACATCTAGACCTATCCAGTCACCCATTTCTTGAAATTGACGAAATCGCTGTAGTACGGTTGGTCGAGAGGAATTTTCATGCTCTGCACCGATTGCTGTGCTTACTCCAGTTGCCCAAGATTGAGGTTACAAATAGCCATGTTGTAGTACATTTGGTTAGCAAAGGAGTCCACCTCTTTCTTGATCTCTGTCTGAGTTTCCTCGTCCTAACCATTGGAGCCAGATATTTCAATAGTCTTCTCTCTTATGGTGATCGTAAAGGCCTACAGGGCTTAGCTGTACTTTTTCTACAACATGAAACAGGTGGCCCTCAGCAGGTAGAAGTCAGACGCCTTAAAGATTCGTCCTATTTCAGAAAAGTCTCCATAAGTCGTCTCCAACTGCTATCTCGCTGTCTAAACGTCTTGCTAAGTTGCGTAAATTGTACACCAGATGTGAGCTTTTTGAGAAATTCGAATACTTTGATGTCAAAAAGAACCTAGGGAGAAGAATCGAGAGAGTTGGCTTGGCTAATCGAAGCAATGGCCTAGCTGAACATTCCCAACAAGAAGAAACTTTTGCTTTGGGTGAGGAAAGCATCGTAGTTTTAGAGAATGAGAGGGATCGGCTGGTGGCTGAAGGCGGTAAGGGAATCCTCGAATGCTCCGTTCTAGAACAGCAGTTGTCCTGCATACTTGTGGACTTCAGGGTCATCTGGCTTCAAAGCTACCTAGTATCACCCACAACTTACATATGTACTCCTGAAGGTCTCGAAAGGCCTCGTTTCCCTCCCCCTCGATCTGCAAGCACTTCGACCGGAGAATGTAGCACTCTGGCTTTGTGTTTCCCGAGAGGTTGATTGCGATCGTGATATCGTTGATAGCCTCTTTGAAGCTATGAATGCAAGCCAGCAACATTCCTCGAATGTAGTAATACCTCCAATAGTGGTCCTCGGCCCGATCTATACTTTCGTCGATGCAGGCAAGAGCCTCCTTCCATTACTCGAGGTACCCGTGTAGAAGACAATTGAAGTAGTACAGGCTAGCAGCTGTGTTGGAGGGTGCTCTCCCCACTATCTTTTTGCATACGTCAAACTACCCTTTGGCCTCCTAAATAAGGGAAAGTCTTTATATTTCAGAGGACGAGTTGACCAAGCGTTGAAGATAATTGATAGACAAGCTGAAAGGAGGCTCCAGTTTATTGTCGTAGATGGCTTTGGCTCTAATGAAATGACTTTCTGCCTATTTGAACTTCCTGTCGCAGTGCAGAATGACTCCAGTACACAGCTATTAATTGTAGGTAAGTCCAAGCTCGAAGTAGGCGGGAACACCAATGTCTCTTTGCAGTTGCATCATTCTGAGAGCAGTATGGAACTCCGAGATGGCTATGTATCCGTAGCTCAGGAAAAGAAGGTAACTTTTCCTCAGCTAGTTGCAGAACTAGTCAGGAACCTACCCACCTTCCTGAACGGATAGCTCGGAGTGATTACTGAGGCTGCTGGGGCCCTCCAATCTGAACCCGAGCTCAGACTGGATAGATAGTAGAAGAGCGATACCCTAATTATGGTTCCTTCGCATTAGATTGATGACTCCCTCAACAAACCTTTTCATTACCTGGAGCTCAGGCTCATCCTCGAGTCTCTATAGAAAGTGGTGAGCTTCGTAGATGTCCCTTTAAATGATTTTTATCATCAAGAGCAGCTGGTGAAATTTTGCAGCAAACGATTCATGTTCGCAGTACCTGAGTCCCTCATCAATCATAATCAAGGCACTGCTGTACTTTTCTGAGTATTGTCAATGGTACTGTTCTTATAGTGGGAGTAGGAACACAGGTAGTAAATTTCGTCTCTCTAACGGTAACCCTGCAGCAGTTGCTCTATGTCTCCCGCTGACTCTACGGTCTTGACTATCTGCTCGTACTCCTGTCTTTTATGATGGATCCTTATTTTCCTGAGCAGGTATTTGACATGACAAGACCCTTGGGATAAAATGATGGTGTAGCATTCTAAGGCATCATTCCAATCCTGTAGTTCCTCATGGCAGCTGGCGACCATCCCCAATATATCCACATTCCCTGTCAGCTCATAGCTTCTTCTGTAGCTAGAAATTGCATCTTTCCATTTCCTCATTTTCCCAAATATTTTACCCTCAAACTCATAGCTTTCGGGCTCGTCCGGAAATAATTCGTGGCACAACTGTAGCTAAATGGGCTTAGAAGTACATTGTGGAGACCTTTGGAGTATTCGTTTGTCTTAAGGTAGCAGGCAGCTTTTAGTTTGTAGATTTAAGGAGAGTAGGCCGGACTGCTCCTGATGAGCTGCTCGGTGTAGAAGTGTGTCCTTTGCTTGTCTTATAGATGGTACCAGTTTACAGCTGACAAGTATAGGGCTTCGGTATGTTCAGGCTTGCTCTTGAGAATTGACTTTATGACCAAGAGAGATTTCCTATAGTCACCTCCATTTAACAATTTTTTGGCACTTTCTAGCACCTATAAATCATCTCTCTGATCCTTCTCACCCGACAAGCTCTCATCCCGTAAAATAGTGTGCTTTTTGCGGCTGGAACTTTTGAAAACTTCTCTCGACTATCTACTATCCCTTCTCCGCCTTTCCCCTAAATTCACTGAATTGAAGTTCAGAAACTTGTCACTATTTCTGTAGCGGCTGTCTTTGATGTAGGGACTGTGCTCCTGCCTCGATTTATTCCCGATGCTCTGCTTCATTACAAGGTGGACAGGATCCTTTTCTTAGGTTTTTATCAGCTCCTCGGATTTGTTAAAATTTCTGCTGCGAGCCTTTTTGGCCTTTTAAAGGGAGCTGAATTCAATTATCCTTTGAGAATTTTGAGGAGAAGGGTTTCCTGAAGAAGGATTGGCTAAACGATAGCTCCTCTGTCGACTGGTGGTGATCGCCAGTTCGGCGAGGTGAGAGCTATTGTTGTGTTGCGTATAGTTGTGATGATAGCGGTTGGAAGAAGGACCTTCTATAATTTTTAGAATTTTTGAGGGATTTTTCTTGGCCATGCGTAGGTTCTTCATTGTAATATAATTCATATTGATGCAATCACTAAATCTCATAGGTGGAACTACCCAAATAGCTATTATCTCCCTCCTCCACCTCCTCCCAGTTCAACACAGCACTGTTCATTTTGGGATCCCAAGCCAAGGATTTCCTTATCTTTCGGTAGGTCGACTCTAGAGAAACCTGAGAAGTGAACTCTACCTTGGAATTGTTCTCAGGATTCACAAATTTCTCGAAAGGAAGCATGACCTACTCCGGCTCAAGGTTTTTCTTTCGTTTGTTACATTCCAACTTTCTTCTGATGACATCCTGGCAGACAATGGTGGTCTGAGCACTCTAATAAGCTTCTCGATAGTATTCCATAGCCAGCTCATACTCCAGCTGCTTTTCAAACATGGAAGCCCATTCCATCAGCTTTTTTGCCCTCTCATCACCCTTGTATGTCTTCCTGGCCACCTTACAGGCCTTGTTAGCCTGATTCAACCTCTGATTCTTGAAGTATATTTCTGCGCTGATGTTGCAAACGCCAACTATGCCGAGAAGCTTGGCCATTCTTATTTCGACCTAGGAGTAGTTGATGATGTTTCTGTAGTGAGGGTCAAGGGTAGGGTAGACCAAGCAGACGTGAGCAAGGTCTCTAATGGATTCAACTATTTTTCTGTCATCGCCAATATAGTCATGGGCAATTTTGTGGGCCTTGAGCGCCATAAGGTTGCACTCGATGTCAGCCCGGTTTTTGAGGGCTTCAGATTCACGGCATTTTTGAAATATAACGATAAGAAGGTTGTAGTAGTTGGGGTGTTCCCTTTTTTAAAATTTATCGCTGTTTTACAGAAGGTATTTTTCAGCAATATTTTTTTTGGGGGAGGCCTTTTCTAGGGTGTTTTTGAGTAAGGAACTGATACTGGTTTATTGTCTCATCACATTTTTTATTCTTTCTGAGGATTTGATCAAAAAGCAGACAAAGTTGAAATACTTCTGGTTCAGCTCTTTCTCCTTGGGGCTGGAGAGGGTAAAGCAGAGTTCGTAGAGTCTTTTTAGGAAAATTTTCCACTCAGCCAGCATCAAAGTTTAGTCCCTTTTGCAAGCTTACGCCCTCTGATTGAACTTTTGCAAAAATTATCTGCTTATAGTCTGCAGGAAGAAGATGAAGACCACCTCCTATAGTTTTTTAGGGACTCTGAATGATTTCTCACTCACGTCCTGGTCCTTAAATATTGTCTTGAGCCTTTCCTTAGAGTAAAAAGGGTTAATTGTGATCTCCTGCTCTAACTCCCAGGAAGAAAATTTGAAAGCTTCATCTATTTATGGGATAGAATAGTAGTCTAGCTCAGAGACCACTGAAATATTGAGGGCATCCAGCATCTTTTAAATAGTAGCTCCGAAGCACCCGAGAGAAGCTATTGCTGACTCTCTCCAGCTTGTGATAAATCTGCTGCTTATCTCATTTGTTATTTTGTTGCTCTCCACCTTAGTTGATAGCAAATTAGTTCTGAAGTCAAACTGATGTTTCCAGAAATACCGACTGTCCAGCCAGTCCTTTCTCTTGAACATCCCCTTATTATCATCCTCAGTCTCATAAATGATGCTCGATACGGCAGAGTTGCTGAGTTCACTATCATCTTTGGTTTATTATGAGCAGGAGTGAACTATCAGTTGAGGCTGCTGTTCCTTGGGAAAATTGAAAAGTGTCTTAATCTATTCCAGATATTCGTTGAGGTCCTTAAGTCTACCTCTATCGATATCTCCCACTCCACATATACTGATGGTATCTGTCTTCTGGAGACAGGAATTGATAACACACTCAATTTGGAATGTTCTGGGCCATTTATATCTTTCCTTTTCCATCAAGAGATTCATCTTCTTTTACTTTTCAACCTTTATCTCCTTTTCAGCATTCTTCTGTTCCTCTCCTTTGAGACATTTTTCCTTTAATTCCCCTCTCTTCGATATCTCTTCATCATTTATCTTTTTCGTCTCCTTCTCGATCCATTTCATATCTGCCAAGTTATCTTGAAATGGCAGTGCCACCACTCTAAGCTAGGCCTTCTTGTTTTCGTAAATCCACACATTCTCCATCTCCTATTCAACTCCCAACAACTTGAAGGATGTCTTCTGGATAATATTGCTTCCCTCAAGGCCTATCTTGTATCTTCTTTTTGTGGCTGTCAAGGGAAGAGAATCGTCGACCAGAAGAGTTGCAAAAATATGGAGATTGTTGAGCTCCACACTTGAAGCTTTCTTGGATACATCATACTTGTATACATCATAGATGAAGATAGTTTTGGGCATGTGTTTAAGGGACTTATCGAAGTTATAGGCGGAAAGCATGATTTCCATTTGAGATAGGTTGATGGCTTTCCTGTCATTATTGACAAGAACTTGTATGGGGGTAGGAGCCTCTTCTTTTTTGGTGGGAGCATCTTCTTGTTACATGGGAGCCTCTACTTT
>Ga0100385_1003758_pt1 | contig 13354 bp, 16 predicted proteins | sample CryGeymeta201509_FD_81543 | JGI IMG/M metagenome (GOLD analysis project Ga0100385, IMG submission 81543) | Groundwater microbial communities from Crystal Geyser aquifers in Utah, USA - Crystal Geyser metaG 2015-09 | ecosystem: Environmental > Aquatic > Deep subsurface > Groundwater | place: USA... | reverse complement strand
GCGCACCCACACGGCGCACGGGTGGCCCATGTGGGTCGGGCAGTACACGCGGCGGCCGCCGACGCGCCACTCGCCGCTCGCCTCGTCGTAGGCGGCTTCGCCAAAGTGTGCGTGCGCCGTGCTCAGCAGCTGGGCGGTCTCGAGCACCATCTTGACGACATGGGTGTCGCAGTGCGCGCGGGCGGCGAGCCGCGGGTCTCGGTCTAGCACGAATATGTTCATGTCTCTGTTCCTCGGGTGGTTAGCATGGGGCAATCATACACCCCGTGAAGCTTGCATTGCGCCATCGGTTAGATGGGCATGGCGGCCATGCGGCGCTTGGCGTGGTCCCAAGCGGCATTCCAAAGGGCCACAAGCTTGTCATACTCGGAGCCGCCGTCTATTCCATCATGGGCACTCATAAGATCAAACCCCAAAGACGCCATGGCTTCAGCCATTGTCATGTTGGCATCGCAGTAGTCGTGGGAGTAGCACACGCCGGAGACGGGCACCTCTTTCTCCTTCCGTACGACCTCACGGAAGTCTGCCTCGCCGATGTCGTCGCGAAGCTGGTAAAGGAAGGCGTGCGCCACGAGGGTGGGGTTGAACGCTGCCGCTGGCTTGCTGGCCTTGGCAAATGTGAGGGCGGCGTCGAGCATGTCGGTGAACTGCGGGACCAGCGTGCCGTCGTCAGCGAACTCTTTCAGGTTGGAGTAGGTCTCGCGCTCGGACAGCCGCAGACATACGCAGCAGTCCCCGATGGTGAAGATGGCGCCGTCCTCGAGGTGGGTGCTAAGGGTGCCGGCAAAGGTGGTCTGCTTGCGTGTCATGGCTTGTGCTCCAGTTGGGTTGTCGATGTACCTATTATGCAGGGGAACCTCTAGCATGGGAGCCCCTTCTACTATTTATTCTTTTATTTATTTTATTCTTTTAATAGAATCTAGACCTATATAGAGATGTTCTAAGGTAGCAGAGCGTCCTAAGTCGTTGTCCCGCAAGGCAATCTGGGGCATCTGAGCCTACTGGACCTCGTTGAGTCGGTGGCCGGAGCTGAATCAGGGCCTTTATTCCTGGCCGAAAGCTGGCCCAAAGGTCCGTACGGCCCGTTCGGCTCCTAAGTCGTTGCCGCGCAAGGCTTTTCGCGTACGAGCCTGGCTCTGCGTGGGGTCGTAGGGGCTCAGACTCCCGTGCTGGCGCAAGTTCGTGGGGTTGCAAGCTGGCGTCGCTGCTGTATACTTCGGGCCATAGCGTGCGAGCACGGACCCGGTCCGCGGCCGCGCTCGCTGGCCCCGACCGAGGCGTGACGTCCGGCGGGCGCCGATCGTCGGGCGATCCGGCACCCAATCGACCACATCAACCTCTGTTAGGAGAATATCACCATGGCCTCAGTTACCCTTGCCGAATCCGCCAAGCTCGCCCAGGACGAGCTGGTCTCCGGCGTCATCGAGAACGTCATCACCGTCAACGAGATGTTCGAGCTCCTGCCCTTCGACGGCATCGACGGCAACGCCCTCGCGTACAACCGCGAGAACGCCCTCGGCGACGTCCAGATGGCCGGCGTCGGCACCACCATCACCGCCAAGGCCGCTGCGACCTTCACGCAGGTGACCTCCACCCTGACCACGATCATCGGCGACGCCGAGGTCAACGGCCTGATCCAGGCCACCCGCTCCGGCGACGGCAACGACCAGAAGGCCGTGCAGATCGCGTCCAAGGCTAAGAGCTGCGGCCGCAAGTACCAGGACCAGATGGTCAACGGCGACGGCACCGGCAGCAACATGAAGGGCCTGCTGTCCCTCGTGGCGGCCGGTCAGACCATCGAGGCTGGCGGCGGTGCAGCCAACGGCGCGGTCCTGTCGTTTGGCGACCTTGACGCCCTGATCGACCTCGTGACCGACAAGGACGGCCAGGTCGACTTCCTGATGATGAACGGCCGCACCCGCCGCGCCTACCTGGCGCTGCTGCGTGCGCTCGGCGGCACCACCCCGGGCGACATCTACACGATGGCCTCCGGCCGCCAGGTCCCGGCGTACCGCGGAATCCCGATCTTCCGCAACGACTGGATCCCCATCACGCAGACCCAGGGCACCTCGACGAACGCCACCTCGGTGTTCGCCGGCACGATGGACGACGGCTCGCGCAGCCACGGCCTCGCAGGTCTGACCGCCGAGCGTCAGGCGGGCATCAACATCAAGGAGGTCGGCGAGAAGGAGGACGCCGACGAGTCCATCACCCGCGTGGTGTGGTACTGCGGCCTGGCGCTCTTCAACGAGAAGGGCCTGGCCTGCCTCAAGGGCGTGACCAACTAAGGCACACCCATCGGGCCCTCCCGGAGCTTGACGCCCCGGGAGGGCCTTGTGGCATCCACCGAACCGCAAGGAGAGAACAATGTCAACAGCTTCCACCAAATTTGTGCTTGTCGGCCCACACGCCGGCAAGACCATGAACGTCAACGGGCACGAGTTCGTCGATGGCGAGATGACCTTCCACGGCAGCGCCGAGCAGGCCGCCACGCTGGCCCGCGTCTTCAGCTTCTACTCGGCCCTGCCTGAGCGCGAGGCCGAGCTGGCCCAGCTGAAGGCCGACAAGGCACCGCAGGCACCGCAGGCACCGCAGGCACCGCAGGCACCGCAGGCACCGCAGGCACCGCAGGACGCCGCGCCCGGCAAGCCGACCCTCGCCGAGGCCATCGGCGCGCTCGACCCCGACGTCGACGCCCACTGGACTTCCAACAACCTGCCCTCGCTGGACTACCTGTCCGAGCTGACCGGCAAGAAGGCCGCCCGCGGCGACGTCGACGCCGTGGCCGAGGGCTATACCCGCGCCAAGGCGCGCGCGGCCAAGCAGTAAGGGGACGGACATGGCCCGCTACACCAGCCAGCAGATGACGCAGCAGCGGCGCGCGGGCCAGCCAGCGCCCGCGCCCGCCAAGGCCGAGGGCAAGCCAGCTCAGCAGTCGCTGCGCGTGCCACAGGGCGGCCAGGTCACCATCCGCCGCGTCGACAACGGGCTCATCGCCTCGTCCGTCGACGCCAACTACCGCGCGCAGGGCGAGGTGTTCGTGAAGGACGCCTCGGACCTGAAGATCACAGAGTGAGGGAGGGCACGGTATGACGTTCAAGCCGCAGGACGCCGACGGCACGGTCGACGGCGCCAACTCGTACGCCACCGTCGCCGAGGTCCGGGCCTTCTGGGCCGACCGCGGAGTGGACCTCACGTCGAGCACCGACGCCCAGGTGCAGGTCGCGGCCGTCAAGGCCACGGACTACCTGGACGCCAGGTACCGCTGGGTCGGGTGGCAGCGACGCCGCCTGCAGGGCACGCAGTGGCCCCGCGGCGGCGTGACGTCCTTCCTGCGCGGCCTGCCGCCGTCCCTGGTGTCCGCGACCTGCTCGCTGGCCCAGCGTGCCCTGTCTGGCAAGGAGCTGCTGCCGGACCCGACGCGCGACGCCTCGGGCCAGGCGGTCACGGAGGTGCTCAAGGAGGTCGGGCCGATCAAGGTCCAGACGAAGTTCGCCTCGGCCGTCCAGGGCAGCCTGAGCACGTCCACGCCGCAGTTCCCGGAGGTCACGCTGATGCTCCAGGCCGCCGGCCTGGTCGGCTCCGGCTCCTCCGGCGAGATCGGGAGGGCCTGACGTGGCCACCTTCGACTACGCCGCCCTGAAGGCCGAGGTGGACGAGCTCCTGGCCGAGTTCGGCCAGCCGTGCCTCCTGCGCCGCAAGCAGTCACCCGTGACGGTAGACCCGGTCGCCGGCACCGTGACGGGCTCCGGCGCGCTGCAGTTCGACGTCCTTGGCGTCGTCACGGACTACAGCGAGCGGGTGGTGGACGAGCAGACGATCAAGCGCGGCGACCGCCTGGTGTACATACAGGCGACCGAGCGCCCGGCCATAGGTGACACGTTCGTCGAGGCCAGCGGTAAGGTGTGGGCAGTCGTGGACTTCGACGCCGTCGACCCGGCCGGCACCGCCCTGCTCTACTCACTCCAGGTGCGGAGGTAGCATGGCCGGCAGGTTCGAGCAGCAGCTGCGCGGGTTCGGGGTGGTGGCGGCCGAGAAGATCGACCGCATCCGCCGCGCCTCCGCGCTCGAGCTGTTCAAGCTGGTCATATACGCGACGCCGGTCGACACGGGCCGGCTGCGTGGCAACTGGCAGACGACGATCAACACGCCGGCCGCGGCCGCCACGTCGAGGGACGACCCCTCCGGCGCGGCCGCGCTGTCGGAGGCCATGGCTAATCTCGGCGGCCTGGCGGACGTCGTGTGGTTCGTCAACAACCTGCCCTACGCCGAGAGGATCGAGTACGAGGGCTGGTCTAGGCAGGCCCCGGAGGGCATGGTGCGCCGGCACGTGGCGCAGTGGAACAAGATAGTGGCGGCCAAGGCGCAGGCCTACGGCCGCTGACGGAGGAGATGAGATGGCAGTGGAACCTAACCGCAAGCTGAGGGCAGCGCTGATGCAGGGAGTCGTTGACTCCCCGCTCACGCTGCCGTTCGCCGCCGAGAACTCCCCTTTTGACAAGCCGGAGGACGGCAGCGCCTGGGCCGCGGTGTTCGTGCTACCGAACCAGCCGGGCGCGGCGTCTATGGGCCGGGACGGCCTGGACGCACACGACGGCCTCCTGCAGATAGACCTGAACTACCCGCTGATGACCGGAGAGGCGGCCGTGACGGCCAAGGCGGACGAGCTGGCCGACCACTTCAAGGCGGGGGAGCGACTCTCCCACCAGGGCGTCGAGCTCACGGTAACCTCCTGCGGCCGCTCACGCGGGCGGGAGGTAGATGGATGGTATCGCGTGAGCATGACCGTGACCTGGGAAGCCCGGGTCCCCCGCAACTGATCGACAACCCACTTAGGAGAATATCACCATGGCAAACGGCAGCCGCCACTCCATGTTCCAGGTCGCCGAGGCGACCTACGGCATGACCCCGGACACCCCCGCGTGGGAGCCGGTGCGTCACAACACCACCAACGTTGGCCTCACCAAGAACACCCTCCAGTCCGAGGAGCTACGCTCCGACAGGCAGGTGGCCGACTTCCGCCACGGCACCCGCCGGGTCGGCGGCGAGGTCGTCTCCGAGCTGAGCTATGGCTCCTTCGACAACATCCTCGAGGCGCTGCTGTGCGGCACCTGGACCGAGGCGGGGGCTGCCGGCGCGGACGGCGACACCCTCAAGGCCGGCATCGTGCGCCGCTCCTTCAGCGTGCTGCGCCACTTCGAGGACCTGCCCGCCGACCAGAAGCCATACCACCTGCTGACCGGCATCGAGTACAACACGCTCAAGCTGGCAGTCAGCACCGAGGCCATCGTCAAGGCCACCTTCGGCGTCGTCGGCAAGGGCATGACGATGGGCAACGCCGCCCCGGCAGGCTCCACCTACGCCGACGCCTCCACGACCAAGGGCATGGACTCCTTCACTGGCCAGCTGCTGGAGGGCGGCTCGTCCATCGCCGTCGTGACCGAGATCGAGCTCACCCTCGAGAACGGCATCGAGCCGCGCTTCGTCATCGGGTCGAAGGAGACCATCCGTCCGTCCATCGGCCGCTCCATTGTCACGGGCCAGATCACCGCGTACTTCGAGGCCGCCGCGCTTCTGGAGAAGTTCGTCAACGAGACCAGCTCCAGCCTGCAGTTCGAGCTGGGCGACCTCGTCAACAAGTACACGTTCCTCATCCCGAACCTGAAGTACACTGGCGGCCAGCCCGACATCCAGGGTGAGGGGCCCGTGCTGCTCACCATGCCCTTCCAGGCCATCTACTCGGCCTCCGAGGGCTCGCAAATCAAGATCACCCGGGGGACAATCTAAATGACCAACAAGACTGACAAGAAGGCGTCCGTGACGCCGATGGACCTGTTCCACACGCGCGCCAAGTCTGGTGAGGGCGTCAGCGTGCCGCTAATGCTGCCGGACGGCTCGCCGACCGAGCACTGGGTAAAGGTGCGCGGCGTGGACTCGGACGAGTACCGTCGCGCGGACAGCCGCGCGCGCCGCCGCGCACTCGACATCGCCCAGGAGAAGGACGACGCGAAGCGCGAGGACATGATCGAGGACACCAAGCTCGACGTCCTCAGCGTGCTCGTGGCAGACTGGTCCTTCGACCGGCCCTGCACGCCCGCGGACGTCAAGGAGTTCCTGCGCGAGGCACCGCAGGTGGCGGACCTCGTGGACAAGACCGCCTACAAGCGCGCCCTTTTTTTCGGGAAAAGCTCGACACCCTCTTCGCCCACGGCGTAGGGAGTTTCGGGCTTGACCGGAAGCCAAAGGGGTCCAAGTCCACGCGCAGGGCCCACCTCGAGAAGGTGTGGAAGACGACCGGCAGGAAGCCGCGGGAGCTGGAGGACATCCCGCCGCTGCCGGAGGAGGTGGGGTACATATGGGACTGGTACCTGCGGGCCCGCGGGCACGAGCCGCTGACGTACTCCGAGATAGCGAGCTGGGCGGCCCTGACCGGGGCCGACCCGTCGCCGGCCGAGGTCGAGGCCATACGAAGACTCGACCAACTGAACTGGAGCACGTCGGATGACTAACGCAGCAAACCTGGAAATATCGGTACGGTCGACAGGCGTCGACCGCGCCACGAACGAGCTGGACCGGCTCGCGCGGTCCGGCGGCCAGGCCGAGCGTGCCACCGGCAGCTTCACCTCGTCGCTCGGCGGCATGGCAGGCAAGCTCGCTGGTACCGCCGCCGCAGTGGTCGGCATCACCATGTCCATCCAGGAGCTGGTGAGCGTCACGCGGGAGTTCGAGAAGCTCAAGGCCGGGCTGCAGACGGCCACCGGCTCGGCCGAGCAGGCGGAGGCCGCCTTCGAGGCCATCAAGGACTTCGCCAAGAACACGCCCTACGACCTGCAGCAGGTCACGGAGGGCTTCACCAAGCTCGTAAACTACGGGCTCACGCCGTCCGAGCGGGCGCTGTACTCCTACGGCAACACGTCCTCGGCCCTCGGCAAGGACCTCATGCAGATGGTAGAGGCGGTGGCCGACGCAACCACCGGGGAGTTCGAGCGCCTCAAGGAGTTCGGCATCAAGGCCAAGAAGGAGGGTGACAACGTACAGTTCACCTTCCGCGGCGTCACGACCACCGTCAAGAACTCATCCGAGGAGATTGAGGGGTATCTAATCAAGCTCGGCGAGAACAACTTCGGCGACGCCATGCAGAACCGCATGGCCACGCTCGACGGCGCCCTGTCCAACCTGGGCGACTCGTGGGAGCAGCTGGTATACAACGTCTCCAGCATGGGTGTTGGTGACGCTATAAGTGATGGCGTCCGCATGGCTATCTCAGTGCTCGATGAGCTTAATGCCCTGCTAGAGTCTGGTGAGATGGAAGGCTACCTAGACGCCATCGGCGCTGCGTGGTCCGGATGGGGTAAAGACATAGGGTCCTTGGTAAGCGCATTGGTGGACTACCTGGTGGGCCTCTGGAAGGACCACGGCGACGAGGTGATGGGGGTCGTCAACTTCATGGTTGACGCCTTTGCCAAGTTCCCGCAGAATGTGCGAGCCCTCATACAGGCGGCAGTCGTCGAGATTGCGGCCATGGTCGACAAGGCCCAGGCATACGGCTCGGCCCTGGCCGAGTACCTAAACCCGCTGGGCCGGGCCACGGGCGACGTGACCGCGGAGCTCAACGCACGCATCGCGGCCATCGAGGGCGGCAAGGCCGCCAGCATAGACGCCCTACTGGCGGAGCGCAACGCGACCGTGCAGGCCGTCAGCGACAAGGTGGCGGCCGCACGCGCGGAGCGCACCGAGTGGGAGAAGACTAATGCAGCCAAGCGGGGGCAGGGAGACCGCCTAGCCAAGTTCAAGGTGCCGGGCTCCGGCGGCAAGGCCGACACCGGCGAGGCCGACAAGAAGGCCAAGCAGGCCGCGGAGAAGTCCAAGCAGGAGTTCGAGCGGCTCGTGGCCGACCTCCGCACCGAGGAGGAGGCCATCCAGGCCTCCTACAAGGCCAGGACCGGCATCATCCTGAAGAACACCCAGGAGGGCAGCGACCTCCGCCTTGACCTGATGCGCCGCTCGACAGAGCGGTACAACGAGGAGCTGGCGAAGCTGAAGGAGAACGGCGAGCTGTCCCAGATCGTCGAGCAGCTGCGCACCCAGGAGGAGCGCATCGAGGAGAGCTACAAGCGCCGCCTCGACATCATCCGCCGCAACACCGAGGAGGAGTCCACCCTCCGCGCGGACCTCGAGGCCCGCGCGAAGGAGCAGTACGAGAAGGACAAGGAGGACGCCCGCACCCGCAAGATGGCTGAGATCGAGACCATCCGCCAGGACCTGCTGACCGAAGAGGAGGCCATGCGCGAGTCGTACGAGAAGCGCAAGGGCATCATCCTGGCGGCGACCGAGATCACCGAGGCTGAGCGCCTCGACCTCATGACCCGGCTGGAGCAGGCGTACACCGAGCGCCAGCGCCAGCTGGAGCTGCAGCGCACCCAGCAGCTGGTGCAGGGCGGCGCGCAGCTATTCGGCAGCCTGGCCGACCTGGCGGCCACCTTCGGCAGCAAGCAGTCCGGCATGTACAAGGCCCTGTTCGCCGTGAGCAAGGCGTTCGCCATAGCCGACGCGGTCATCAAGATTCAGCAGGGCATCGCGGCCGCTGCGGCCACGCCCTGGCCGGCCAACATCGCCGCCATGGCGTCGGTGGCCGCCGCGACGGCGTCCATCGTGTCCACCATCCAGTCCGTCACCTTCAGCCCGCCAAAGATGTCTGGCGCGTACGACACCGGTGGCATGATCCCGGCGGGCAAGTACGGCCTGGTAGGCGAGATAGGGCCGGAGATCGTGAAGGGCCCGGCGGTGGTCACGGGGCGCAAGCAGACCGCAGGCAGGCTCGGGAACAACGGCGCCACGCCCGTCGTGAACGTGCATAATTATGCTGGCGCAGACGTGTCAGTCCAGCAGAAGCCGGGCGCCTCTGGGCCCGAGCTGGAGATCATCATCGAGCAGGCGGCTGCCCGCGCCGAGCGCAACATCGCGAACGGCATTGCGCGCGGCGATGGCATGGTGTCCCGGACCCTGGAGGGCTCTTTCCAACAACTTAAGAGGGGACGTGGATGATAGAATACCCTACCGCCGAGCTGCCGCTACCGCAGGCCGACTTCACATCGAAGCCCGTCACCAACACGGCCACGACCACGTTCATGTCCGGCCGCGTGCGTCGGCGGCGCCTGGGCGTCGGCAAGTACCGCACCGCGAAGCTCATGTGGCAGCTGAGCCCGGAGGAGTACGACTTCTTCATGGGCTGGTGGGAGCACGTGCTGCGCCTCGGCACGGAGCAGTTCACCATCAACATGGCCACCGGGGCAACGCTCGGCCCGCACGTCGTGCTGCTGGCAGATGACCCCGACGAGAGCCTGTCGGGGTACTTCTGGAGGGTGTCCTGCAACGCAGTCATATACTCGAAGCCCGAGCTGCCGGAGTACGAGGTCGCCATACGCGCAGAGGGGATGTCGGTGGCCGAGTTCCCGCTGCACGAGGACACGCTGAACACCACTACAAACACCGATTTTCCATCAATACTGGAGTGATAACATGACATTGCCACTTGCTGACGCCATCGCGCGTTTTAAGGCCAACGAGGAGCGCGTGGAGGGCCTCGTAAATGGTGACGGATACACGACGACCGGTGGCGCGCCCGTCGAGAGCCTGCCCGACTTCCTGGTCCGCGTGGAGGCTGAGATCGAGCAGACCACCGGCTCCGTGGCCTCCAACCTCTCTGCCTCCCAAGCCGCAAAAACCGCTGCAGAAGCCGCCCGCGATGCTGCGGTTGTTAATTCAACGATGTACCCGGACGAAGCGACGGGGCGGGCCGCCGTGGCAGACGGTGCCTACTTCAAGGTCATTGGCACGGGCGACGTGGCCTGCTCTGCGTACCGTCGCACAAACTCATCCACCTCCGTACTGGTGGCAACCTATCCCAGCAAGGCGAAAGTTGATCGGACACAGGCGAACATCGCTCGCTTCGGGCGGAACCGCTACACAAACTCCACATTCTCCAAGGACGCCGTCGGGAGCCTTAGCGCAGGCGGGGCCGCCACTGCCGCCCCTAGCGGATATTCTGTGGTCAAGGCGGGAACGGCTGGCCTGACATTCCCGGCCAGTGCTATCGTGGAAAAGGCGAACAAGGATGTTCGTACCTTCCGGGCATTGGAACTGACCCTCAACAGCACCTCCTCAACGGGCAACGACTACCAAGTGTCACAGATTTTCGACATCCCAGCCGAGCTTCAGGGCGACGTGTCGGCCACGGGGCGCTTTGTGTATTCAACTCAGATCACTGCAAGCGGCATCACTACGGGGTGCGTGGCCGAGGCCCTGGATGCGAATAACAACAGCCTAGGCTTGCTATTCAATAACTCAGCCACCACGCCAGCTCTCAATATATGGGGCTTCGTTGCATTTGACTTCACGATCAACAACGTGGCGGCAAAGAAGGTCCGAGTCCATTCCCGCATCCAGGCCCCTATCGGGTCAAACGTCACGAATGGTAAGGCTTGGATCACGGGTCTGTTCTTCAATTTCAACGCTGCTGATCAATCTTCTTACGACCGGAACCTGCAAGAGGAGGTTGAAGCCATTTCGGACTCACGAGCGACTACCATCGCCATTGCCACCACCGCAGCCGCAGTGGCGCCCGTGGCCGCTCGCGTGACGACGTTGGAAGGTGCGGATGCTGTCGCAGCCTCCTGGAGGCTGGGGACAAATTCCGCCAAGAATGCCCTATTCACGGCGGACGCACTCGGCACTCAAACGCCAACCAATTGGGGAATTATGACAGGCGGAGTAAACTCGGTTATGGCCGCTCGCTCCGTGGAGACAGTAAAGACTCCGTTCGGAACGAATCAGGCCCTGCGATCCACGCACTACTTCAACGGAACCACAAAGACCGACATTCAGCCCTCCCAGGTCGTCGATATTCCTCCCGAGTTCTGGGGCGACACCACGTTGGTGGCTCGGTTCATCTACTACGTCCGCCGTGAGTCGGCCAGGATTGACGTTAGCTCCTACTCGACATTCCTGGACGCTAACAGCGCTGAACTTACCGGACAGTATCCGACCAAGGTCAGTACAGACGGCGGGGCCGGAGTGTGGTTCCCGGTCATATTCAACCTTCCGGTCACGAATGCGAACGCTCGCAAGGTCCGGTTCAACGCCCGCCTCTCAGGGCCAGGGAGTGGTGATGTTCTTAACGATACATATGCCTATGTCAGTGGCGTATTTGTAGGCTGGAACCGCTCGGGACAGTCCTCTTACGACCGGAACCTAGAATACGAAATGGAGAAGATCGCCACCGCCATTGCGCTTGAAGAAGTCGATGTTCTGCGCCAAGAGATTGGCGGGGTGTCCGAACTGATGACATTAGGAGAGGATGACGTGTTCCTGGACGCGAATGGACACCTCAGCAAGGCCGTTCCGTCTAAGAATATCAACTGCTGGGGCGACAGTCTCACAGCCGCGAACTATGCGGCCCGGGTTGCAACGCTGTTCGGTGGCGCCCGTAGCGTCATCAACAACGGCATCGGCGGGGAGTCTTCGACCCAGATCAAGGACCGTGTCCTTGGCCACGCCGCCAACACCAGCGGTATCACCTGGAGCACCGGGACGATCCGGCTCAAGTCCCGGCGTGTAGTTCCGCCCCGCATGATTCAGGAATCCTACCGCTCATCGTGGTCACAGTACGGCGTCACGGTGGCCGAGCCCAGCAAGGTCGATTTCTACAACGACTTAGGGTTGATCGGTACGTCTTACAGCCAGCTGAAGGCCGTGTGCAGTGTGTCAGGTGACACCTTCTCCGCAACGGCCCATCCTTTTTCCGACGGCAACGAGCTGTACTTTCTGGGCGCGTCCTTGCCCACCGGGATGTACCCGGGAAAAGTGTATTACGTTCGGGACGCCTCTGCGAATGCCTTCAAGGTGGCGGAGTTCAGTGGCGGAGCATCTGTGAGCTTTGGGGCGGGGTCCGCTACTGCACTGGGTCCGTTCTACTTCGACTGGGCCTTCACTGCGGGCATGAACACCAACATCAGGGCCGTGACCTATACCGATAAGGACAGCACGAATTGCGTGTTGTGGATGGGGGTCAATAACGTGTCGCAGGTGGAGACCATCAAGGCTGACATAAGGGCCTGCGTGGCGCACCTGAAGACCTTGGGCAAGCGCGTCCTGATACTCACCCTCATCACCAATTCCGATTGGACGATTGGAACCGCCAATTACAACAGCATGACGGCTGTGAATGATTGGCTCAAGGCGGAGTATCCGAGCAATCACTACGACATCCTTGCCTTCCTGAGGTCCCAATATAACCCGGCAATTCCTCAGGACGTGACCGACTATAACAACGGGATTACCCCGTCGAGCCTCCGTGTGGATGGAATTCATTTGAACACCACTGGAAACAATCTGGTGGCGGACAAGGTGTATGAGTTCTTCAACTCAAGGGGCTGGTGATGAACTCAGCCCTGTCTGACGCCCTGCGCGAGGCCTACGCCATAGCCCCAACCGGCAAGGCGGTACTCGAGACGATCGAGCTCCGCCTTGCCGGTGCGGAGTCCCTGTTCATCTACCGCGGCGTGGAGCCGCTGCAGATGCGCCTGGAGACCGGCGAGTGGGCCACATTCGAGCCCGTGCCTTTCCAGTTTCGCCTGCCGAAGAGCAGCGAGACTGGTAGCCAGTCGCTCGACATATCCATGGACAACGTGGACTCACGCATCTCCGACTTCATATCGGCGGCACGGTCGTCACTGGCCCCGGTCGAGGTGCTCTACCGCCCCTACCTCAGCGACGACCTGACCGCCCCGCAGATGGATCCACCGCTGGTGCTGTACCTCAAGGGCGCCGCCATAACGGCGACGACCGCGAGCGCTCAGGCCAGCTTCATCGACATTGTAAACAAGAGGTTCCCCAATGACTACTACACCGGCGACCGCTTCCCCGGCCTGCGCTGACAGGCTTATCGAGGAGGCGCTCGGCAAGCCGTGGGAGTGCCTCGGCCGCGGCCCGGGCTCCTACGACTGCTGGGGCCTCTGCCTGCACGTGCTCCGCGACGGGCTCGGCTGGGCAGAGGCCCCGGAGTTCATCTACGACGTCGGCCTGGAGGAGCGCGAGCGAGCCTTCGACGAGGGCATGGCCCGGGAGCTGTCGACAGGCCGCTGGCATATGCTGGCTCGCCCGGAGCCATACTGCGTCATAATGTTGGGGCAAACGCAACGCATCTCCCATGTCGGAATCTGGCACCCATCCAACACCATATACCACTGTTTTGAGGGCGCCGGAGTGGTCGGTACGCGGATGTCGGCCATGAGGAAGATGGGCTGGAGTCGCATGGTACCCTACAAGCACGAGGACATGACATGGCTCACCTGAT
>Ga0100385_1003753_pt1 | contig 13366 bp, 15 predicted proteins | sample CryGeymeta201509_FD_81543 | JGI IMG/M metagenome (GOLD analysis project Ga0100385, IMG submission 81543) | Groundwater microbial communities from Crystal Geyser aquifers in Utah, USA - Crystal Geyser metaG 2015-09 | ecosystem: Environmental > Aquatic > Deep subsurface > Groundwater | place: USA... | reverse complement strand
CCCCTCCCCCCCTCCACCCCCTCTCCCGATCCCCCAACCCCAACCCCAACCCCAACCCCTATGTTTGTGAATCAAATAGTGAGTGTATTGAAGTGATAGAAGTTGTGAGAATAAAGTGATCGAGATCACTGATGTTTCTTCGGTTGACTAGACCGAAAAGGACAAATCTTTTCCATTCCCAGCCGTGATTAGGGGTTGTTTCTTAGGGATCTATTGACGATTTATGATCCTTCGGTGGATTAATTCAATTTTTGAAGGCTAATTAAGCAAAGTAAATTACTTTAGCTATTTTCGATATTAATTTTTGCTTACACAGATGGTCGATCTATAAGTAAGATCGAACCAGCATTGGCATAATTGTTTGACTCGTCACGACCTCGATTATATGGTCGATCTATCAGTAGGATCGACCCAGCATTAATTGAAAATTTGGTGTCTAATCAACTTCCATTCAGCCTATTAATCATTTCTCTCACTATGGTTGTATACACTTTACTTCATTGCTACATTATTGTATTGAACCCATTTTTTTGTGTCAGCAATGAAGTAATTATAAATGCTGAGATACGAGTGTTTATAATGCTGCTAACTAATATAACTGTCATCACTAACTTGAATCACCATAATCATCAATTCCCTTCTTTGACTCTGAATCGTATAATTTGTCAATGCTCATCAATCAACTCGCCTCCCTACCCTCTCAATAAACCATAACAATATAAAAATTGATATAAGTTATACAATGTCGAAATACAAAAAAGCCATAGAACTATCCATCCCCGACAGCTACGAGCTGGGATTCTGTACAGTCAATGCCCATTCTGAACATCCCTTCACCATCTTCAACCCAAATGCAAAGGCACTCACTTACACCTTCAAATTCACTGAGTTCATTGTCACTCCATCAAAGGGCGTCTTGCTCCCAAATTCATACAGTCAGTTCAAGATAGAGTTCACACCCAAGGAAGCTTCAGTCACTGTGGGGACAGTCATTCTGGAGGTGGAGGGTTAAGAACAAAGAGTAATCAAGTTGAGCGCAGTTGGAAAGTACCCATATCTGAGTGTCAATTTGGCAGAAATTGATTTTGGGCAGGTCCTGGTCACCAAAGGTGTCAGCCGATAGCTAGTAATAAAAAACAATTCTGAAGTGCCTGCATAATTCCATATCGACAGCTGCAGAGAAGAGGGTGATTTTGATCAGCAATTCTTCAATTTCACACCAGACCGAGGCATGATTCCAGCCAAGATGAGCTACGCCCTAAAAATAACATTCTCTCCTTCTTTCCCAGACACCAAAATAATTGCCAATTTCAAAGTAATATGCTAAAGTGGCAATGAGGTTCCTCTCTCGCTCAAAGGCTACTCCAAACGATTTAACGTCTCCTTCAGCACAAACTCCCTAAATTTTGGTTAGATCAAACTAGACAACACATGCACTAAAGTCCTGACAATCACCAATAATTCTGAGCTCAACACTGAGTATTAATTTTTCACAGATGGTGGCAATGTTTTTCAGTTCAACGACACCAAGGGCACGATAGCTCGGAATTCATATGTGAAGATTGTAATAGAGTTCAGGCCAAGGAATACGGTGACCTACTACGAAAGGGTTTATTGTCTGATCAGGAATCACTGTTTGCTTTATGTCGATTTGTTGGGGACTTGTTATGACTTGTTGATCAGGCCTATTCCTTTGCTGCAACAGCATGTCGACACTTTCAGGAAGAGAGTCATCGAGGGGAGGATCTCAGCTATTGAGCTAAAATATATTGAAAACAATATTCTTCTTAAACTATCCAGAAAAGACCAGGAAGCCTCTGAGTAAAATTTCTACCAGACCAACCTCCAAATCAGAGAGCATCCCTACGTGCTACAAAAGTAGCTCTTTCTTGAAGGCAACAACAACCAGCTCATCAACATCAACAAGGATGTCCTGGACTTTGGCTACAATGAAGTTCTGACCATGAGCGGACAGAGATAGATCGAAATCACAAACAAAATGCAGTGCAAATTGACACTTAGTTGGATCACTCAGAAACGGGAGAATTTGAATGGGGAGTACATGACTGTTTTTCAGGTGTTTCCTGAAAGTGCAGTGCTCAAGCCTAATGTGCCCACCAGATTCAACATATCTTTCAGGCCTCTAAAAAATAACAATTATTATTTCCAGCATTTGCAGTTCTTCGCATCAAAGCAGAGCAGCAAGATATCTAAGAAAACTCTTTAGTAATTCGAATATCGCTAGCTTAAGGCTAAACCTGAGAGTACTTTGCTTCGAAATGTCAAACTGACACAAACTATTCAAACTAAAGTTAAGGAAGATGTTGAATCTATTGAAGTACTGCCCCCAATAACCGGGTCCATTAGATGTATCGGTCATTCATTCGGACCCGCTTCGCTGCCTTTCATTCCCATCATCAAGATTATTCCACCAAAAGTGACATTCAAGCCATGTCTCAAGGGACACTCTGTCTACGATAGTGTCCAGCTCATCAATCAATCAGATACTCCAGTGTTCTTCAAAATCAGTTCTGACCCTCAAAATATTTTCAGAGCTTATCCCATAATCGGGCTGATCTAATCTAAAGGTTTCTCGATTGTAGCTTTGTAATTCACACCTAGAGAGTATAAGACCTACAAATCACAACTTTCGATTTCTCTTAATGATTTGCCAGGAGCTTCAACAAAATTATCACTGACAGGCATTTGTACTGAGCCAGAGCTAAAATTCTAAAACGATGGCAAGATTTTCTTCGCACCTACCTTTACCGGTGTCTGCACAAAGAAATCTTTTGTTATTGAAAATTTATCAAAAACCAAAGTGACCTATCGTATCAACGTTCCTGAAAAATACCAATAGGAGTTGAGTTTCGATCCGGCCGAAAAGGAACTGGATGCCAATTAATCTTTCACCTTGAAGGTATTTTTCGTACCCAGCCAAAAAAGACACTACAAAGTCAAAATACCAGTTGAGGCAATTTAAGATATCCTTCCTCATAACTTAGAGCTTGGCTATCATAATCCTGGCTCAGCCATAGCCGAACAACCTTCAGAAGAGCAGTGTAAAAAAACTTTCGACATCGAGGTCAATGGATAAGGATCTGATGGCAGCATTCAAATATCTCATGAGGAAATCAACTTCTAGACTGTCAAAATCGGTGAACAGAGGAAATTAAACGTGACGATGAAGAACAGCTCAACTTGTGCATTTTTTGTTGACCTTCAGTTCAAGAACAATAACTTCCAGGATGGCTACAATATACCATCCGAAGCTCAGATTTTGAATGTCTTTTCAACTGACTTCAAAGAAGGAATTCTCCCAGCAAATTCAGAGATCACAGTCGGCATCATTTTCAGCCCTGCAGATGTACTAAAATACGACCTGAAGTTGTCAGTCACAGCAAGAGAAAAGGTTCCAAACAGCACAGGTCTCAAAGGCAGAGGTGATTCTTCACAAAAATGTGAAGTGCGAATCAAAGCTGAAGGCAACTACCCGCTCATGGAAGTTATTGACATCAGAAACGACACATTAAGTGTAGCTGCTTTGTGGGAGAACTTCCAAATCGCCAAAATTAATGACTAACTTGGCTGTAGATTGGATCAAAGCTAGAAAAAATATCTTGCAGTTGAAACTCTGACCTTCACTGAAGCCAAAGCTTTGGAGGCTAATTTGAAACACTACGACTGGAATTTAGGCTACGTCTCAGCCAAGAACAAAGCAAGGCCAAGGAAAGTGCTGATCACAGTCAAAAATGTGGGTGGAACACCTTTGGACTACACCTTCAAATTTCCGTCGGATAACAAAGTTGAAGAATAATTGTGGGCCGATCCTGGAGAACCGACTTAGGAGGAAGCATACGAGAAGGCCATCCTTGAGAACAATATTTTCCAGATAAAGCCCAAGAAATGTAGACTTGAGCCTGGAGAAATCAAATAGATCGAACTGATCTATAGTCCAGTCCATCTTGAAGGCAAGAGTGGCAGTTTGAGTTAGATTCACTACCTTCAGGTGGTCTTCCAAATCGAAGGAGGTAAGTCATTGGTCTTCAAGCTCAAGGGTACCACACTTGGACCCAACGAAGGACTGCTGACTGTCAAGAAAGTATAGTATGAATTGCCACCAACTCCCCTCGGTTTGTTGATGCCACTAAGGTTTCCTATTGAGCTCAACAACGTTGGCTCGATAAAGGTGAACTACAAGACAGAAGTCAAGTACAACGAAGGCTAATTTTAAGAGGTATTCAAGGTGGAAAATCCAACACATTTCTTGTTGGCCGGTTAAAATCACTACCTTTACTGTTTATACAAACCCCTGATTGCTAAAGTCTACAACTTCACAGTTTTGGTTCATGTTTATGACTTCAATAAGGAGATCCAGACAATTGAGTTGAAAGTCAGAGGCAGAGGGTCCACCAAAGCCAAAAAAGCCATCACAAAAACTAACCGACCTGTTCTGGGGCAGCGAAACACTGTCAGCGAAATAGGTTCAAAGGTATTCTTCTCCATCGAAGACATTGATTTTGAAGACATGCATGCCGAGGAGACAAAATACCGTCTGGTAATTCTTTACAACATGTCCAAAGATCACTCACTCACTTTCGACTTCCCTACTCAATCTACAATGACTGCCAACAGGCAAACCCTTACCTGTGGCGACAAGTTCGTGATCGAGCCATTCCAAGGCACCCTTGAGCCTAGCAAATTTGTGGAGCTGAAGGTCACTTTATCAGCAGGTTCATCTCCCAGTTTTTACGAGGGTGAAATACCATGTCACATCACATGGGCCAGCAACAGATATTCAACATAAGACAACGACATAACTCAAAAGGATGTGATGTTGACTGCCCAGAAGTAATCACTATTCTTGAGAATCAGCAAAGCACCTAATCTCAGCGTATTTTTTTCTTTACCTTAGATCAAATAAAACGTTAATGTGATGCCCAAGTTGAAAGACAATAAAAATTCACTTTTCGACCATGTATTTGAAAGCATTTTCAGTAGTGCTCTCAACGATATCGAAATTTAAGAATTAGTAGGAAAACTATAGAATTAAGAGACTCCTATTTTAGACATGATGAGCACTTCACAGCCGGTCGGCATAGGCTCAAAGGTATATCACTTCCTATAACAGATCGAACCTTAGGGAGAATAGCTGTAAATCAAGAAAGATTATTCCAATTACGAATGGCTGCTCCTCAACGAGTAATTCATGTAGATAACCGAAATCGTCATGGAGAATACATTTTTCAACATCGTTCAGGAGACCACCCACCAAGAGAACGATTTTCTGCGTGTGGGCAAAAAGTTCATCCAGGCCAACAAAATGTGATTCGCTTCTTTTGTAATATCTATCAGTCCTATCCAATAAAATAAAAAATGCATAGCAGATATTACAACCAGAGCACCCGCATCAAGACAGAAAGAGTATACAACTATTCCTATCATAGGCCTTGGAAAGCATCAATCATAGTGAGCAGATAAATGAACATTTTCGGTCCAAAATATAAAAATTCAAAGAAGAGATCTTCACCAAACAAAACTATAAAATTATACAAGAGGGGCAATGGAATCGCATACAGCTAGAGAGTGGAACTTCATAGTTGTATGAGCTGATGAACAGCAAAAACAAAGGAATAAACGGGCATGTCACAGTATAGCTGAAAATTATTATCAAACATTTCACAGGAACAGCCATCCATCTTGCTATTAGTTCAAAACCGGAGCTAACCAACATCAAAATATGCGACCACAAGATAGCAGGTGAGAAGATTGTCAAATACAAGAATCCGATATTTTTGGGAAATAAAGTATACCTCACCTTGCATTCACCTGCAGATCTGAATTTGTTCAAACTCAAGTACGAGTTTGTGCAGGCTGGGGAAGAACTACAGTCATCAAGATTGAAGAGTTCATCCTTGAAGCTCATAAAATTGAAAGATATTCATGACAAAATATAATCATACGACAAAGAAGAATCTATTCTCAACCTTAAACGGGCTGTTTCTCCCAGAACTCTCATTCTGGATAAGTCACGTATCGAAACTGCTAGGGTACAGTCAATTGAGAAGGAAAAATAAAGGCTTTCGATGGCCAAGTAGAAGAGATACCATCTTGAAGCTTTCAGAGAAAAGAGCAAATCTTTAAGAGCTATCAGCAAGGATTGTGTAACTATTTTAAATGAATACAAGTCGCATGTGGGTTAGAGGAAATAAAGGAACTAGAAGTTGATGAAAAATCTGTTGCTAACTCTTTTTACTGTTAATTTTGTTGGAACAGTCGGTCGGGCTGCTAAGGTAAGAAATTGATTAATACAGGAGCGAGATGATGGATTAAAGAAAGCAACCAATATGAGTCTCATCATGAAAAAATGCTCAAAAAGAGTCATGAATATGGTCAGATAACTCAAAAGTATAGAGCCACGACGAGATAGAAGATAGATGCTAGCTATTTACCACAGCACAGCAGTTCTGACCAAGCTCATGTTCAAAAAAGATACCTCGAAGGCTCAGAAAGTAGTGGTCAATTGTCTAAATGAGATTCATGTCGCCATGGGCCTGAACTCTCTTCTGAATCATGCGGCTGTCTATCGCTCAAAAATAAGGAATCTTCAGAGATATTGGCTTGGCCGCAACAAAGCTCAGATTAAAATGTTCAAACATTTCATTGAGGTCCAAAGTGGTATTTTCCTCACAAAATTTATGTATTTCGGATTGGCTAGAGATGAGTTTTACAATCGAAACATGTCTTTCAACTTGGCATGGCAGTATCTAAAAGAAAGCTCGCTCAAGCTAAACGTCATCATACAAGCACACAAGGCTCGACTTGAGGAAATATAATAGATGAAAAAAATGAACATAGAGATCAAAGAGCACAACTCCAAAGCCTTGAAGAAAAATCAGAAAAAATACTTCGATATACCTAACATACCACCTAAACCGGTCACCAAATATTTCAGAGATATCGGCATTCTCAAAGGTATGCTCAGAAGTTGGTATGAAATCGAATATCGAAAGATGGTGAAGAAGATGAAGAAGGAAGGTCAGGAGGTTCCTCAAAAGAAGAGCAAATCCAAAAATAAAAAATGAATGGATGATTTTTTGCTATAATAATTTGTCAATAATTGATTCAAGATCACAGGGCAGGTTTTGTGTACATTTGCTCGATTTCCAGGTGATACTTCTTGACCACCTCTTTTCTCTTGAGCTTGAGAGTAGGAGTCAGAGTGCCATTATCGACTGAAAAATCTTCAGGTAAAATGACGAAATCTTGGACATATTGAGCTCGAGAGATGGCCTTCTCATTGGCTTTCTTCAGGCCTTCACTCAGAATTTTTCTCACCTTTTCGTCCTTCATAGCTTCTTGAACTGTCTTGGCGCTGCATCCTCGATCCTGAAGATAGGATGTAACTGAACTGTCAAGTTTTCCACTTCCAGGAGTATCCTCCTTGAGCGTGAACAGACAAGTCAAAAACTTTTTCATATCTCCGACAACCATCACATTGGCGATGAAGGGAATCACAGCTCGAATTTCGTTTTAGATCAGCAGAGGAGGAATGTTCTCGCCACCAGCTGTGATGATCAGTTATTTGGCTCGACCTGTGATATAGAGGACACCGTCTTTGGTCAGTTTACCATTATCACCTGAGTGTAAAAATCCGTTTTCATCAATAGTTTTGGATGTTTCTTCAGGATTTTTATAATAGCCCATGAAGGTGTTTCTTCCTCTATAGCAAATTTCACCTGAGTCATAACAAAAGTACCATCATCGTCGTTAGGAGAGCTCTTCACGATTGTCATTTCAGTTCCTGGAAGTGATCTTCCTACTTCTCTGAATCCTTCCAAAGGACCGAACAAGTCCAGTGAGCTCATATCTGTCAAATTTTGTGGACCTGTCGACTCACTCATTCCATATGTGTTGAGTAGGTAGAAGTTCAAAGAGAGGAAGTATTTTCTGATGGTAGGATCCAAAGGAGCAGCGCCATAAAAATAAAACTGACATTAATCGAGACCGAGAGCTTTCTTGACGTTGTTGAAAACGAGAAAATTAGCAAGTTTGAACTGGAAACTTGGGTCTTCTTTTTTACGAGTTTTCTCGACCCCTTCGGGAGCCAAACTTTTTGCCCAGGTAGCAATTTTAGTCTTGAGCCAACCGTTAGATCTAGCAATTTCTTGCATTTTGTCATAGATCTTTTCCCAAACTCTTGGCACCGAGAAGAAAAAGTTGGGTCTCACTTCTTGCAAAGTCTGAATCAGAGTACCCTGAAGGGCACTGGGATCAGCGAAGAAAGTATGAACACCTTGGGTCATTGATCCCACAATGTCTGAAAACTGGGAGGCCACATGTGACAGAGGCAAATAGCTGACTCCCCTTAGCTGTTTATCTTTAGGTCTTTCATGGAACTAATCCAATGACTTCATGGTCCAGGTGTAGTTGTCATGCGAAAGCATAACTCCCTTAGGCATCCCAGTGGTACCACTAGTATAGACCAGAGTACAGCAATTTCCGGGTTTGACCTTTTCAATTCTGTGCTCGATCACTCTTTCATCAATTCTTGAGCCATCAGCAATGAATCTCTTGTAGCTGATAACCTTTCCATCATATCCTGCAGGTTTGTACTCATCATCTCGATAAACTACGATCAATTTAATGACTCCTTCATCGAGCAGATGCAAATATTTGGCGGCATAATCTCTGTTTTCGGCTAGTACGATCTTGGCCTCTGAGTGTTTGGCGATGTAGTCACAAGTTTCCTTGTTGTTGGTGGTGTAAATACCTACAGGAATACATCTGGCCATCAGAGAGCCATAAAAAGCGAAGAACCATTCTGGTGCATTGAAGCCAATGATGTTCAGTACAGAATACTAGCTCATTTCGCAGTTGAGGAGGGCTTTGGCAAATTTCATACATTCGTCGTGGTATTGGTTGTAGTTGTAGGTGAACTGAGTCGACATAGAGATACCCAGATGCCGTTGATTTTTGTGGAAAGGGCACTTCGCATGCCATACTGCTTGACTGCTGCTCTGAATTATTCGATCAGAGTAGTTGGTTGGACCGAGGCAATTCCTGTCTTGGCCATCCTAATGGGCAATTCCGCGTTCATATCAGTAGCCCATAGAATATTCCTAGCCGGGTATTGTGGATCTTTGGGGGCATTCAATAATTTTTGCAGTCCTTCAGGTGAGATGCTAAACTCTTTGGCGGTGGGGTAGTCGGGTAGTTTCATCTCTCTATATATATTTTAGCTAGAAATGACATCATCAAAGGGATATATCTATTTGTGTAATACATGATTGATTATTTATGTTGACAAATCATGCGAAATCAGTCATCTTCCTTATCGGCGGCCAGGGGCTACTTTCCTCCTAAATCTGAAGAATCACGATTTGCTTTGCCTTCTTGGGCTTTCTTTCTGCGGATGTACCAGACCACACCGAAGGCGATGCCCAGTACTGCCAAAATGATGAGAATAATCATAATGACAAAAAGAGCACTGTAGCTCTAGCAGCCACCGACACCACTCTCGCTGCAAGTACTGCAAAGAGCAGAACAATCATCACAGACAGTTGGGCTGACGAAAAACTTGCCGTCTTCACAGAGACATTCCTCATTAATGTAGATGTGCTGACCTGAGCATTGGCAGAATCCACCTGTGGTGTCGAAAGAAGGGTCACAGGAGCAATAACCTTGAACGTTGGATTGGTTGGTGGGGCAGGCATCGGGTGTGATGCTATAGAGTTTCATGGAGTCAGTGAGGATAGACAGAAGGCCGCTAGGTGCAAAGGCAACAGAGACAACTTGTTCTCCATCGACCAGAGGGAAGGTATCGATAGTTTTGCCGTTGAAGTCGTTGAACACAACTTTGGTGGGATCATTAGTGATGGCATATGACTGGGTGTTGTAATCAATGACTGGTCTTTGGTTGTCAGCATTGGCAGCTTGCATGTGTCTGATGATGTCTAGGTCAATGCTAGGACTATCTCTGTAGTGGGTGATTTATTCATTGACTGCCTTGATGCTTATGGTGACGAAATGAGTCTGGTCTCCAACAGAAATGAGCATACTGGTAGAAGAAAGAATTTCAATTTCAGTTATGCCAGTGTAAGGGTTTTGTTGTTGTCTGGCCAAAGAGGTCTGAGTGTTATACACAAATAGCTTGTTATCTGCGCATAAGTAGGCAATAAGTGTGCCATCGATGTTGAGAGACAGTTGAGTTATGGCACATGAGGCATCAGCTTCGATTGTTTTTTGGTTGACACCTGAGCCAATATTAATCAGGGAAATGACATTTGAGTCTGCTCCAACAACAGCCAGGAAGTTGCATTTGGTGCAAGTGGCATAAACAGTAACCTATCCGACATCACCGGTTGACACTTTACCTCCTGAATTTGGTTAGTTGAGCAATTGACTATAGTGATCAGCTTGCTAATCAAAATCTTTGTTGACAATAGCAGTGAACAAATTATTTTTGAACAGAACATAACTTTGGATATCTGATTTATCGAAGTGATCGAAGTAGACCTTCTCAAAGGTGACATCTGCGAGGTTGTTGACACTTCTGATCTGGATGGTGTCAGCAAGTGTGTCAGTTAACTTGACACCAGAAGCTAGGACACTTTCTGTGTTGGCGCTCAATTCAATGCTCAGGTCGGTGTTGGTGTAGAACTCCAGGTAAGCGCTACCCATTTTGTATGCGGTACCGTTGAAGATGTATCTCTCAATGACAGGAGTACCTCCCATGCCGTTTATAACCACCATTTCGGTGACGTTCTTGTTGGCAGGATTCACTCTGAACTTGGCCTCATAGAAGAAGGAGCAGCTGTTTTATTCCAAATCTTCAAAGATTCCTTTCTGGATTTGAGGAGGACTGTTCAGTTGATAGCTCACCTGTCTTTTAGCGCTCTGGCCGGGGTATTAAAGAGTGATGGTGCCAGCATCAGGCAATATAATAGCTCTTCCGACTTTTCCCAATCCCATGTTGTTGAGGGGGAAGGTGCCAATATATTTGAAATCAGTTCCAACAACTTGATAGTAATCCAAACTAACCAAATTGCTTTAGTCATCTCCGACGGCAAAGAGTAAGTGATCACTGTTGGTACCAATAACCTGGAAAACATTCTCAGTGGCGATGCTGATTTGTCCTTGCAAGCTGAAAGGATTCAAGTTGTAATCGTAGAAAATGGGAGTTGATCTATGGTTTGCGTTGGTGAAGTAGATCATCGATTCTGTCTTGTATACTCTTTAGAAGTTTGTGTTGAGGTATTGACTGGCTGTGATGGTGAAGGTGGAGGTGAATTGCCAGACTCGAATGGGATTGCTGGTGTCGAGAGGATTGACCAGGACTCGATTTTTGCTGAGACAGAGGAGGTCACTAGCAGCAAAGGATACGACTCTGCTGCCTACTAGATCAAGATCGTAGGTGTTGTTGTTGACTCGGTAAGCATTGAGGAAGAAGTCACTGGCTTCACTTTCCTGGGTGATGGTAAAGACGACACTGCCATCGGTGGTGCAGTAGTCAATAATTTGACCAGCTGTGCTTTTCTGCCATCTGCTGGTATTGTAGTCATAACTGGTCAGTTCACTGGCGTTGTCTTTGAAAATGACGAAGGTGTTGTTGACGAAATATCCCTCAATGAAGGAGTTTCCTTCAGGGTTGGATAATGTTTGATAGGTTTCGTATTTTGGGTTCGTGTAGGTGAAGAGATAGGCAGTGCTGCTGCCAGTCAATCCCAAAATATAGGTCTCGTCATCCTCAACAACAGTCTGAATGACATCATCAGGAAGCACGCTTTCCTGACTGGCTGCTCTGGCGTGGTTCTGAATCGAATGTTGGTAAATTCTGCACAACAAGTTATCAGCTGTGTAAAGAGCACCGTTTAGGAACTCCTTTCCAATGAGTCTAATGGTGTCAAATCTGACAACCTAGCTGTACTTGTCATTGTCTGACTGTACAATATGTGTGGTGAATTCATTAGGTCTGCTATCATCAAGGACATAGCTGAGGGCATGCCATCTGGTGTTGGCATTGACGGCCAAGGAGGCCAAATCCCATTCTAATTTTATTTCTTGAGGGTAGTCCAAGGCACATCCTGGCACTGAGAAGTTGTACACATTAGCTGTGCCTTCATCATCTCCTTTGAACAAATAAAATTTGTTGTTATTTCCAGCGTTGTTGCAAAGCCCACCACTAACATAGTAGTATTCCTTAGCAGTGAGAGCTTAAACATTGGATCCTGCGACGAGATTAGTAGTGAAAGAGTCATGGTCGAATGTCTTGTATTCGTCTTAGTGGTCGATGTCGATATAGTAAATGCTTCGGTTAGTACCGAGGCTGCTCATCTAGTGACTAATGAGATAGTTGTCAACGGCTCCCAATCTGTAGACCCAGTTGACTTCCGAGGCGGGTAGAGTGATAGTTTAGGGGGTTTTGGCTTATTGCAATTGAATTATGGATTTGTTGGTCATGAAGAGGAGTTTGTTTTATTGAGGAGCGATCTGGATGTTAGGAGTATCTGAGTCAGCCAGGAAGGACTGGATAGGTTTATCAGTGGTGGTGTTGATGACAGTGATGTTACGTCCAGTTTGAGTGACCAGCAGCTACTCTGACAGATAGTGGATAGCGTTGGGGAGAGAGGGTAGTTGAATACGTCTGCTGCTGAGGTAGCGATAGGAAAGGGTGGTACTTACAAGGAGGAAAACAACCAAGTAGGTTAGCTTCATAGATTTAATATCAAAATCTGATTATCAATCGATATCTTACAAACTTCTTCTGATATATGCTTCATCCATTCATTCCCAATGATCTTATGCTACCCAATCATAAAGAAATTGTACCTATCTATCTTCAGCCTTGAAACATAATTCATTTGCTAAAAATCATGATACAGTCGTTCATCATCCGAATTAAAATGTTGTCTAATAAATTAATAAAGGATAGTCAGCTGATGCCATTTTATGGTCTTACACATAACTATGATCGATAGATCTACTAGTTAGAGTTGCAGATACGAGAACTCAGTCGACAAATTCCTCAGCCTGAACCAGAAAACTAATTAAATTAGTTGCATCACTACATCAATGTCAAAACTATTGGAAAAACTATTGTCTAGAGTATCCTCTCTATGCAGTATGTCAGCAGAAATATCAACAACTACTTCAACAGATAGTTTGTAACCCCCATCGAATAAGAACTTAAACCTACTAAGGAAGTCTATGATCAGGTGCCTGATGCCATCACTGAGGTCAAGAATATCATCACTGAAGAAATGACGTTCAGGCAGAGATTTGTGGTGAGTGGGCTCATGGCAATGTTAGTGTGTATTCGAGGGTTGAGCAGGAACAGAGGAACAATGTTGAGACCTTTTGGTAT